>ENA-ORDC01000238-ORDC01000238.1-marine-metagenome-genome-assembly--contig:-NODE-238-length-59761-cov-10.878091_pt1 | contig 59761 bp, 64 predicted proteins | sample MGYA00237783_ERZ508515 | MGnify/ENA primary metagenome ERZ508515 (study PRJEB26186, sample SAMN06268792) | marine metagenome | isolation source: Eden Landing Ponds, San Francisco, CA, USA | place...
ATCTCGAGTTCGATGAACACGTCGGCGATGGCCCGGAAGGGACCGATCGCGTCCTCGTCCAGCGTCGAGGGGTCGACCGTGAGCATGATGACCTTCCCCTCGGCGATGACGTCCCGGAAGTACGAGATGATCTCCAGGGCGGCCTGGCGTTCCTCGTTCTGGCGGACCAGGGCCTCGAACTTGGGGTCGTTCCGGAGGATGGCGTCGAAGGTGTCGATGATGATGACGTCCGTGTCCCACATCACTTCGGCGTCCATCAGCCGCTTGAGCAGATCCATGCGGTCGTTGTCGTCGTCGCCACCCTGGAAGGTGTTGGAGTCGCCGATGTCGGCGTGCAGGAACAGGAGGTTCTCGTCGAGGATGTGCTCGACCATGCCGTAGTCCAGGCTGTGCATCTGATCGAGGAAACTGCCGACGGTCAACTCCGTCGAAAGCATCGTGACCGTCTGGCCGGTCTCACAGAGGCCGTAGGCGAAGCGCTGGCTCATCGCGGACTTCCCGGCACCGTAGTCCCCTTCGACGAGGACGATGCTGCCGGGCGGGATGCCGCCGCCGAGTTCCTTGTTCAGTCTGTCGCGCTCGTCTAAGCCAAGCGAGTACAGATCAGTGGTTGCGATGCTCATGTGTTGAACTCGAACACCTCCCTGTCACCGTAGATCGTCAACTGGACACGGTGATCCCCGCTCTGGAGGTCCGGGATCGAGATCTCCATGCGGACGACCGTTCCGGGTCGCCAGACGCTCCCGTCGACGACAGTCATACTCACCTCAGTCCGGTAGATCCCATCGACCAACACGTCCATTCCGACCCCGTCGGCCGGGAGCCGCTGGGACCCGGTGTTTTTGACGTATAGCGTGATGTTTCCGTTGCCCTCTCTGTCGTACACCTGTGCGCCGCTGTCGCTGATGATCTCGATCTCGGTCCGGACCTCCTGGCTGGCGTCGACCCCGAGATCGTCGACCGCATCGCTGAGCTGGCCGACCGTACTGGTGATCGTCCCCGCGACGCTCGCCGCTACGAGGATGCTCGCGATGAAGATGATCAAATGCGACGCTGACACGCTAGCCACTCAGTCCCACCTCCGTCGCGGCCACACCCGGGCCGGTGACGACCTTGAGCCGGTCGGGCTGGGTGGAGACCGTCATGTTGGCGGTGAGTCGCTGCCCGGTCGCCCAGACGTCCGTCGAGCTGTCGCCGTCGACGGCCCGGTCGAGAAACGACGTCTGCAGTTCGCCATCGACCATGAAGTCGGTGTCGGCGACGCTCAACCCGTTGGCCCCGGTGTTTTTGACGGTCGCGTTCACGTAGTACAGCTCGTCCCCGGAGACGTTGTGTGCCACCGATACGTCCGTCAGGGTGATCGCCGTGTTCTGCTGGGCGAGCAGGTCGTCCTGGGCAGCGCCTCGCGCATCGTTGACAGTCTCCATGGAGTTCGAGGCGGCGCTGTAGAACGTCCCGAAGGCGACGAAGAACGCGACCAGGAGGATCGCGGCCGAGCCACTAACGCTGAATCCCATCGGGGCCACCTCCGGTCTGGCGTGGCAGCTGTTGGAGGGCAATCGACTCCGCCCCGCCGCCGTTCAGCTGGCTCACGTACCGCAGACTCTTGGTGTGGTGGTCGATGGTCAGGCTCTCGGACTCACCGCCTTCCTCGAAGCCCTTGAGGTACGCCTGTAACTGGTCGGCGACGGACTCGTCGATCCAGTCGATGCGCTCGTAGTAGTCGATGGCCTCGGCGGTGGCCCGGATCCCGACTTCCTCGACCAGGAACTCCAGCCATTCGACGACGATCAGGTCGGCGAGGAACCCGTCCGGAAGCGACGTGAGGTATGGCTTTCCATCGTCGGATTCGGCGCTCGCTCCTTCGGTTGCTCCCGTCCCGTCGGCCTCTTCTTTGGCTGACGGCGCTTCGGCGTTGGCTGCCGGCTCAGTCGCGTTCTCCTCGGTCTGCGCCGTTTCCGTGACGCTCTCCTCCTCGGTGGTAATCGTCTCCTGATCCGGCTCGGTTTCTTCTGTCTCTGTGTCGTCCTCGACGACGCTCGTGGCGGATTCAGTCGCATCGACAGCCTCGTCTGCGCTCTCTTCGTCGCCCTCGTCCTCGATGACCGTATCGAAGAGATCGTCGTCGGCCAGCCCGTCGCCCGCCTCACCACCGTCGTCCTCCATGGCGAAGTCGTCGTCCTCGTCCACGAGGGCTTCATCGTCATCAAGCGAGTCGTCGTCTGCCGCCAGGTCGTCGGTCGTCTCCTCGATGCTTTCGTCCGGATCTTCGGCGTCGCCTTCGGCCCATTCGGCGTCGCCGGCCTCGTACTCGTCTTTGAGCTCGGCGAAGGATTTCCCGCCCTCACCGCCGCTGTCCGCGTCACCGTCGCCGCCCTCGTCCATGTCGAAGTCGTCTTCGGCGTCGCCGAAATCATCGTCCATGTCGAAGTCGTCCTCGAAGTCCTCTTCGAACCCACCGTCGTCACCGCCGCTGTCTTCGCCCGTGCCCAGGACATCGCCGACGTCGGCATCGGCTTCCAGCTCGTCGTCCTCGACGAGGTCTTCGTCGAAGAACCCTTCCGCGTCGGCGTTGGCGATGTCTTCGTCGAGGTCTCCCTCTTCGGACTGGTCGTCACCATTGTCAAAGAGGCCAAACGACTCCTCTCCGGGGCCGCCCAATCCGCCGGCGTCGATGTCGTCGGCGAAGGGATTGACGCCCCGGGTCACCATCTCGTAGATGTCGAGCAGTTTTCGAACGTTTTCCTCGACGTCGTCGACCGTTTCAGAGATCTGCTCGTTCTCGTTGCGGACCGTGTTGACCGTCGAGGAGAGGCTGCCGACCTCGGTTTCGAGCTCGTCGAGGCGGTGCTGTAGTTCGTCAGTGTCCGCACCGCCCCCGTCCATCTCGCCGAAGTCGTCGTCTTCGAAATCTCCGAAGTCGTCGCCGCCATCACCGAACCCGCCGCCAAGGTCGCCGAGGTCATCCCCGCCTTCCTCGGGCATCAACCCGTCGTCGTCCCCCTCGTCGACGTCGGGGCCCCCGTCCTCGTCCGAGAGGATCGAGTCGAAGACGGATCGGATACTCATGCCGACCACCCCCACCGTCAGGACACCGACGGCGAGCGGTTCGGTCGACAGCGAGCCGACCGACTCGACGATCCAGTCACCGGTGGCCGCGAGGAGGGTAGGGTCCACCCCCTCGACCACTGTCCCGGACTGGAGCAACGAGAGCGTACTCATTAGGAGTAATATCCCCGCACGCGCCCTTCAATGTACCGTTTAGAGTATCATATTTGATAACTGACGGTTCCGTTCAGCAAAATCGATCGGAAATTAGCGTCTGACGTCGCGTGATTGTGCTGTAACCCTCCGCCGGCACGGTATTGATATCGATATTCAGAACAAACTGACGTTCACTGTCGCTGGTCGGTAGTTATGACGGCTCCCGTATGTTTCTCCGAAAATCGGCCAGAGACGCCCTCTCGAATCGACTGGGTGTCATCTCTGACCGGTCAGAGCCGCTTCGAGTCCCGGTTTGCGCTTTTGACGATCAAATCGCCGGTATCGCCTTCGAGCCGGATCGATCGGCCGTGGTCGCCGCCGATGTCTTCGCCGACGATCGGGATGTCGAGTGCCGAGAGGGTTTCCTCGACGACGTTCGCGTTCCGGACACCGATGCCGGAGCCGTTCTTCGAGAAATCGAGCATGTCGCTCCCGCCGGCGATCTTCGCGACGATGTTCGACCGATCCGCACCGTGGTCTTCGAGTTCTCTGACCAGGGTTTTGACGCCGGTGTCCGCGAACTTTGCCGGGTTTCCGCCGTTGACTTCCTCCGAGACTGGCAACATCACGTGTACGAGCCCAGAGACGCTGGACTCCTCGTCGTGGAGCCCGACGCCGATACAGGAGCCGAGTCCACTGGTCGACAGTGTCGCGCCGTTCGTCGAGACGTCGTACTCGGCGATCCCGACCTTGATGCGCTCGGGCGTGCTCGATTGCTCAGTCTGCGATCCGTCGTAGACCTTCATTCCTGGAATATTTCTTCGGGGTCCGCGTCAGTCTCTTCCGCCCGTTCGACCGCCAGTTCCTCGAGTGCTTCCCGGAGTTCCTCGTCGTTGGGCAACGCGTAGATCTCGCTCTCGAACTCGACGTCGTCCGTTCGCATCCGCGAGTCGATGACGAACGCGTGATCCTGATGTTGCCCGACCTGGGCCGCAAGCGGGTCGATGATCGCCCGCCCCATGTCGTGAACCAGCCGCGGCGGCGTGTGATCGATGGACGTCTGGAGGACGTTCGCCCAGCCGTCGACGAACCCGCTGGTCATGATGTTTCCAAGCTCCTCGATGGCTGCCGTGTGCTGGTCGGTGAGTTCATCGCCCTCGACCGCGGTGGGCATCAGCGCCTCGGCCGCGTTCTTCGCCGAGGATTCGTCGAACAACACGAGCAGGAACCCGCTCGGGAGGTCGGTGAACTCGACGGCCGTCCCGACGTATCGGTCGGTCCCGACCTGCTTGGGGATGTCTTCGATCCGCGTGAAGTTGATCTGTGAGACTTCCGCTTCGACATCAATTCCAGTCATCATCGAGACGTTTTCGGCGGCCTGCTTGGTGCCCTGCTGGGTCATCCGGTTGAAGACGTGGAGCTTGTCGACCGGGATCGCGTCGGCTTCGGCGTCGGCGTGGTCCGCCATCAGGTCCGTGAGCGAGTCCTGATCCGGCAACATGTAGATGTAGAAGTCGACTGATTCGTCGACCCACTCGATCTCGCTTTTGAACACGAACACCTGATCGGCGGGCGAATCGTCACCCGACGTGGGTAGGATCTCCTTGCCGGTCCCTTCGATGTACGTCGGCGGGGAGTGATCGATCGTGGTTTCGAGATAGTCGGCCCAGCCGTCGATGAACCCGCTCATCATGATGTTGCCGATCTCCTTGACCCCGCTTTTGGCCATTTCGGCACTGATCTCGTCGCCGGGCATCAGCGTTCCCGCCAACGTCTCGCTACTGTCCTGATCAAGTACCAGCGCTGTCTGACCCGATAGCTCGCCCTCGAAGTCGAATTCGACCCCGACGAACGCCTGCTCGGCCAGCGTTTCGCCGACGTCGCCCCGATCCATCAGCGTGATCTGGGTCACGTCCACGTCGGCGTCGATGCCCGTCATCTGGGTCATCGATGCCGTGGCCTCCTTTGCCCCTTCGTGGGCGAGTTCGTTGAACGTCCCGAGCGACTGGATGTCGACGTTCATCTATGAGGGGACGACGTCTTCGATAGCTTCCATGACGCTTGGCTTCTGGAACGGCTTGGTGATGTACCCGTCGGCCCCAGCCTTCACGGCCTCTTTCATCTTCTCCTCCTGGCCGACGCTGGTGCACATGATCACGTTCGCGTCTGGACTTTCGGTTTTGATCTCGTCGGTGGCCTCGATACCGTCTCTGATCGGCATCACGATGTCCATCATCACGAGGTCCGGATCCTTGTCCTTGTAGGCCTCGACGGCCTCGACGCCGTTTTCGACCTCACCGACGATCTGATGGTCTTCCTCGAGGATTTCGCGCAGCAGGTTCCGCATGAACTCCGAATCGTCCGCGATCAATACTTCTGGCATGGGTTCTACTTCTCAGATTAGCGAATTGCCTAGATAAATGCTTCCGTACTATTATCGCGTTTGATAGCAAACGCCGGCTCTGTGCCGTCACTCGGCGGATATTTTCAGAACACTGGAATCAGTGTCGAGAGCCACTCGGCGACCGGGAGCGCGAACTGGCCGTACGTGATGTACTCGATCCCGGCAAGGACATAAAGCGTCGTGGCGGCCCCGCCTGCAGTCCCGATCGCCGTCGCGACTGGCAGGTCGGGACCGTCGATCGTGTCCAGGACGACGACAGCCGCGGCAATCCCCGCAGCGATCAGGTTCAACAGGGCGTGAAACTGCATCGCCTCGCCGATCGCCGGGTCGATCGCGACGAACACCGCGATGACGCCGACGATCCCGATCACAGTGGCCCCGAGGTATGCCTCACTGAACTCCCGGACGTTCGTCGTGAGGCTCCGCCGGACGGCTGGCAGCCGCATCACACCGTAGATCGCTACGGGCATGATCGGAACCAGATACCGGACCGTGATCTGGGAGTAAAGCGGCAGTCTGGGCAGGTACAGGAGGGTGAACGCGGCGACGAGCGTCCCCGCGAAGAGGTCCGTCTGGTATCGTGGGGTTGAGCGGATCACCGCCAGTCGTCCACGAAGCTTCTCATCCCCGCTTTCCAGCCCCCGTTTGCCGAGGACGATCGGGATGGCGACGAGGGTCCCGAGCATCGGCGCGGCTTCCAGGACGGTCAGCTCGACGGTCTCGTGGTCGTTGGTCGCGTAGTCCACCCCCGGGATCCGGCCGCTCCTGAGGAAGACGTGGCCGAGTCGCTCGAGGTCCCCGAAGGCGATCCCGATCCCTTCCGCGACGTATCCCCACAGCTCGCCGATCCGGGCCGCCGCTGCCTCGATGCCGAACACGACCGCCCCGACGAGGCTGTCGAGAACCCCGATAGCGCCGTTGATACCGGTGGCCCCCAGTCCGATCACACCACCGAGAGCGCCGGTGATCTGGCCCCACAATCCCGACCCGGAATCGCCCGGGTCGCCCGGCCCGTCTGGGGGTGTCGTCTGGCCTGGCGACGCGGGCTCGTCCGGTGCCGTCGGATCTGGTGTCGTCGGTTGTGTGGGTTCGCCACCGCCGTCGACGACGATATCTCCCCCGGGGCTGAGTTCCGCGAGTCCACCGAGATTCGAGAGCATCCGTGGCGCGGTAAACGGCGAGCCGGTGATCAGGTAGTTCGTCAGTCCGAACGGAACCAGCGAGAGGGCGAAAACGACGCCGAGCACGCCTAGCTCTCGAAAACCGTTGCGTCGAGCGGTCGCGAGGTCGAACGGGACGAGCACCACCAGCACCACCAGCGCCTCGGCGGCGTGTAGCCACGCGAGGACCCCGACAGCGGCGTAGGACAGGGCTCGCGACGGTAGTGGCCGAGCAGCATTTCGACTCCGGGCGAACCCGAAGACGACGATTGCGATCAGCGCCGCTGACATGACGTGGCGTTTCGGCATCGTCGCCCAGAACGCGATCGGCAGGGCGAGTGCCGCCAGCAATCCCCCGGCCACGCCGACTCGCTGTCCGTGGTACTCACTGAGCAATCGATACACCGCCACGGCGACCACACCTGCCGCCACCAGCGAGAGGAGTTGGAGAGCGAGCAAGCCGTTCCACCGGGGATCGAGCGGCGTCGAAAGGGCGACGTTGCCGACGAACAGGCCCAACGCGCCCAGCGTTCCAGCCAACATCACTCGGGGGCGATCAAGTACCCGACCGAGCTGTGACGCGAATGCGGTCACGAGCAGACTCCACCCGCCCGCGAGCACCAGCCGCAACTCGGCGAGTGCCGCGGTCCCTTCGAGCAGCCAGTAGAAGGGGAGAGCGAGTGCCGCCTGGCCGTAGTTGCGCCCGAAGACCTGACCGCCGTGTTCGTATAACCCCGGCTGGGACCCGAGCGTCAGCGAGTACTCGATCCGAGCGATGTGGAGCCGTCCGTCGGCCAGATTCACGAGCGTGTTCGCGATGGCGTAGGTGTCGGTGATGAAAAACCCGACTCGCCAGAGGGCCGCCAGCACGACGATGACACCCAGAAACAGGCTCAGGCCGACGCGATCGCCGAACAGGACAGCGACGGCCTGTCGACGGATCATCGACCCACGTTCGGATAGCCACTCGTCGACTTCGGCTGCACCAACCCGGGTCACCGTCTTACCTCGATCCTGATGGACTCGTTGAACACGGTTCGATCGGTCGACAGCGATTGGACGCGAACGCGTAGCGTTCCGTTATAGTGCGCTGCCGACAGTTCCCCGGACAGGAAGGCCACGTCGCTCGGCCGAACGGTGACGTCACCGGGACTCGCAAGCAGCCGTGTCTCGGCGTGGTCGAGTTGCAGTTCCGGGACGACCAGTCGGTAGACGATCCGTGGCTCTCCTTCGACGTCGTCGATGGACAGTCTCGCGTCCGGGATTCGGAGGTACTCGACGTCAGTCCCGAACCGGCCGGGTGTGATCTCGACGGCGTCGAGATCGATAGCCACCGACGAGACGCTGGCGTTGCCGTCGCCGATCGTCGCCGGCGGGCCGGCCCCCCCGAACGACAGTCCGGGCACGAGCGGGCCGGAGAACACGAGCGTCACGACCACGACGCCGACGAGAAGTTGCTGGCTCAGGCCGAGTGGATCGCCGAAGAAGGAATCGAACGCACGACTCATCTCAGAGCTCGAAGCCATCGTCGCCGATGGCGTTCATGAGTTCCCCGATCGAATCGTCCGGGCCGAGGCCCCGGGCTTTGATCGCCGCCGAAAGACTCTCGGTCGGGTAACTGATCGGCACGTTCGATTCGGTCAGCAGGATACCGAGGATCTCCTCGACTGGCGTCTCGCTGTCGATGTGCTGGGCGTACCACAGGATCAGGCTCTCGAAGATCGTCACCACATCGTTGGACATCATCCGGCGCTGGGACACCCGGCCGTCGAACGTCGCCGTGATGTGAAAGCCGTATCGGGAGTCGGCTGCATTGAACGAGTCTCGAAGCCACGCTTCGACGTCCGCTTCGGTCATCTCTCCCGTCTCGCTTGCGTTGTCTTGCCAGGGCTCCCGGGATTCGGACGCTGCGTCCGTCGGCGTATTTGACGGGGCTGGCGACGCCTGATCGGATGCTTCGTCGACGTCACTTTCCGATTCATCGGTAGCTGGTTCCGGCTCTGTTTCGGTTGTTTTGATCCCGTCGACATCACCGATCGGATCATTCGGGGAGACGACGTACCGGCCGTCCTCGATCTCCGCGACGTGCTCGTCCTCGGAGATGTCGAGCTCCTCGGGGGCGAGCACGCGTCCGTCCTCGTCGTCGTTGTCGTCCCCTGGTGGCATGTGTTAGTATTCGGCGTGACGCGGTATAATTCCGTCGCTGAGCAGACTCGCCTGTGGTTGGCTGGCAATTCGAAAAACGAAAGAGGAGAGGCGGATTTACAGGTTGACCGAGGACTTCTCAGTCAGGGAGTCCGGCACGACCAGCGTGATGGTGGTCTCGCCACCGGACTGCGTACTGATCGTCAGCGTCGCGGTCTCGCCACCTTCCATCTGACCGGCAATGTTGTCATTGGATCCATCGAGGCCGATAGTGATGACTGCGCGGTCGACGCGGTTGTTCAACGTACTGTCGGTGCCGACGGAGCCGTCATTGTCCCGCAGCTCATCGTAACTGAATACCCCATCGGCGTTATTGATGTCGCTGGTCTGGTCCGACACCAGATTGTAACTCCCGCCTGCTTGGACCCATTGCATCGTCACGCCATCTAGGTCCACGTCGGACGATCCTGGCGCCAGCCGGGTCGTGATCTTGACTTCCGTGACGACAGTCGGATCTTGGCTGGTATCGACTGTGCCAACGGTGTTGACTTCGACCAGGCGATTCGTGACCTGCTCGGCTGCCTGTTCACCACTTTCTTCGGCACTACTTTGCAGGAACCCGGCCGTGTTGATCAGCACGCCCGCGGCGATCGCGGCGACCAGCACCATCGCGATGAACACGATGAGTGTGCCGATCCCGACCTGGGCTCGCTCGTTCGGTTTGTCGTTGGTTCGTTCGAACATTGTATGCTCCGCCTGGGTTACTCCCAGACTCTAATTGAACCGAATTCGTACACCCCTTTAAGAATATCTCTCAAATTATCTATTCTGAAAACGGGGATCGGCCGGCATCCTCACCCCGTTCAAATATTGAGAATGTAGCATAGTCGGCCCGAAATGGGCGTGTTCGCCTTCAGTCGCCGTGTACAGGTAACACACTGCACGATCGTGGCGAGTCCTGACCGCTCACGCTTCGTAGGTGACGAGACTGTACATCACGAACAGGTAGCCAAACGTCGTCAACCCGCTGTTGACGAGCAACAATCCGCGCGCACCGTCGAAGTCAGTCACGAACGCACTGATCATCGTGGCTGCCGCGCCGGCCACCGCCAGCGCGAACCCGAGCGAGAGGTGTAACATCGCCCGTCGTGACGTTTGTGCGTACGCACGGACTGCCATACCGACCATCGTGAGTCCCGCGACTACGAAGACGAGGGTCAAAACCGCATAGAGGAGTTCAAGTACTGGCACTGCCTGAGAGTTTCCGAGCACCCGTATTAAATCATTCCTCGAAAATATCTGCATTGATAATCGGTCGATGGCGGACCACGATCGCCGTTCTATCGATGGTGCCTGTCCGCGTGTTCGAAACCTAGGATTCCGAGAGTGTCCGCCACGCCTCGTCGAGTTTGTTGGTCACTTCCGAGCGCTCCTGGACGTCGACCATCAGCGAGTCGTCGAACCCGACCTGGATCGAGTCGACGTTTCGCCGATAGACCTTGATACGACGGCGGTCGTCGGACAACACGTTGTCGTGAAGCTCCAGCAGATCGTGCTCGGTGAGCTCGTCGATGCGCCGATAACAGGTCGCGATCGGGATGTCGAGTTCGTCGCTCAGATCCTGTGCGGACTTCGGCTCGTCGGTCGCGTCCAGTATCTCGGCGCTGTACTTGTTCCCGAGGGTCCGCAGTAACTCGACCGATGCCATCGTTATCAGAATATGAATCAGCGTAAAGATAAAAGTATCGCCGATGAAATCGCCGTGAAATCACCCTCGTCGAGTTTTTCTATTTCTACTGGAACTGTGCTCCAGCAGCCTTCTACCCCTCATTCTCAGCCATAAGAACGGTCTATCATTGCCGGTAACGCCAACAAATGTGGGTTCTGCGTGTTCCGATCGGACTCACTGCTTCACAGCGGCGACTCGGAGTCGTTCATCATCGAGAACGCACTCGCATTGTCGTGGACCTGAATACCCCCGTGGGCGATCTCCATCGGGAAGATGTCCGTCTCGATCTCCTGTTTGCGCATCTTCGCCACCCAGACGTACCGATTGACTCCCGACTCGGTCGGCGTCTGGATCAGATAGATGTTGCCGTCCGTCAGGAAGTTCTCCAAGCCGATGTCGTTGTCGGGAAACACCGTGGACTGCTCGTTGGTCAGCAAGCTGGTCAGGCCGTTCTGTTTCAGGATGTCCGTGAACTTGAGGAGATACGTCCGGCGTTCGGCGTCGTCGTCAAAGAACAACTCGAACATGGCAAGTGAGTCCAACACGAGCCGGTCGTATTCGCCGTCTTGGATGTCATCCAGGAGGACATCGAGGGTGTCCGTGAAGCTGTTTTCCTGGAGGAGGCGGCGCTTGTCGTAGACCTTGATGTCGCCGTTGTCTTCGAACTCCGACCACCGATCGAAGCCGATCGATTCGGCCGCCGCTGTCAGATCTTCGCGGTTTTCCTCGAAGGAGAGGTAGATGCCGCGTTCGTCGGACTGCGTGACGCCGTTGTAGATGAACTGCAGCCCCAGGATGCTCTTGCCGGCCCCCGGTGTGCCGACGACCAGTGTCGTCGAGTTCGTTACGATACCGCCGTTGAGAATCGAATCGAGCCCGTCAATGCCAGTTTCGGTGAGTTCTACCATCGTGGATACCCCGTGGACGTTGTCATCTACCCCACGTTGGGTCGCCACCAGTGAAAAAGGCTTCCGGATCGTCTCAGACAGTCTACTGTTTCACGCGGAGTGGATTTCCCTCCGTGGTTTACTCGGCGTGGACGGCTACCGGGTCCACCCAGATGACGAACCCCTCGTCCCGTTTGACGACGCCCTTGATCGACGCCGAGTCCGCGCCGCCGGGTGAGTCGTCGACATCGCCCTCGTCGATCTGTCTGACCTGGTGGACCTCGTCGACGAGCCATCCTGCCGCCTCCTGGTCGGCGATAATTTCGGGATCGAAGACGATGATCCGTCGTTCCGCTCCGTCCTCGTTGATCCCGAACACTATTTTGGGGTCGACGATCGAGGTTGTGCGTCCCCGAAGGTCCATGACCCCCCGGACGTGTCGTGGTGAGTTCGGGACGCTGGTGACCTCGCCGATGTCGACGATCTCGGTGACGTGGTCGATACTCACGCAGTACGTTTCCGATCCGAGCTCGAACTCGAGTACCTGGCCGATCGTGTCTGTCATCTGTATGTCCTCCCGGCGGCGCACCGGAACTCGTCTACCGAGTACCCCTGCCGCCACCGACTGACTCTATCTTGACTTTCGGCAAAACTACCTTAAGTGTGTCCACCGGGTTATCAACGATGATTACGACGCCGGAGTCTTTATTTGCCCGGTTTAGCAAGGTTTCACCGGAGACAGATCGATCCGATCGGACTGTCGACTGGCCGCTCCTGTTCGGTCGGTCACATTTAAATCCGCCCCCATACAGGTCTGCACACGGAACATGTCATCACGATCATCGCCCCGGGCCGTCGTCGCCGACGACTCTCACTTCATGCGGAGCGTCATTTCCGACATCCTCGAAGAGGGCGGCATCGAGGTTGTCACGACGGCGAGAGACGGCCGTGCGGCGATCACTGCCGTTCGGGAGCACGAACCGGACGTCGTGACGATGGACGTCGAGATGCCGGAGATGAACGGCATCGAGGCGGCCGAGCGGATCATGGCCGAGCGCCCGACGCCGATCCTGATGCTCAGTGCCCACACTGACGAAAACGCGGACGTCACGTTCGAGGCCTTAGAGAAGGGCGCTGTCGACTTTTTCACCAAACCCGGCGGCGAAGTGTCGATGGAGATGTCGCGACTGAAAGAACAACTCGTCGAGATGGTGCTCTCGGTCGCCGAAGTCGACGTGACGACCGACGCCGGGCGGAGTGAGCCGGCGAGCGCTTCCGAACCGACGATCAAACCGGGGAGCGTCGTCGAGAACCCGACGCTTGTCATCGGCTCCTCGACGGGTGGACCGACGGTCGTCGAGCAGATTCTCTCGGAGCTGCCGGCAGCGGCGGATCTACGGATCCTCGTTGTCCAGCACATGCCAACGGACTTCACCGGCCGCTTCGCCACCCGCCTGAACAAACGAAGCGAATACACCGTTCGGGAGGCTGGCGACGGCGACCGGATCGGTGGCGGCGAAGCACTGGTCGCTGCCGGCGGCCGACACATGGAGGTCTCGAACTACCGGAGTGGTCGGCTTCGCGTGGCCCTGACTGATGACGACCCCGTCAACAGCGTCCGTCCGTCAGTCGACGTGACCATGGAGAGCGCTGCGGCGGTCATCGACGACCCGCTGGTCGGTGTCATTCTCACCGGCATGGGAACTGACGGTGCCGCTGGGATTCGGGCGATCAAGGCTGCGGGTGGGACGACCCTCGCACAGGACGAAGCGTCCTCGGCCGTCTACGGCATGCCGAAGCGGGCCGTCGAGACCGGACAGGTCGACGCCATCTGTCCACTCGATACCCTCTCGGACCGGATTCTCGACGCGATCAACGCGGAGGTGCACTAACCCATATGGACGAACAATATCTCGACGCCTTCATTCGCGAGAGCGAGGAGGCAATCACGGAGTTGAACAACTCGTTACTCGAACTTGAATCGGACCCCAGCGATCAGGCGGCGATGGATTCGATCTTCCGAACAGCCCACACGCTGAAGGGGAACTTCGGCGCGATGGGATTCGACGACGCCAGCGACCTCGCCCACGCGATCGAGGACCTCCTCGATGCCATCCGCCAGGGCGACATGGACGTCACGCCGGAGATCATGGATCTCGTGTTCGCCGGTGTCGACGACATCGAAGCCATCGTCACCGAGATCGAAGCGAACGGTGAACCGTCCGCCGACACGGCCGACCGGGTCGAGGACATCCGTGCAGTCATGGAAGACGGTCCCGACGCCGCCGGTGCAGCGAGTGACGACGGTCGGTCGTCCGGTTCGGATGGTGACGTCGACGCCGGGGCCGAGGGCGACACCTCGGCATCCGGGGCTTCGATCGACGTCGAACCGATCCTCGACCGAGTGGACGTTCCCGAGCCGGAATCGGGCACTGTCACGATTGCGGACGTCGACATCGGCGGCGGGGACATGCAGGGCGTCGACGCGATGCTGGCGCTGGACGCCATCGAGGACGCCCTCGACGTTGTGGCGACCGATCCATCCACAGACGAGATCGAGAACGGCGCGTTCGACGAGACGTTCGCCGTGTTCGCGGCCGCCGACGAACCGACAGTTCGGGCAGCGGTCGACGACGTCGGTCCCGTCGAATCTGCGACCGTACAGGACGTCTCGGAGGCAGTCGCGGCTGCAGACACGGCGGATGAGACGGGAGCCACGGACGACGCCGGTACCAGCGCGTCCACATCGTCGGGTGCCTCCGAGACCGCTGTCGACGAGATCAAGTCCGTCAGAGTCGACGTCGATCAACTCGATGACTTACACGGGCTGGTCGAGCAGCTTGTGACTAGCCGGATCAAACTTCGCCGGGCGGCCGAACAGAACAACGTCGATTCGACCGGCGAGACCCTCAACGAACTCGACAAGATCACGGCCAGCCTCCAGAACACCGTCATGGACATGCGGCTGATCCCGCTGGGGAAGGTCGTCGGGAAGTTCCCCCGTCTCGTGCGGGATCTCTCGCGGGACCTCGGCAAGGAGATCGACTTCTCGATCGAGGGCGAGGACATCGAACTCGACCGGACGATCCTGACCGAGATCTCCGATCCGTTGATGCACATCCTCCGGAACGCCGTGGATCATGGGATCGAACCGCCGGCGGAACGCGAGCGCAAGGGCAAGTCCCGGGAGGGGTCGATCGAGTTGCGTGCCCGCCGGGAGCGTGATCACGTCGTCATCTCCGTCGAGGACGACGGTGCGGGCTTGGACGTCGAGGCGATCCGCGAGCAGGCCCGCAAGCAGGGCATCCGGTCGGCCGACGAACTCGACCGGATGGACGACTCGGCGATCTACGATCTCACCTTCCATCCCGGCTTCTCGACGGCCGAGGAAGTGACGGGGACGAGCGGCCGCGGCGTCGGGATGGACGTCGTCCACGAGACCGTCTCGCAACTGGACGGTTCGGTCAACGTCGAGAGCGAACCCGACGAGGGGACGACCGTCTCGCTGCGGCTCCCGGTGACGATGGCAATCGTGAAGGTGCTGTTCATCCAGGTGGGCGACGAACAGTACGGGATCCCGATCAAGAACGTCGACGAGATCACCGACGCCGGGGAGGCGCGCGAGATCAACGGCAACGAGGTCATCAAACACAACGACGAGATCTACCCGATCATCCACCTCGACGAGGCCTTCGACGTCCCCGGCGAACGCACGAACGGCGACGGGATGCTGATCCGCGTCAGGGAATCTGAACGCAAGGTCGCACTCCACTGTGACGAGGTCAACAGCCAGGAGGAAGTCGTGGTCAAACCGCTGGAGGGACTGCTCTCTGGAACCCCGGGGCTCTCCGGAACTGCGGTGATCGGCGACGGGAACATCGTGCACATTCTCGACGTCGTCACACTGTGATACTACATGACAATTGATACTCACTCACTGACGAGGGGACGATGAGTCGCCGATCAGGGTCACCGCGTGGGTTCCGGTCGCTGCTCGAGTATATCGGGTCGGAGCTCGACTTCGAGACGGATTTCTACAACGACGCCTATCTCGACCGACGGATCACGGCCCGGATCCGCCGGACCGACAGCGATGACTACCGCGCGTACGAGCGACTGCTGAAGCGCGACGGCGACGAGGCCGAGGCATTGATGGATTCCCTGTCGATCAACGTCACCGGGTTCTTCCGGAACCCGGAGGCCTGGGAACGCCTCCGTGACGTCCTCCGTGAGCTCACTACGGACAACCGGACGGTCCGGGTCTGGAGTGCCCCGTGTGCGGACGGGCGGGAGCCGTATTCCCTGGCGATGCTTGCACGGGACGACGCCCAGATCGACGAACGCCGTCTGGACATCCTCGCGACGGATATCAATCCGGATATCCTGGCCGAAGCGCGGGCGGGCGTCTACGAGACGTCACAGACGACCGACATCGAGGCCGAACTCGAACCGCTGTCGGACGTGTCGCCGTATATCGACCGCGACGGCGATACGTTCACCGTCCGGGACTCGATCCGCGAGATGGTCTCCTTCGAGCAACACGATCTCATCCGCGGGGACCCGCAGGGCGAGTTCGACCTCATGCTGTGTCGGAACTTCCTCATCTACATCGACTCGTCGTTCAAGGAACCCATCTTCGAGACGATCAGCGAGTCCCTCCGGAGCGGCGGCTATCTCATGATCGGGATGACCGAGACGATCCCGAACCAGTGTCGGGGGACGTTCGAATCGGTCGACAAACAGCGTCGCATCTACACCAGGGTGTAGCATGTCTCTGTTCGAACTCCAGCGCGAGGGCGACGTCCAGGAACTCATCAGGCTCCTCCGGGAGAGCGACAACGAGGAGGTTCGGATGCGCACCGCGTCGATGCTCGGGGAGTTCGACGAGCATGCGGATCGGCGGGATGTCGTGAGTGCACTCGTCGAGGCTGCTGAAACTGACGATTCGGGCATGGTGACTGCAGCGGCAGTCGACTCCCTCGACGAACTCGGCCAAGATGCCATCGAGGCACTCATCGAGTCGATGGCGGGGGTCGACTTCGAGGGTGGCGAAGCGGACTGGGTTCGTGCGAAGGCCTTCGTCAACGCACTCGAAGCCGACGTGCCCGAACTCCGGATGGCCGCCGCCAACGGCCTCGGGCAGTTCGGTGACACCGACGCGATCGAACCGCTCGTCGGGCGGTTTACCGATCCTGATCCCCGAGTGCGTGCGCGGGCTGCCAGGGCGTGCGGGTCGATCGGCGACCCGCGGGCGACGGAGCCGCTTGAATCCCTGTTGACGGACGACGCCGGCGTCGTCCGGCGGGAAGCCGCCGAGGCACTCGGACAGATCGGGAACCGACAGGCACTCCAGGCCCTGCTCGACCTCTACGACGATCCAGCGGAGCGTGTCCGCCGGATCGCGGTCAACGCTTTCGGTAACTTCGATAACGCCGCACCCGTCGATGCGCTGGTCAATGCACTCGGTGACGATGCGGCGACCGTTCGGCGGACGGCCGTCTATTCGATCATTCAATTGCTCGCGAACGTCCCCACACAGAAGAGTCACGAGATCCGCGAGACGATCGTCGACCGGTTGAGCGAGACTGACGACGACAGCGTCGTGGCTCCACTGGTCGAGATTTTGGAGGAGGGGACTCAGGTCGCACAGCGCCGGAACACGGCGTGGCTACTCGGCCGGGTCGTCACCGAACCTGACGATCGGGTCCTCGACGCGATCGTCGCGGCGCTCGACGACGACGATCAGATGACCTCACAGTTCGCGGCGACCAGTCTGACTGAACTTGAAGACGTCAGCGTCGAGCGCCGTCTTCTCGACGTCGTCACGGACGATGAGCGCCCGACACAGGCCCGGACCCAGGCGATCTTTGCATTGGGGAAGGTCGGTGGCGACCGGTCGCGAGAGACGCTGGACACGCTGATCGACGAGACCGACAACGAAGAGATACGCAAACGCGCGTTCTCGGCCATCTCAAAGCTCGGAGGGCGACTGTGACCTGTCACTGCGGGAGCCGAGACGTTAATACGAGGGGCCGCCAACTTCCTGACACGAGGCGTCCATTCCGATGAGCGAGGGCGAACGCAAACTCGCCGACAGCCGGGGCAAATTCGTCCAGGTAGTCGAGAATGGCCGCAAACTCAACGACGTCGAGTGGCTCCCGGGCCGGATTCTGCTCTCGAACAAGCGTCTGGTACTGGCGAGCAACGAGGGCAAGAAAACGATCTCTCTCGCGGAAATCCGGAGCGTCAAAACCCGGAAGAACGTCAATGAGGCGATCGCCAACGTTTCGGGATACGTCTCGGTTCAGACTGGCCGGGACGTGCTGTTGCTCTCTCCGTCCGACGTGGACGAGTTCGCATCAGAGATCTACAGCGCCCGCCTGGATCAACAGGTCGTCCTCGCGAAACACCCCGCGGTCAAGGGTGGCGTCGTCCAGGACGCCCCCTGGGAGAAAGCGCGGATCAAAGTCGGCGAGGAATCCGTCGAACTTGCGATCTCGAGCGGGCAGTTCGTCGAGATCGAACTCAGCGACGTCGGCACCATCGACGAGACCGAACGTACCGTTCTGGAGAAACAGCGGAGCGTCCTCGAAGTCGAACATGCCATCGACGGGACGAGCGTCAAAACCTATCTGTCAGGGTCGGCGAGTGACTGCTCGATCCTCGCGTCGTTGCTTCGCTCCGGGGACCAACACGTCGAGTCCGACCTCGAGTTGAGCGACGCGGAACGCGAAGTGTTGATGGCGCTCTATTCGGGTGTTTCTCCGTTCGAGATCCCCGATTTTGTGGGTCTGGATATCGCGGAGGTCGAGGATATCTTCGATCAACTCGCCGAACAGGGCGTGGTGAAACAGAAGCGAACCCGACGGGAGGTCGGACTCAAACCCAGGGGTCGATCGATCGCGAGCGAAGTCATCGCGGATCAGTGACCCTCGCGGTCGGCGAGGAGGATATCATTCGTTGACGTCTTCGAGGTGGCGGTTGACCACGACCCGGCCTTTCGGCGTGAGCGTCGGTCCCGCCTCTCCGGTCGTGAGCAGGTCCTTCTCCGAAAGGTCGTTGACGAGCATCGTCACTTCGCTGGCCTCGCGGTCCAGGACGTTCGCGAGCGGGATCCCGTCCATGTCGCCGGTCGAGTACACCGCAACCAGGAGTTCGATCTCCGGATCCGCGAGCTCGATGTCCTTGAGTTCGGCCATGAGATCGGAGTACTCCAGTCGAAGGTACCGGCCCAGGAGACTGAGCTTCCGGGCCGAGGGGATCGCTGCCACGGTCGTCATCGCCTGGCCATCCGGCATGTGTCGCACGGACAGGACGGCACGTTCCGAGCCAGCGATCTCCCTGGTCGAACGCTCGAACTTCGTGACTGCTGCGAGCGACACCGTAACGGTGTCACCCTGCCGTTTGAACTTCACGCCTTTCGGATCGAGGAACAGCTTCGCGGGGACGTACTCGGAATCGGTCACCCGGCCACCGATCTCTGCGGGGTGCTGGACCGTCGTGTCGGTCCCGTTGAGCAGGGCCTTGAACAGCACCGTCGAGAACTTCTCGATCGTGTCGTCGTCGGCCTCGACCACGGCGACGAAGCGGTCGTTTCCCTTTTCGAAGGCCACTGTCACCGTCGAATCGAAAAAGTCACCGAGATCGGGGGGGACATGCCCGACTGCGACGTCGAAAATCGACGAGAGCGGAATCGTCGTCTTCGAGTCGTCCGCCGCGAGCACCAGCCGCTTCTGGCTGAGGAGCACCCGCCCCTTGACGGGCTCGGCGCGAGCCGAGCGCTCGGAATTGAACGAGGCGACGAAATCCGCGATGACTGATTCCGACATGGATTCTCGTCTGTCTATCCCTCGATAGGACTGGCCAACTATTGAGCGTTACGTGCGAATATCAATCGAGAGAACGCACGGTGACCCTCGCTACTCGGCGTATCGCAGACGCCGTGACTTCTCGTGGAGCGGTCCTCGCTCCAGTGACGTCACTCTTCGGTGAGCAGGTCGGCCACGTCGCCGTCGCCGTGTTCGACGATCGTCACGTTGAGTTGCCTGACCGCATCGCTGATCTCCCGGCCGCGGACGGTGACGCGCTTGCGTTCGCCGTCGCGCTCGGGGCTGAACCCGGTCCCGCCCTCGAGCAGGATCGACTTGAGATTCGGCCCGCGGACGTCCGCCCGGAGCGGGCGGCCGGCGTCGTCGGATCCGCCAGTCAGTTCCAGGGTGAAGCCGTCGAGACCGATCGCACTCCCTTCGACCTCGTCGCCGAGCTCTCGGCCCACGAAGCGATTGGCGTCCTGTCCGTCGATATCGACCTGATGGGTTTCGCCCGTGTCCGGATCGGCCACGGCGACAGTGAAGTCAACCATACCCGATTCAAACCGGTCGCGCTAAAAAAGCCCGTCGGAACGCCGCGGTTCCCCCTCCGTCTGGTCTCCTCGTGGTGGCCGTCCGCGGGCTTACCAGGGGGCAGCCAGCGCGCCGGCGTCGACGAACAGTGCCACGGCGACGACCGATGCGGCGAGGAAGAACGGCCGGGCATCGGCGGCGGGCGTCCTGACTTTCCGCTGGTCCGTCCCGTCGGTGAGCCGCGCCGCACCGATCTCCGAGAGCGCCGCGAGTGCAAGCCACAGCACGACCATCCCGAGAACGAGATGCCCTCGCGTCGAGCTGAACAGCGTCTCCATGTAGCCGGTAGCCGCCTGGTGGCCGCCGGTCAGTACGGTCACCACTGCACCCGCGCGGGCGATCCGCTTGAACTGCGTCGTCAGGCGCGCGAGCGGTTCGCTGTCGAGTACCCCGTCTCTTGCTGCCGGCAGGACGGCGACAGTCATGAAGACGACGCTACCCGCCCACACGGCGGCAAACAGCAAGTGCAGCCCGGCAACAACCACGTCTGCAAATATCATGGACGTGCGAACGGCCTCGATCCACATCAAGACACGGGATCGCCCTCACGCCTCAAAATACAGGGTCCGCCTCGGTGTCGTCCTCGTCGATCTCGCCGAGTTCGAGTTGGTCCAGCATGTTGACGAACGCGCCCGGATCGGGGATCAGGAACAGCCTGATCTTGAACGCGGCGTCCCGGTCAGTCACGTCCACGAGGCTGTCGAGGACGATCGACAGTGAGTCCACCCGGACGTGTGAGAGTGCGTCCTCCGCGATCTCTTCGCCCCCAGTGAACCGGAGCGTCGGTGTCCCCATGTCGATAGTCGTCCCGAGGGTGTTTGCGATCCCGTCGATGAACCCCGACGTGAGGATGTTACAGACCTCCTGGAGTGCGCTCTCCTGTAACTGGTTGAACTCATCGTCGACACTCGCGCCGGTCAACAGTTCGGCCATCTCACGGGCCGTCTCCTCGTAGAACGTGAGTAAAAACACACCGTAGGGAGGTTCGTTGAGCCGGATGCTCGCGCTGTAGATCGGATCGGTCCCGATCTCGCGGGCGATGTCCGGCGGTTCGACGAACGCCAGGCTCTTGATCTCGACTGTCGATTCGACGCCAGCGAGTGATCCGAGCGAGGTGGCCGCGTTCTCCGCACCGGCCTTGATCAGCTGGTTGATGACCCGTAATTTCCTGATGTCGATGAGCAGCGGCATCTGATCGGTCGTATCCACACCAATAGGCTACTTAGTGATTGTGTCTCGCGGGGCACGGGTTTTTGCCCCCGGGGGCCGTACCATCTCGCGTTGATCAACATGAACTCCGGGCACCCTCCTCCCGACATCGAGTGGTGTTACGAGGCCGTACAGGGTGTCTCCCGTACGTTTGCGCTCACCGTCGAGGCACTCGATGAGCCGATGGCATCCCAGATCGGTCTGGGGTACCTGCTCTGTCGCGTCGCGGACACGATCGAGGACGCCGGACACATTCCGCCGGACGAGCAGGTCTCGCTCCTGGCCACCTACGACGCCGCACTCGATCCCGACGCCGACCAGACCATGCTCGACTTCCGATCGGCCGTCGATCCCTGGCTCCCTGAGCCGGAACGCTCCGAGGACTGGCGGGTCGTCGCACGCGCGCCGACGGTGTGGGCCACGTTCGCCGATCAACCGGCCGACGCTCAGGCGGCGATCGTCCCGCCCGTTCGGGAAATGGTCGACGGGATGGCCGACTTTCTCTCGGCGCACGCCGCGACCGGCGGGCTCCGGCTCGCGGACTACGCGGAACTCGACGAGTACTGTCACTACGCCGCCGGGACCGTCGGCATGCTCATCACGAACCTGCTCACTCGCGACGGCGTCGCCCAGGACCGGAGCGAAACCCTCTACGAGACCGCCGGCTCGTTCGCCCGGCTCCTCCAACTCGTCAACGTCGCCAAGGACGTCCACGCGGACTTTCACGAGGAGAACAACGTCTACCTGCCGGCCACCTGGCTGGCCGCCGAGGACGTCGAGCAGGAATACGTCCTGGCCGACCGGAACCACGACGCGGCCGCTCGTGTCGTCGACCGCACGGCCGCGCGCGCTCGAACCTTTCTCGACGACGCCCAGTCCTATCTCGAAGCCATGCCGCTCTCTCACGGTAATACGCTCGCTGCCTGGTCAGTCCCGTACCTGTTGAGTGTCGGGACACTCCGTGAACTCCGGAACCGACCGGGTGATGCGCTCACTGAAACGGGCGTGAAGGTGGACCGCGAGGAGGTCTTTGCCGTGATGTCCGTCGCAAGCGATACCGGCCGCGATGCGCTCGGCGATCTCCGGACCTCGATCGAGCGGGAACCGTTTCACCTTGCCGTCGAGTGATCCCGGCCGGGTGCCCTCGGGTCGTCCCCTGCTCGTCACCGCATCAGCCGTCGATCGCTTCTGACAGTGCCCGCTTCAGGTCTGCCCGGAGATCTTCGATCCCCTCCAGACCGACGCTGAGGCGAACGAGACCGTCAGTGATACCGTTCTGTCGTCGCTGTTCTGGGGGAACCGCCGCGTGAGTCATCGACGCGGGGTGTTCGAGCAAGCTCTCGACGCCGCCGAGACTCTCGGCCAGCGTGAACACTTCGGTGTTCAAAACGATCGTCTCGACCGTTTCAAGCGGCGCGTCGAGTTCAACGCTCACCATCCCGCCGTAGTCGTCCATCTGTCGCGCGGCGACGTCGTGGTGAGGATGTGTGGCGAGGCCCGGATAGTGGACTGTTTCAACGGCCGGTTGCTCGGCGAGCCACGATGCCAGCCCCATGGCTGTCTCGGAGTGGCGGTCCATCCTGACGGGGAGGGTCTTGATCCCGCGGAGGACCAGAAAACAGGCGAATGGGTCCGGCGTCGCCCCGACGCTGTTCTGATAAAACCCGAGTCGCTCGTCGAGGTCGGCGTCGTCGGTGACCAGGGCCCCGCCGACGACGTCGGAGTGACCGCCGAGGTATTTCGTCAGCGAGTGGGTCACGATGTCCGCGCCGTGTTCGAGCGGGCGCTGGAGGTACGGCGTCGCGAACGTGTTGTCGACGGAAAGCAGCGCGTCGTTCGCGTGGGTGACGCCCGCGACGGCCTCGATGTCCAGCACCCGCATGAGCGGGTTCGTCGGCGTTTCGATCCAGACGAGTTCGGTCGTGGGTCGCATCGCCGCATCCAACTCGTCGGGGTCGGTCGCGTCGACGAATGAGAATTCGAGGTCGTAGTCCTCGTAGACCTGTGTGAACAGCCGGTGAGTTCCGCCGTAGACGTCCTGACCGACGACGACGTGGTCGCCGGCTTCGAGCAGGTTCAGGACCGTATTGATCGCGGCCATCCCACTCGCGAATGCCCGCCCATGAGAGCCGCCTTCGAGGCTGGCAAGGTTGTCCTCCAGGGCTGTCCGCGTCGGATTACCAGTCCGGGAGTACTCATAGCCGCGATGGTCTCCGGGGGCGTCCTGGGCGAACGTCGAGGAGGCGTAGATCGGCGGCATGATCGCGCCGGTCTCCGAATCGGGTTCCCACCCGGCGTGGATCGCCCGCGTTTCGAACGTTTCTGGCTCGCTGTCGTGCTCTTCGCTCATGCTTTGCCCTCCCACTCGTCGAACGCTCCATAGATGTTCTTCGAGAGATATCGCTCGCTCCCGTCCGGGAAGACCGTCACGACGGTGTCATGGGGCGCGTCCCGGTCGCCCGCCGCAATCTCTTTGGCCACCCGCCGGGCGGCCACACTCGCTGCCCCGGAACTTGATCCGACGAGGTGACCCTCCTCGGTCGCGAGTCGCTGTACCTCGGCGTGGGCCTCCCGGTCGGTGATCGTCACGAAGTCGTCGAGCTCGTCGGGCTCCAGCAGCTTCGTAACTTCGGGGTCGTGTGTCCCGATCCCCTCTGTCTTGTATGGCTTCTCCTCCCGTGGCTTTCCGAGCAGCGTGCCGAACGTCGACCCCGTCGGTTCGACGGCGACGACGTGGACGGCCGGGACGTGCTCGCGGACGGCGCGAGTGATCCCCGTCAGGGTCCCACCCGAGCCCACGCCGACGACGATCGCCCCGATCTCGCCGTCGAGGGCTTCGAGGATCTCCGGCCCGGTCGTCCGGTAGTGGGCATCGACGTTCAGCGGCGTCGAAAACTGTTGGGGGACGGTAGCGTCGTCTCTGCTTTCGGCGATCTCGTGTGCGCGCTCGATCGCGCCGTCCATCCCGCCCTCGCCCGGCACGTGGATGATCTCGCCGCCGAGGGCGGCCATCAACCGTTCCTTCTCCGGGCTGAAGCCCTCCGGAACGACGAAGACCGCGTCGAGGTCGTGTCGGCCGGCCGCGATCGCCATCCCGATGCCGGTGTTGCCGGCTGTCGGCTCGACGATGGTTCCGCCGGGCGAGACCGCTCCGCGCTCCAGCAACTGCTCGATGATGTGCTTGCCGATCCGGTCCTTGACGCTGCCGCCCGGGTTGTACGTTTCTACTTTCGTGTATATCTCCGCCCCGTCGACGCTGTCGAGTTCGACAAGGGGTGTTCGGCCGATCGTTTCGAGTACGGATGTCGCAGGTTCGTGGTGTGTCGTCATGTCTCTATGCTGTATTGAATCACTGATCGCCGATGCGAGCCGCCACGCAGCGTATCAACAACAGCGACAACAGCCAAGAGACGGTGAGAAGGAGCGTTGATCGTGAACCCGTGCCCGTCGGCGTGCCCGCGGCTGTCGGTGGGGCACCATCGGTTGATCCCAGTCACGCCGCCTGCTTGAGGTGGCGCCCGGAATCGAATGGGTTCGACCCATACTGACGTAACTGTGTGGGCGCTTTATGCCGCTTTCTGTTTGAGATCGCCGAACGAGGTCCGCGTCCTGACTCGAACGAGCCGAACTCGCTTCTCGACCGGCCCACTGCATTTGCTATAGCGTAATATGGTTTATGCAGTGGCAGACAGACAGCTCACTGGCGAGATATTCGTCGTTCATGCGCGGATTTCAGGCCAGTTGCTCGGCGATAGCGCTCTCGAGCCGGTCGATGAACTCCTCTCGGCGGGCCGCCGGGATCGTCGCGCCGGCGGCGATGTCGTGGCCCCCGCCGTCCCCACCGACCGCGACGCTCGCCGTGTGGATCGCATCCGAGAGGTCCAGTCCCTGGCGAACGAGCGTAGCTGTCCCCCGGGCCGAAACCTTCCGCTCGTCCTCGGACTTCCGGGCGAAGGCGACGATCGGCCGTTCGCGGTCGACGCCGGGGAGTCCGAGTGCCATGCCGGCGACGATCCCGACGATCGTCTCCCGGATAGCGTCGTCGGCGTCGAACCACTGGACTGTCTCGCCCGACTCGACGCCGTTCTCGCGGACGTACTCAAGGCCCTCCGAAAGGTTCCGCCGGTGGTTCGCGAGCAATCGACGGGCGCGTTCGAGGGCTTGCTCGCGGTCGCCGAGACAGACGGCCAAGCCCACGTCGGCACGTTCATAGCGCGCCGTCGCGTTGAGCAGGGTCGAAAATTCGCTTGCGTCACGGAGTTCGGTGCCTTGTGCCTCTCCTGAGAGCGTATAACTCGTCCCGACGAGTGAGTCGATCCGGTCCGCCGGCACGCCCCGCTCGACACCACGCTGTACGAGCCCGCTGACGACCGTCTGACGCTCTTCCGTGGAGAGATCGACCCATCGACGCCACTCGCCATCCACTTCGAGATCGATCCCGAGTGATTCCAGGAAGTCGATCGCGCCGGCTTCGTCGCCCGAAACCCCGGGAATCTGGGGTTGATCGGCGTACTCAAGCAGCTTCGGCAGCGGTCGGGTCTGTTTGCCATACAGCGCGATGTCGGTCGCCTCCTCGAGAACGCCGGCTTCCATTCCGTCCTCGACGATCGCTCGATTCGCACCGACGAGCTCGCCGCCGACTGCCTGCATGTCGCCGACGGCCCCGACCACGGCGAGTGCTGCGAGGTCACGATTGTCATTGTCTTCCTCCAACGCGCGTGCGAGTAGGTAACTTGCACCAGCCCCCGAGAGTTCGGATGCGCCGTCGATCCCTTCGAGCAGCGGGTTGAGATGGTATTGTGTCTCGGCGTCGGCCGGCTGGTGGTGATCGACCACGATCGGTTCGAAGTCCCCTTGCTGTTCGTGTTTCGCGATCGCATCGAGTTGGCCACTCCCGAAGTCGGTGAAAAGCACCGTCTGAAAGTCTCGTGCGGCGATCGACGCGATTTCTTCGTCGTCGAGCTGGTTCTTGAAGACCGTTGTCGTTGGAATCCCCGCCCGTTCGAGGGCCGTCGTGGCGATTCCGGCGCTCGTCAATCCGTCAGCATCGATGTGCGACGCCAGGAGCACCTCATCGGCGCTTCGAAGGCGCTGGGCACACTCCGCGGCTCGATCGGCGAGTTTCGGCACGGGTGCCATCGCTATTGCTTGGTTCGGACAGCGATAAAAACGTCAGGATCGGACGGATAAATCATATGGCGCTATATCAATGATGGGTGGCGAATTGAATCATTTCCGATCGTCCATTTCCGGACCGGCCACCTGATTAGCGACCGTCTGGATCGGTAACGCCGTCGAGATACGCGAAGAAGGCGCGCTTGCGGGCGGTGTTGGGGTCCCACCGGACCGGCGGTGACTGGTAGCCGTGCCAGTAATCGTTCTCGCCGGGGTCGAAGTATCCCCAGGAGGCCCCGGACTCGAGGGCGGCCAGCATGTTACTATCGGAGCCAAAGCGAAAGTGATCGTCCTCGTTGAAGACGATCGGCATCGGTTCGTAGGTAGGTGCCGACCGGACCTCGGCGACCATCTCGCGGATCCGCTCGGGATCGTCGACATTGTTGCCGTGGAGGAGCACGAGATCCGACGCGTCAATCACGTCGTCCGTCGGGACCACCCCACCCGAGAAACTCGTCCCGACGGGGTAGCGATGGCCGTCGTGTTCGGTCTCCCTGATACGCTCGATCAGTTCGGTAATGCGCTCCGGCTGGAGAATCGCGTGGTCGTAGTTGATGTCACACTCGTTGGCGACCTCGATGATCACGTTGGTATACTCCCGGTCGTGTAACCACGTGAGGACTGCATCGACGGCCCGGATCACGCTCGTTTCGTCTGCCAATACGTCGTCCTGCCCGAAGTAAAGCAGCCCGAGGATCACCGCCATGCCGAGTTCGTCGGCGCGATCCAGCACGCGTTCGAGTCGGTCCATCCACGCCGGTTTCAGCGTCCCGTCCAGTCGATACGCCGAGACTGTCCAGGGTTGGGATTCGGAGTACCCCTCGGGACTCCCGCACTGGAGGTTGGTCGCGATCGCCCGGAGTCCGTGCTTTCGCCACGTCGGCATCGCACCGAGGAACTCAGAGACGTTGCGTTCCGGATCCCACTCGCCGGTATCGGGATACGCCCAGTTGTCGACCGTTTCGGGGTTCTCGTCGTCGAAGATAGCGTGGACCAGGCGGGCGTTGAAAAGCAACCCCTCGATCAAATGCCCCTCGTGGGTTCGCCCGGCGTAAGTCCGTTGGCCGTTGATCGTGAACACGTCCCCGTCGATTCCGACCTGGGTGTGGCGCTGGTCGCCGAACATACGTGGTGGCCCACGACGCGACCAATGAATGTTGTGGTGGCTGGGAACGGGAAGTAACCCGGAACGCGGTCGGCTGCGACGCGATCAGTCTGATTGCCCTGCCTTTCGATCCATCGCCAGCCGCCCACCGACGTACAGCGCGCTCATCGTCACGCCCCAAACGAGGTGACTGAGCAGCGACAGAAGCGACAGACTCGGCACCACAGCTGGCTGTCCGACTAGGCGCAACCACAGCGGCATAATGACGCCTGCGGCGACGAGCCAGAGGGCGAGCGCCCACCCCATCCCGGCTGCCAGACACCATCTGACGTCCTCGGCGTAGGGGTCGGGGACGGACGCGAGTATCCCCGCGTACATCAACCCGAAGACGACGCTGTGGAACTCGTGAGTGATCCAGCCGACGACTGGTTGCGTGCTGCCGTACAACGACCCGATGATCGGGACCACGCCCGAAGTCGCTTGGCCGACGACGCCCATCGTGACGCCAGCAACCAGCGACGCCACGACAGTCAGCCACATTTCACGGTGGGAGACACCGAAGGAATCCGGCGCTCGCACCGTCGATCGACCGGGATGGGTCGCTGCCGACGTCAGTGGGATCGCCAGTTCGATCGTGGTCGTCCCGCCATCGTCGCTCGTTTCGGCGTGGCCGCCAATCGTGTCGAGTACCAACCTGACGACGTTGAGTCCGAATCCGCTCGACGGGTCGTCGTAGTCACTACCGGCCCCTTCTTCGAGGATTTCACGCTGAGAGTCGCTCAACTCCGCGCCGTCGTCCGTAATTCGGAGGTGGGCAAGCCGATTTCCTTGCTCGATGGTTATCGACACTTGCGTGGGCCCGTCGTCGCGGTCGGTTCCCCGACGGAGGACGTGCTCTATCGCGCGTTCGAGCATCTCGTTCCCCCAGATAGACACCGGTTTCTCGGGGCGTGTCGTCACCTCGTATTGGCAATCTTGACAATCTGCGGAGACGGTCCCGATGGCTCGTTCGACCACGGTGGTCAGATCCATCTCTTCGAGTCCGCGCCTGGCACCTTCCGTCGAGCGAGCCAGGTGCTTGACGTCTTCGACGGTTCGCTGGATGCTTTTCGACTGGGATTGGACTGTCTCGACGACCCGGCCCTGCAACTCCGGATCGTCGCGGTCGTCGAGCACACCGATCTGGCCGTCGATCACCAGCACGGCGTTGAGTACTCGGTCGCGCAGACTGCGATTGAGAATCTCCAGGCGGTCGGTCTGCTGTTTGAGTTCCCCGCGCTGGCGACGGTTCTCGGCCGCATAGATACCCGTCAGTGCGCCCCCGATCGCCCCGCCGATCAGGAAGTTCGACAGCGCTGGTTGCCATTGCACACCGGCGATTTCTCCCATCTCATCGACGCCCGAGCCCATCAGCGTCAGGACCACGAGCAGGAACATGGTCGTCGTTCCGATCACGGTCCAGAGGGCCGTGGTTCGGACGTAGCGTCGATCGAACGACCCGACGGTCAACGCGACCCCGAATGCCGATAGGGTCAGGCCGAGCGTCAGTGGGACGATGCCAGCGAAGGCAAACCGCAACGGTTGCTCTCCGACGGTGAACGTCACGGTAAAGCGAGTCAGGCCGAACCCGATCACCGCCACGATCAGCCCCGCCGGGGAGAGACGACGGCCCACGGCGGAGCGCAATCCGAACAAAGACACGATGTTCGGAGAGTGGTCGGTGTCGCCAAAATAGCTTGGGTGGAATACGTCGGTAGCGCTCGTCGTCGAGTTGCGATTCTCCGTGCGCTCGTCGATCAACTATCGATCGAGCCGATCGATGACCGCTGTGGCAAGTGCCTCGAACTCCGCCGCTTCGGGAACGACATCGACGTCGACTCCCTGTTCCGCTGCCGTCTCCCGTGTCGGCTCACCGATCGTCCCCACGACTGCCTCGGACAATCCCTCGATCACCGGCGCTCGCTGGCCTCGCTCACTCGCGATCGCCAGAAAGTGTTCGACCGTCAACGAGGAGGTAAACAGCGCGGCGTCGAGGTCGCCTTCGGCGGCCCGCCGGACGGACTCGCCGGCGTTCGCTGGACGGACGAGTCGGTACAGCACCGTCTCGTGGACGTACGCGCCGGCCGATTCCAGCCCGTCCAGCAACATGTCGCTGCCGTGGTCGCTGCGGGCGACCTCGACTCGCAGCCCGTCGACTTGCTCCCCGAGTGCATTGACGAGTCCGGACGAGGAGTACGTCTCGGGGACAACGTCGACCTCGATTCCGTTCGCCCGGAGTGCCTCGGCCGTCGGCTCGCCGATCGCACACACTGTTGCGTCGCCGGGCGTCCACTCGTCGGCCACCAGTTCGGCCCCGGTTTTGCTCGTGAAGATAACGACGGCCGCATCTGTCCGGGGCTGAGCTCCGGTCGGGTCGACGCTGAGCATCGGATCGGCGACTGGTTGCACGTCGAGTGATTCGAGCAGATCGACCGCCGTCTCCAGTCGCTCGTCGTCCGGGCGGAAGACGGCGACAGTCGGCCGGTTGTCAGTCATGTCTCTCTCCCGGTGCGGTGAGTGCCAGCGACCGGCCTCATGTGTCGTCGGCCTCCGCCATCTCCTTGGCGCGTTCGATCACCTCATCTGCACCGCGGTCGGCGAGGTCCTCGCCCAGTTCGCGGGCGGCGTCGACGTGGTCTTCGACCGGGAGTGCCCGTCGGTCGGCGATCTCCTCGGTTCCGTCGGGCGCGAGCACGCGGACTGTCGTCGTGACGACCCGACCCTGGAACACCGCCCGGACGCCGATCGGGGCCACGCAGCCGCCGCCCAGCGTTTCGAGGACCGTCCGCTCGACGGTCGCCTCGACGCGCGTGCGAGCGTCATCAATGAGATCGCGGATCGTCTCGGCGGCTTCGCCTTCCTCGGCGACGACGGCGACGACCCCCTGGCCGGGAGATGGAACGAACTGCTCGTCGGGGAGTGCCTGGAAGTCGAGGTGATGGGTCAGTCCCAGCCGATCCAGCCCGGCTTCGGCGAGCACGATCGCATCGTATTCGGTGTCGACTTCGCGTGCCGTGGCCCGGCGTTCGATCTCGGCGAGGCCGTTGAACCAGTCGTCGAAGGACTGCTCGAACGTCTGGCCCGTCGCCTTCGTTTCGTCGTCGCCATTTTCGGTGGTTTCTTCGCTCTCTTGGGCATCCAGTCGCGCCGTATACTCGGCCTTGAGGGTGGGTGCGAGTAACTTTTCCACTCTGGTGTCGACGTTGCCGCGCAGTGGCTGGACATCGAGATCCGGGCGTTCGGCGAGCAACTGCGCGCGCCGGCGGAGACTGGACGTCCCGACCGTCGCACCCTCCGGAAGGTCCGCGAGGTCGGTCCCATCGGGCGTCACCAGGACGTCGTTCGCCGGCGCGCGTTCGGGCACCGCGGCGACGGTCAGCCCCTCACGATCCTCCGTCGGGACGTCCTTCAGCGAGTGGACGGCGGCGTCGGCCTCGCCTGCCCGGACGCGCTCGTCGAGGCTGTGGACGAACGCGCCGGTCTTGCCGAGGCGATGGATGAGTTCGTCACGGAGCTCGTCGCCCGTCGTCTCGACTTCGAGGAGTTCGACCTCGTGACGGCGACTCTCCAGGGCGTCGCGTATCGCCCCGGTCTGCCGGAGCGCGAGATCCGACCCGCGCGTGGCCAACCGGAACGTCGTTGCACGGCTGCTCATTAGCCGTGTGTCCACGGTCGAGCGGGATAACCTCACCGCTCGACGCTGGCGATAGCTGGCCCGGATCGAAGTGCCCCCAGCCGATCAGTACGGCTCGTCTTTCAACTCCAACACGTACGCGAGCGCGTTCGTCGTGACGTGCAGGATTGGAGTCAGGATAACGACGACTGCCAGCACGGCCGGCGTGAACGTCTCGCCGAACCAGGTTGGCGCGGCGAGTGCCGCCAGGCCGAGCGCGCCGAGTACGAAATCGAGTTGATCGAGGCCGGGGACGGGCGCGCCGCGCTGGCGATCGAGGCGGCGTTTGATGAACGAGGCGGCGATGTCACCGACCATCGCGCCCAGTGCCAGCGCGACGGCGGCCGCGATCGGGAATCCAGGCAGGTCGATCCCGATCGCGTCGCCAATGGCGGGTGCCGCGGCGTCGAGTGCGAGCGCCAGGGCCGCCCCCGCCGCGGTGCCGGCGATGGTCCCCCGCCAGGTCTTGCCGTCGCCCAGCAGGCGCGCACCGCGATAGGTTCGCCCGCCGTCGATCGGCTGACCGCCGCCGGCCAGCACGGCGACGTTGTTGGGGAGATATGCGGGCAACATCGCCCAGAACGCGATGACGACGACCGAGAGCCACGACATCTTTCCCGGCGATACGATGGCCGTCAGTTAAAGACATCTGATTCCGCTCGTGGCGTGGTCGGTTTGATCCGGCAAGCATGTGCCCCCAGTTCTGAAGTCCGTGGCCGGCCAAGAGAGGATATGAGCAGTTCCGGTCTCTGTGGCATCTGCGGTCGCACCGGTGCCGGGTACACTTGCGATAGATGTGGCTCACTCGTCTGTGAGCGCCACTACGAGGCGTCGGTCGGATTCTGCGTCGAGTGCGCCCGCGAAGTGGGCGGTGGCGGGCAACCGAGTGGGGACGATCAGCCGGACACCGGCGATACCTATCAGTTCTGACTCGACGACGAGAAGATCGTACACGTGAGCCACCCCATCACCCGGGCGACGGCGTTGACGAGATGGAGAGCCACCAGCAACACGATCACACCGACGACCGACGCGGCGAGTGCTTCCGGGAGCGTGTCGATGACGATGGGACCGATCCCGCCTGCTCCGGCTGAACTATCGATTGAGAGCGCCCCCAGTTCGACGGTCGAACCCTCGCCGGTCAACAACTCGTAGCGGACGCCGGGCAACCAGTACACCAGCGGCGCGACCAGTAGCGTCAGTGGGATCACCAGCCCGAGTGTGAGTGCGACGAACGCAACAGTGCCGACGATGAACTGCGCCAGGAAATAGACAACCATCCCGTAGTTGTGGCGGTCGGTTACGACCGTCTTGGCATAGTCGCGGACCGACAGCTCGTCCGCGTCGGTGGGTGTCCAGGTCGCGTCGACGTTCAGCAGCCCTCTTGCGATCCGTGCTTCGATCACACCCGCATAGTCGGCGGCTCCGAGGACGCCGATTAGAATTGGGACGCCGATCACTAGCGGGATCAAGACGATTCCCAGAGTGATTCCAGTGAGGAACAGCGTGAAGTACGCGATCCCCAGCGGGAACCGCAGGAACATGTACGCCAGGTTGCGATACGTTCGCTTCGCCACCACGACGCCAAGGATGCGACGCGACAGCGATCTGTTAGACGTGGCCGTCATGGATCGATCTTTTGTTGCCCGGGGATACGAAAAGGCGGCCCAGATTACGCTGTCACCAACTCGCCGTAAGATTTTATCCGTCTCGATGACGGTTCAGTCTCCGTTTGAGCCGCTTCGCCGACTCGCCGGCTGCCCGGTAGTAAGCATCCGGATCGGCGTCGCCCGGCCCGCCCGCCTCCTCGCCGGCGAAGATGATCCCCCGCGAGGAGTTCACGAGGCCGACTTGTGGGTCGACACCCGGCACGTCCGCCAGCCCGTGCTCGACGGCAGCCTCGGCGTCGCCACCCTGCGCGCCGACGCCCGGCACGAGAAACGGGAGGTCCGGAACCTGCTCGCGCAAGGCTTCGAGTTCCTCCGGGGCCGTCGCACCGACGACCAGGCCGACGTTGTCGTTGCGATTCCACAGGTCGGCGAGCGCCGCGACGCGTTCGTAGAGCGCCTCACCGTCTTGGAGTTCGAGGCCCTGGAGGTCCGCCCCGCCCGGGTTCGAGGTCCGACAGAGGACGAAGACGCCGGTCTCCTCGCGGCTGAGAAACGGCTCCAGGGAATCCCGGCCCATGTAGGGGTTGACGGTGATCGCGTCGGCGTCGAGACCGTCCCCGTCGAGCACTTCGGCGTATTGGCGGGCCGTGTTGCCGATGTCGCCCCGCTTTGCATCGAGCAGGACTGGCACGTCCTTGCCGTGGGCGTAGGCGATGGTTTCGGCCAGCGCGCGCCAGCCGTCGGGGTCCTCGTAGAACGCGGCGTTGGGTTTGTAGGCGGCGGCGTGCTCGTGGGTCGCGTCGATGATCCGGCGGTTGAACGCCCACCGCGGCAACTCCCGGTCGGCGAGGTGGTCGGGGAGGCGGTCGGGATCGGGATCTAAGCCCACCGAGACGACGCTGTCGACCGCGTCGATCCGGCCGGCCAGTCGCTCGAAGAAGGTCATATCTTCCCTCCGGATCCCCTCGACTCAAGTATTTCCATGTGGGCGACGACTTCCTCGCTCCTCTCGTGCTCGGTCTGTGAACGCGACCCAGACGTTGCGTCGAACACAACACTCAATTGTGCCTCCGCTGTATCCTCTCTCGATGACCGTCAACGCGGTGGTCTTCGACCTAGATGAGACGCTGGCCGTGACCACGCGCGATCGGGGGACGCTGATCGAGGAGGCGACCGCCGTCGCCGGCGGCGACCCGATCGAGTACACGACCTATCAGGATACCCACCACGAGGCAGTCACGAGCGAAACGCGGGCCCCTATTTTCGAGGCCGTCATCGACGACGAGACGGTCGATCCCGACGCCGTAGCCGACACCTACCGCGAGGCGGTCAACGACGCGCTCGTTCCGGTCGAGGGCGCGAGTGACCTGCTCGCCCATCTCACCAACGGCGCGGGCTACCGCGTCGGCGTGTTGACCGATGGGCCGGTTCGCGCCCAGCGGAGCAAACTCGACGTGCTCGGGTGGGATGACTATCTCGACGCCAGCGTCGTGACCGGGGCCTTAAAGACGCGCAAACCCGATCCGATCGCGTTCGAGGCGATCCTCGAGGAGATGTCTGTCCGTCCGTCCGAGGCGGTGTACGTCGGCGACAAGCCGGAGGTCGACGTCGCGGGAGCCAAAGACGCCGGCCTGGCCGCGGTGCAGGTACTCTATCCCGGTGGTCCCGAGTTGCACCCACGGGCCGACGCCGCGGTCGATCGGGACAAGCTTCGGACGGATTTGCTCGACGTTCTCGCCGGCCTGTGAGCGGGCGGCGACGTGGCCCGTGAATCCGTTCGATGATTTTTGTATATGGAACGAGATGCATAGATATGCGCTTGTTACAATCGAGCGGTAGTCCTTGCTGGTGGCACCGATGGTAAACGTCGCGCTCTCGGCAGCACAACTTGTCTTGGCGCTGATTCTGGTGGTCTTAAACGGCTTCTTTGTCGCTGCGGAGTTCGCCTTCGTCCGGGTTCGGGGGACGTCGGTCGACCAACTCGCCGAGGAGGGGGCCACGGGTTCGGCGACGCTGCAAGAAGTGATGACGAATCTCGATAACTACCTCGCCACGACGCAACTCGGCATCACCATCGCCTCGCTCGGATTGGGGTGGGTCGGCGAACCCGCCGTGGCGGCGCTCATCGAGCCAATACTGGAATCGGTTCTGCCGGCGAGTCTCATCCATCTCGTGGCGTTCGCGATCGGATTTAGTATCATCACGTTCCTCCACGTCGTCTTCGGTGAACTCGCGCCGAAGACGATCGCAATCGCCCAAACCGAACGACTCTCGCTGTTTCTCGCCCCGCCGATGAAGTTCTTTTATTTCATACTCTATCCGGGTATTGTCGTCTTTAACGGGGCGGCTAACGCGTTCACGCGGTCGCTCGGTGTGCCGCCCGCTTCCGAGACGGACGAGACTCTCGGTGAGCGAGAGCTCCTCCGGGTACTCACACGATCGGGTGAGGTGGGGGACATCGACCTGGCAGAAGTGACGATGATCGAGCGGGTCTTCGATCTCGACGACATCGTGGTGCGTGAGGTCATGGTTCCACGGCCTGACGTGGTGAGCGTTCGGGCGGATGCCGCGCTCTCGGACCTCCAGTCGATCGTCCTCGAGGCTGGTCATACCCGCTATCCAGTGCTTGCCGCCGAGGACGGCGATCAAGTGATCGGATTCGTGGACATCAAGGACGTGTTACGAGCGGAGGTGGAGGGTGGGGACGCCGAGTCAGTCGGCGACATCGCCCGTGAGATCGCCATCGCCCCCGAGACGATGGCACTCAGCGATCTCCTGAGACAGTTCAGGGAAGACCAACAGCAAATGGTTGCAGTTATCGACGAGTGGGGGGCGTTTGAGGGGATCGCAACGGTTGAAGACGTCGTCGAGGCGCTCGTCGGGGACCTCCGGGATGAGTTTGATATGGACGAGCGCGAACCCTCGATTCGCCCGCGTGATGATGGGGGATACGACATTGATGGGGGCGTCCCGTTGTCGAAAATCAACGACATGATCGAGGGGGAGTTCACGAGTGACGAGGTCGAAACGATCGGCGGGCTGGTACTCGAGCAACTCAACCGTGCGCCGGAACGTGGCGATCGCGTTGCGGTCGCCGGGTACGTCGTCACGGTGACGAGCGTCGAGGGGTCCCGAATTTCGACGATCCGGGTCCAGGAACGTCAAGAGGGCGATTCAGCAGTAGACTGATCGGACATCCCCTGGCTGGCCGGAGGTCCGAACACCTTCGACCGGAACCGGATGCGCACGAATGCGGATCCGTGAGTCCGCCGAAGGTTCGCGTCTCGCCCGACTGGCGGTGACCGATTCGATGACACGCTGGACAGGCTCACCTCTCAGTGGCGACGCTGACGAGCAGATCGACGGCCCGTTTGACCGCGGCGGCGGTCGGGACGGTGACCTGCACTTGCTCGTCAGTTACGTCCACTCTCAAACATTCATCGTCCGCGTGGGCTTGCACAGTCGATTCGCCGGCTCGCACGCCGAGGACAAGCCCGTCCGACGTCGGCTCCAGTGTGGCGAGGACGCGACCATCGTCGTCGACGACTGCCGGGCCGCCATCCGGAGCGGACGGCTCTCGGACCTCGCCCGCCACGACAGAGAGCCGATCCAGCCCGGCCGTCTCGCGGCCGTCGATCTCCGCCCGCAGGAGCGTCGCGATGCGCTCGCCGTCGGTGACGCAATCGTCGACCATCAGAGTGCCTCCAGCGTGCGGTCGATCGCCTCGTCGACGTCGATGCCCTGCCGGCGCGCGTAGAGGATCGCCGCCGTCTCCAGGGTGACGCCGAGATCGGACTGGAGGCCGTTGATCGCCGCGACGGCTTGCTGTTTGTCCGTCCCCTCGGCCACGACCGTATCGAGGACGCGCTCGAACGTCGAGCGTTTGCGCAGGATCGACTCGTCGGGTTGGTATCCATCGGGGATGGTCACCGACGCCGATTCGAAGGTGAGCTTCAGGGTCCCGTCGCTCGCTGTCAGTAATCCTTCGCCTTCGGCGACGTCGATCAGGCGCTTGGCCTGCTCCGGGGAGAACCAGTCCCGGTCGAGGCTGAGGTCGACCACGAAGTCACTCCGCGGAAGCTGGTCGCTTCCGGCCTGCACGAACGGGGCGGCCACGGCCGTCCGGAGACTCATCGTCCGGACGTGGACCACAGATACGCCTAAAGCTGGCGATCACATCTTGCCGCCGGGGAACGGTCCGGCGTGGACTCCCACGATTCTCCGTGAGGATTCCAGAGCGCAGAGAATACCAGTGTGCTTTATGAGTCTGAATCGGCAAATTCCACCGGAGGTAACAATAATGGCTACAGTGGAAGTCGATCAGGACCTGTGTGTCGGCGACGAGATCTGTGCGGCAATGGAACCGGAAATCTTCGAAATGCGTGACGACGGCCTCGCGTACGTCGTCGACGGGCAAGAAGAGGTCGACGGCGATATGGTCGCGGCCGCCAGAGAGGCTGCGGACGCCTGTCCCGTCGACGCGATCATCGTCGAGGAATAAGGGTCGCTGTACCCCGTCGTTTTCGGCCGGTCGATCGGCGAGTCGCTGGTCCGTGCAGATGTCCCGTCTTGCCGAGACACCACATTTCCGTCGCGAGTGAACCGGCGGCTGTGATTCGAGAGGTTCAAGTGCGCGCTGATACTTTGCTTCGACATGAAATTCCAGGGCCGTTCGACGCGAAAACGTACTGGAGGTCGACGACGTCACGCACGGAACAAGCGCCGCCACGAACTCGGCGACGAACCGACCGAGACGGAAGTCGGCGAGCAGAAACTCAAGTTCGTCGATGCCCGCGGTGGGACCGAGAAGATCCGCGCCATCGTGACCGACGTCGCCAGTGTGGCGACCGACGACGGCACCGTCGCTGCCGAGATAGAGAACGTCGTCGAGAACCCCGCCAATCCCAACTACGTCCGGCGGAACATCATCACGAAGGGCGCGGTCGTCGCCACCAGCGAGGGCGAGGCTCGCGTCACCTCCCGACCCGGTCAGGACGGCCAGGTCAACGCCGAAGTGCTCGAATAACGCAGTCTCGCATTTTCGAGTCGACCTATTGCTGTCGACAGCTCTGCTGATTCGGACAGCCCTCCCTCACACCTCACTGGCGGTACTGATTCAGAGAGGACACGGACACGTCGACAGTAACGTCGCCTATCCGAGGAAGGAAGTGACGGTGTCGCCGACCCGGTGGGCTGCCGATTCGGGACCCATGTGACCGACGCCCTCGAACTCCGTTAGCTGAGCATCCGGCAGTCGATCTTCGACAGTGACTATCGCATCCCTGAGCGGCTCTGGCCCGCGCTCCCCCGTCAGCAGGAGTGCCGGTCCGTCGATCGAGGGATCGACAGGGAGTCGGTAGTCCTCGACAGCGCGACTCTCCCGGACGATGGTCTCTGCCCGATCGAACGGGGCATCCTCGGGCCACCACGGCAGCGCGGTCGCGTCGGGAACCCCGCCAGCTTCTTCGATGAACAGTCGGAGCACGTCCCGACGGTCGCCAGCATCGAAACGTTCCTCCAAGCGGTCTGCCAGGTCGGTGTTTTGATGGTCACCGACCAGTACGGCCGGTTCGTAGAGGACGAGTCGCTCGATTGCGAGATCCGGCGCAGCCGCCAGCGTCACGAGCCCCCCGAAGGAGTGACCGAAAACCGAGGGTGTGCCGTCGACTGCCCCGACGAGTGCGCGCAGATCTTCGACCTCGCGGTCGAGACTGTACGCCGACCCGTCTTCGCTATCGCCTCGCCCTCGGCGATCCGGGACGATGAGCGTGTGTTCGTCGGCGAGACGGGGGATCAGCGGTCGGAAACTGTGACGGTCGGCGCTGGTGCCGTGTAAGAGGATGAGCGGCGATCCCTCGCCGTGTCGGTCGTATGCGATACGTGTGCCGTCTGCGGACGTGACAGTTTGCATGGGTCGATCGCTCGGGGATGGGCGAAGCTAACACTAACTCTCAGTCGTACGGCCGTTCATATGGGGGCAGGAAAATTTGCGGAAGTCAAGTTTCCGACCTGTCGAGGTGCGTCTCGATCAGTGCGAGTTGGCCTCGTCGGAGCCGTTCGGAGAGCGAAGACGCGCTGATATCGAGGTCGGCTGCAACATCAGCCAGCGATGCGTCCCTTGGCACGTCGAAATAGCCCATTTCAGCGGCCGCGAGGAGCGCCTCGCGTTGGCGATCGGTTAGCCCGTCAGCTCCCGCCTGAGGGCGTGAAGTGGATTCGATCCGGCGGAGATCGAAGCCACCGTGGCGCTCCCAGAACATTTGAAACTCAGCGAGTGTTTCCCGGTCGGCGAACTGACCGGACTGTATCCAGCCGGTTGTTGTCGCCTGGATCTCATCGACAAGAGAATCGGTGTCGGCCAGGGCTTTCAGCCCACCCACGTCGAAGTCCGCGGGGAACTGGTCGCTCATGCTGAGATCCGGCAACACTTTGTATCGCGGTGGATCAGCGGACTTGTTGAGACGGGTGTACCCGGCCACGAACGGTGCGTCTTCGAACGCGTCTTTGAGGGCTGACACCGGTCCCTCGGTGACCGTGACGACGAACGATGTGTACTCGTCCTGGCTGGGGACGAGTTGCACAGACAGAGTTGCCTCGGGCACGCTGGCCGCGACCGAGACGAACGGCAGGTGCTCGCACGTGATCTCGTAGGTCGCACGCAACGCCATGAACATGACAGGGTCAGGTGGCACTAATGGGTGTTGCAACGAACCGGAGACTCTCGAGAGGCCACAGTCGCCGCTTGTTAGGCCGGTCGCGGAACCGCCTTCTGCAGCGCACTTTCGGCGATGTTGCTTCCATAGTCGGCGGTTCGACTCAACGAGTCGACCACCAGGCCGAGTCGGTGGGCGCGCTGGGGGTCGTCGAACTGCCGGATCAGACTGTCGACCTCTCGGGCTTTCTCGTCGACTTCGGGGATACGCCCCCGTGCCTCGTTGGCCAGCGAGACCGCCTCGTCAGGATCGTCGGCCAGCAGGGCGTCCATCGCCGTCTCGGGCACGGAGATGGCGATCTCCCGGAGTTCGTCGAGCGCGTCAGCCTCCTCCTCGGGGACTGCCTCGATGTCGGTGGCGATGTCGGCGATCTTGTTGGCGTGGTCGGCGATACGTTCGAGCTGGCGCGCCCCTGACTGGTAATCGAAGACCGTCTCCCGTGGAAAGCCCATGTCGTTGGCGGCGGTCGGGTTTCGCAACACGGTTCGGAACACCCGCGAGACCATGTACCACAGGCGGTCGACGTCGTCGTCGCGTTCCATGACGTCGGCGGCGAGTTCGTCGTCGTCCTCGATCAGGGCCGTCACCGCGTCGGCCGTCATCGTCAGCGAGACCAGCCGCATCCGGGTGATCGCGTTGTTGACCGACAGCTCAGAGGAGTCGAGCAGATCCTGGAGCACGACCCGGTCGCCGGTCTCCTCGATGACTTCCAGGCCCACGAGTCCCTGGGTGGCGTTTCTGATGTACCGGCGCTGGGTCGCGCTGATCCGGGGGGCCTCCAGGCGGATGATGTCGAACCCGCTGACGTACATCGTCATCACGGCGCGGGTCAACTCCGTCTCCTCGGTCAGCCCGCTCACGTCGAGGCTCCCCTCCGCGCGCTCGCGATCGTCCTGCGGGGAGAGCAACAACATGTCTTCCTCGGAGTGGAACTCCACGACGCTGCCCGCGCTCACGTCGTTTTCCGTCGCCCACTCTTTCGGTAATGAGACCGTATACGTCGAGCCACCGGTGACCTGAACCTTGCGGGTCTCCATATCACCCTATATTGCCCGTATCACAATAAACGCTTTCGAATCTATATATAATATCTGCAACGGCCGGTCCTGCCGGGTGGAACATCCTGCGTCTCGGACTGTGTGCGACCGGATTTTGATACACCTCGCGTACGCACCGTCCTCTCCTCTTTCTTCTCGCCAGGATCGAGGAGCCTGATGAACGTTTCCCTTCTGTCGGTCCTACAGGTTATCATGACCTGGGCAACCCAGATTATGCCACTCTGTCGGGCGGTTACGTGGTTTCATTCGGCTGCCGGAGCCGCGTTTCGTGTCCGAGTAAATATGGCTATATAGTCTATATACTGCTAATAGTAGGGTACTTATTCGTCTCGGCGACTTGGTCGAACAATGGCACGCAAAACCGTGCGTGACGTTTCACGGCGGGACTTTCTCCTCGGTGCCGGGACAGTCGGAATCGCAGGACTCGCCGGGTGTGCGAGTCAGCGAGCACTCCAGCCAGCACGGGCTGATGGCGGGGCTGGCGGGCAGTCGACGTTGACCGCTGACGGTTCGTCGACGGTGTACCCGATCGCCAACACTGCCTCCCAGCGGTGGAACGGCAACCCGCCTTCGAGTGACACGGAGTACTGGCCACACGGCGAGTTCGACATCGACACGACCCAGAACCTCGCGGATCACTTCGCGAGCAAGTACGGGTTCGAACCGACCGCCGTCCGATCGACGCCCCCCTTCCGGGCCAACATCGCATTGAGTCACTCGGGAACCGGCGTCAAAGCCGTCAGCGAAGGCCGCGTGGACATGGGCAACTCCAGCGCGCCGGTCACCGACGAACTGCCGGACGCGAGCCAGGAGGTGCTCGACAGTTTCGTCGACCACGTCGTCGGCGTCGACGGCCAGCCGATCGTCGTCAGCGAAGAGATCTTCGAGGCGGGCGTCACCGGCGTCACTGCCACGGAACTCAAACAGATCTATCGCAAGGAGATCACCAACTGGTCGGCGATCGGTGGCCCGGACAAGACCATCCGCGTCATCGGTCGCGCGGAGGGGTCGGGGACGGACACTGCCTTCAGGGCGAATCTCTACGGCGACCCTGACGCGTCGATCAGTCCGGACGTCCGGAAGGGACAGAACCAGCAGGTGTCACAGCTGGTCGAACAGTCCGACAACGCGATCGCGTACCTGGCGCTGAAGTTCGTCTCCGAGAACGGTCCCGTCCGACCGATATCGCTGGAAGTCGACGGGACGGTCTACGAGTACGGGAAGAACCTCGGCGCCAGGGAGTACCCCCTCTCCCGGGATCTTCACATGTACACCTGGAAGAACACGTCGAAGAAGGAGGCAGCCTTCCTCGACCTGATCCTCTCGGACTTCGGACAGGAGATCTGCGTCGCATCGAACAACTACTTCAAGCTCCCGGCTGATCGCCAGCAGGACCAACGCGAGAAGCTCCCATCGCCCTGATCACCAATGAAAACGAGTGCATTCAAACCCGCAGGTAGGTACGTCGCTAACTCGGGGGGAACATGTCGACACAACCGATGAGCCAGCGGTTGACGCCGACCGTATTCGAGGAGGCCGATCCGTTCGGACTCCTCCTCATCGTGATCCAGTCGCTGTTGCTCGTCGGGGCGGCAGCGGCCTTCTTCTTCCAGTCGCCGTGGACGATGCCGCTTCTGCTGGCCTTTCTGCTGGTGAGTGGGGTCGCGTGGGGGACACGCCAGGCCGTCGCGGCCCGCGTGCTCACGTTTCTGATGACGATCACGACGGTCGTCACGCTGGCTCTCATTGCGGTTTTCCTTTTTCTGGAAGCGATCCCCGCGTTCCAGTTGATGGGCATCGACATCCTGCTCCCGCTGGACGGCGACCTCTGGAATCCCAGTACGAACACGTTTTCGCTGGTCCCGATGATCTGGGGGACGGCGATCACGACCGTCGTCGCGACGCTCGTCGCCGGTCCGCTGGGGGTCGCCGGCGCACTGTTCATCAGCGAGATCGCGCCCGAGCAGGTGCGTGAGGTCGTCAAGCCCGGCGTCGAGATCCTGGCCGGGATCCCCTCGATCGTCTACGGCTTCATCGGCTTCACGATCATCAACCCCTACGTGAGCACCGAGCTCTCGACGGGCTTCGGTGCGCTGCTCCCGATCGGCGTCGTCATCGGGTTGATGGCGCTTCCGACCGTCGTCTCGGTCGCCGAAGACGCGATCTCGACGGTGCCGGAGGCGATGAAGAGCGGTTCGCTCGCGATGGGTGCGACGGACTGGCAGACGATGAAGAGCGTCACTGTCCCCGCGGCGTTCTCCGGCATCTCGGCGGCCGTCCTGCTCGGGATCGGGCGCGCCATCGGCGAGACCATGGCCGCGACGGTGATGATCGCCCACGTCCAGGAACTGCCAGAGCCGGCGTTCGACGTCTTCGACAGCGGCGAGACGCTGACGACGCTGATCGCCGGCAACTTCGGGCCCGCGGTCGGCACGGAGTACTACCTCAGTGCGCTGTTCGCCGCCGGCGTCGTCCTGTTCGTCATCGTGACGACGCTGTCGGTCGCCTCGCAGTACATCGAGAAACGCATGCAACGCAAACTCGGAGGTGACCGATGAGCGAAGCCTACGATCGAACGCTGGTCGCCGAGGGTTCCTCGCCCTACGAACGGTTCGCCGTGGGAACCGTCGGCGTGGCGCTGGCCGTTCTTCTGTCGGCCGTCTACGCGCTGTTCGCCAGCCAACCCGTCGACGCGACGGTGGCCGGGCTGGCGCTGTTCCGGTGGTTCGGCGTCGGACTCCTCGCGCTGGGGCTGGCCACGCTCGGACTCGGCGTCGTCTCCTGGCGGGAGTGGGTCCAAACGTCCCCCAGCCGCGCCGGTGGCCTCGTGACGGGACTCATCTTCGGCAGTATGTGGGCGGTCGCGGCCGGCCTGATCGCTGCAAACACACTCGGGCTCGGGACGCTGGGCTGGTTCGTGGTGGCGCCGATCGTCGGCCTCGCGGTCGTCGGCTTCTCGGTCCTCACGCGCGAGGATCTTGCCACGACGGTGCCGGTCGGCCTGTTGCTCACGGTGGCGGGCGCTGCGGTCGTGCTCGGTCTGTTGGGACCGGGCTGGACCTGGTCGCCGCCGGACATCTCCGCGACGTTCCCGGCCAGCATCGTCGTCCCGTCGTTGGCGTTCGTGCTTGCGCTAGTCGGTGGCTGGACGGCCGGCAAAGCCTACAGCGGGTTCGGCACGCGCGGCCGACAGACCGGGGCGTACCTGCTGATCTCGCTGGTCGTCGTGGCCGTCCTCGGCGTGCTGGTCGGACTGATCACGTTCATCACGTCCCGCGGACTCGGGATCGTCGTCGAGAACCTCTCGATCGGTGCCGCGACGGGACTGCTCCTCTCGGGAACGCTATTCCCGGCCCTCGTTATGCGGGACGCCTGGACGTTCGATGTCGACCGTGGATCGGTGCTCGGGATCGTGGGCGCGATCGTCAGAGCCGGTATCCTGACGGTCGTCGGAGCCCTTGGCGTCCTCTTCGCGGTCGTTCTCGCGACCCGGCAGTCGGTCTCGGCCGGCGGCGTCACCGTCTCGCCGTCTCCCCGGGTCGGCACTGGGTTCGCAATGCTGTCGGTCGTCCTCCTGTTCGCGCTCGCCCGCCGCCAGTACGACGGGATCGACGTGTTGCACGCACGCGATACCGTTCCGGAGACGGTCCGGGCTGGACTGTTGATCGGCTGGCTCGTGCTGGCTGGCGTCGGCGGGTTCGCGCTCGTCTCGGACGTGGCCGACACCGTGCTCGCCTTCGTCGGGACGACCCTCGCCGGCGCCGTCGCCGTCGCGCTGGTCGCGTATCCAGTCGTCCTGTTGCTCAGTCGTCTCCGTGCCGGTGACGCCGTCCGTTCCGCGACCGTCGCACCGACCGAAGAACTCAAACTCGCCGTCACTGGTGGCCTTGGCTACCTCGCGCTCGCAGTCTGGTTCGAAGTGGCAAGCGGTATCGTCGCCGTCGGCAGTCCGCGACTCGGACCGCTTGCAGGCGTCGTCACCGTGTCGGTCGCCGCCCAGCTCGTTGGGCTCTGCTTCGGGATCTACGCGGCCGTGATCGGTGTCGTCCACGTCCGCGGGGAGGGCGATCCCGAGACACGAGACGATTCGCTCGCACAGACTCACCTCGCGCTCGTCGGCCTGACCGGTTCCCTGGTCGCCCTTGTCGGCCACGCCGTTCTCACGTTCAACGAACTGGTCTTTTTCGACCTGCTTGTCGTCTCGCCGTTCGGCGCCCTCGACTGGCCGTTCATCATGAATCCCTCGCAAGGACTGGGGATCCAGCCGGGCGTCATGCCGGCCATCGTCGGCACCGTCTGGCTGGTCGCCGGCGCCGTCGTGATGGCGGTTCCGCTGGCGCTGGGCGCGGCGGTTTACCTGACCGAATACGCCGAGGGGACCGTCGTGACCCGCATCGTCGAGATTGCGACCAACGGCCTCTGGAGCACGCCCAGCATCGTCTTCGGGCTGTTCGGGCTGGCGTTTCTGATCCCGCGGTTCGGCAACTCGAAGTCGATCTTCGCCGGCCAGCTCGTGCTCGGGTTCATGCTGCTGCCGCTGGTGTTGATTACCAGCCGGGAGGCGCTAAAGAGCGTCCCCGACGAGTACCGCGACGCCAGTGCGGCACTCGGTGTCTCCAAGTGGGAGACGATCCGGAGCGTGGTCATCCCCGCGGCGATGCCGGGCGTGATCACGGGCGTCATCCTCGGGATCGGGCGGATAGCCGGCGAGACCGCCCCGTTGCTTCTCGTTACCGGTGGGGCGAACTTCCCCGGCAGTAGTCCCGACGTCCTCGGGAGCTTCGAGGTCTCGACCGGCCTGACGCCACCGTTCGTCTCCGTCCAGAACCCGGCACTGCTTGACGCGGCCAGCGCTCTCCCCTACCAGCTGTACGCCATCATCACGGCCGGTGTGGGCGAAGATCTGCTGTTCGGCTACGGGACGGCCCTCGTCCTGCTCGCTGTCGTCCTCTCGTTTTACGCCGTCGGGATCGCCTCCCGGCGTTACTTCAGGAGGAAACTCAACCAATGAGCGAAACCGACACCACAACCGATGCATCGACGTCAGACCAGACCACAGCCGGCACGGTCACGACCAGCGGCGAGAGCGTCGAGGAAACCAGGGACGCCTGGACGGACTACGACGTCGGCGGCGAGCCGATCATGTCCGTCGAGAACCTCGACGTCTACTACGGCGACGATCACGCGCTGAAGGACATCTCGATGGATATCCCGGAGAAGAGCGTCACCGCACTGATCGGTCCCTCGGGCTGTGGGAAGTCGACGTTTCTCCGGTGTCTCAACCGGATGAACGACCGGATCGATGCCGCTCGCATCGAGGGGACCGTCGCGTTCGACGGCCAGGACATCTACCAGCCCGGAACGAACCTGGTGGAACTGCGCAAGCGCGTCGGGATGGTGTTCCAGGAGCCCAACCCGTTCCCCAAATCCATCCGTGACAACATCGCCTACGGGCCACGCAAACACGGCGAGATCAACCGCGGGCTGGTCGCACGCCTGCTCGGCCGTGACGAGAAAGAGAAAGAAGACGACCTTGTCGAGACCTCGCTTCGCAAGGCTGCGATCTGGGACGAGGTCAACGACCGCCTGGGCGACAACGCGCTGGGGCTCTCCGGCGGCCAACAACAGCGGCTGTGTATCGCCCGGGCGCTGGCGACCGACCCCGAGGTCCTCCTGATGGACGAACCCGCGTCCGCCCTGGACCCGATCGCCACCTCGAAGATCGAGGATCTGATCGAGGAACTCGCCGAGGAGTACACTGTTGTGGTGGTCACCCACAACATGCAGCAGGCGGCGCGCATCTCCGACCAGACGGCCGTCTTCCTCACCGGCGGGGAACTCGTCGAATACGACGACACCGAGAAGATCTTCGAGAACCCGGAGAGCCAGCGCGTCGAGGATTACATCACCGGCAAGTTCGGATGACGCATCATTCCATCGGCTCTCGTGGATCTTCGGCGAATCGTTCGAACATGACCAACATATATAGGATCGAGCCACCCACGACCAACCATGCCACGTGAAGGATATCAGGAGAAACTCGACGAACTCCAGGAGGACGTCCTCTACATGAGCGAGATCGTCTTCGACCGTCTCCAGACGGGACTGGACGCCTTGGAGAAGAAAGACGACGAACTCGCCGAAGAAGTCATCCACGGCGACGACGAGATCAACCAGCTCTATCTCGATCTCGAACGCGAGTGCGTCAACCTGCTCGCGCTCCAGCAGCCGGTCGCCGGCGACCTTCGCTTCATCGCTGCGAGCTTCAAGATCATCACGGACCTCGAACGCATCGCCGACCTCGCCGTCAACCTCGGCGAGTACGCCATCGATGCCGAACAGGATCACGGACCGGACGTCGACGTCCAGGCGATCGGCGAGATCGTCGTCGAGATGAACGAGCAGGCCATGGCGGCCTACACTGACGAGGACAGCGAACTCTGTTATGCGATCGGCGACCGCGACGACGAGGTCGACGCGATGTGTCAGGACGCCTCCGACACGGTCATGCGCAACCTCATCGAACGCGAGATCGATGACGAGACGACCGACGAGGAGATCGAATCCCTCATGCGTGACGTCTCACGGCTCCTCCTCACTGTCCGAGACCTCGAACGCGTCGGCGACCACGCCGTCAACATCGCCGCCCGCACGCTGTACATGGTCGATAACGACGACGCCCTGATCTACTAAACGACCTTTTTACTGCAGGGGGTCGCCTATGGCGACCCCCACTTGCAAAAAGCTCGGCCAAAAACAGCCGAGCGCCGTCGGCGCTCGGCGAAACGCGGCGCTTCGCGCCGCGTATGCTCGTCCACTATCTTTCCTTTTCTAGCATCGCGGTATACAGATCCCCTTCACCTTGCCACGTCTCCGTTCGCGTCCAGACGGTCTCTTCGAGAACGTCGTCCATCTCCGTCGGCGAGACGAGCAAGTAGTCGAACCACGGCGTCGCGTAGGTCTTGTAGCGCGTTCGCATCCTCAGCGCACCGGGGAACCGACCGCGGTCCCGGTTGAACGCGTGGTACTCCCGATGGGCGGCTCGTCGGTGTCGTGTGGATCGCGGATCTGAGCGAGAATCCGTCCGTCGTCGCGCTTGATGATTTCGAACCCCGCCTCCCGCTCGTGATAGTCGCGTATCGCTAGCCCGTAGGCGTCCTCGCCGGGATCTATGCGCTGTTCTCAGGCAGTTCACAGAAAAATCCGGGGGGAACGATTGGCACCGTTCAGATCTCTTCGACGCCAGACATACCGGCGTCCGTAATCTGGAAACGGGCGGTGTCGCCGGTCGCTTTTGCGTGATGCTTTTCCAGCGTGGCGCGACGCTTGCCGCCGCGGAAGCGATCCAGCCGGAGGACGAGCGACGACCAGTGATTGAGCGTGTGGCCGCCCAGGGGCCGGACCCGATCGCCGTCAGGATCGCTGAATACCTGATTGGTAAAGGCGACGGCGAGATCGTGCTTACGGGCCAGGGCCAGCAAATGTGTGATCTGGCGGGCGACCGCCCGCAGCGCCTCGCCGTCTTCCTGTTCAGTGCGCTCCAGCCGGTAGAAGCCCGTCGCGCTATCGAGGACGATCAGATCGACCTGACTCGCAAACTCCTCGGCGTCGCGGACTGCCTCCTGTTGTTCCTCGAAGGTGTGGGCCTCGGTGAGGATGATCCGCGAGGCGAGGTCCGAAACGTCGCCGCGGGCGTCGGCGAGTTGCTCCAAGCGGTCGATCGAGACGCCCTCGGTGTCGAGGTAGAGTGCCGACTCCCCCGATGCGGCGACCTCGACGGCCGCCCCCAGCGCGAGGTTGGTCTTCCCGGCCGCCGGCTGGCCGTAGATCTGCGTGACGGCACCGCGTTCGAGTCCCCCGCCGAGCAGCTCGTCGACGGCGTCACAGCCGGTCGAAATTGGCTCGCTCACTGCGCGGTCCTACTGGCGGTCCGTGCAAAAACCCCGCGGATCGACGGCCCCTGAACAGCGAGTGAGTTTGGCACCCGTTACTGCCCGTCGACGCCACGAGCGCCGTCCACATCGGCAACGTATCGGTCGAGATTCTCTCGGATGGTTTCGTGATCGTCGAGATCCGTCCAAGCACAGTGAATCGGCGGTCGCCACCAGCCACGGCGTCTGATCGTGAGTGTCGTCTCGGTCTGTTCGACACTCGTGATTCGATTCCAGCGATCGAGGCGACGGATAACGGACCGCGTTCGCTCCAGTCCGGACGGTCTGGCACGGTAGGTCCAGGACTCCCCGAGGTTCAGCAGGACAAAGCCGGAGACATAGGCGATCCAACCGAAGACTGTCACGGCGATGCCACCGGGAACCAGATCGAGAAACGCCGTGAGGAACCCGACAGCGATCATCGCCAGGGAAGTCCCCACGACACCGATCCGCCACCGCCGTGGCCACCCCGCCTCCCACTCGCACTCGACCGGTTCGTCGGCGACGATTGCGTCGATGTACCGTGCTCGGGACATCGCCGCCAGCAAGACACCGAACAAGCCTCCGATATATGCGACGGTGAACACGGCGATCACTGCCATCTCGGTGGGGAATGCACTCACCTCGCCGGCGACGAGGTATCCAGCCGCCGTGACGCCAGCCACCACGACGAACGCCCACTGGCGGCGTGACCGCCCCAGTCGTTCGGGCAAGCCCGCCAGCCGACGGACGGCAAATGCCGTCCCGATCGTGGTCACGGTCACGACGACGAGAAACGCTACGTACAGTGCTGCCGCCCCGCTGATCCCTGACTGCACGGACAGGGCAAGAGCTGCTGGGGTCACGAGCGCAGTCACGTAGAGTCCTCCCGCGAGGGCGTACGTCGTGTCGACGTGCTCCGTGACCGCCCCACCGGGAGCGGACCCCAGATCCGCTCCTCGTTCGGAGCGACTGAACCGGCCCATATCGGGATCTGTCCGTCTGATATGTTAAACATTTCGGATGTTCGAGTGGTAGTGTTTAGTTTAGCAGGAATCACTTCCAACAGCCAGAAAGCCCCGAGTGGCTCCGGTCGAGGCCCTCGCTGCGCTCCTCACTGCGTTGCGGTGCTAGCGTCGGCCGTCTTCCCGGAGCCACTCGCCCCTTTCAGTCCCGCCCATGCCGGCTGACCAACCGGCTTCGGGTGGGACTGAAAGGGGCGAGGCGTGCGCGGCGGTGCAACCGCCGCGACCATTCGAGGCCGGCTCGCCGGCCTCGCGCTCGGCGACGGCGCGCACGGGCAAGCACTACAGCGAGGGAGCGAGCGACCGAGCGAAGCGCGCAGCCGGCGCACCGAGCCGACCGCCTCGGGGCTTTCTGGCTGTTCCCAACCATGACTCGATTAACTAAACACCGCCGTTCGAGTAGCAGTAATATCAGTCGAGTCCGAGACTTAGTTTCAGCGCGTCGTCGATCTCCACCATCGTCCCTGTACCGAGGCTCCCGAGTACCGAGTGAATCCGTTTTTCGATCGAAACAACGCGAATCTGATCAAGCCGGACCGAGGAGTCCTTCTCGAACGGAGAGTCCTCCGCCTCGACGAGTACCTCAAACGGGTATCCCCGGTACGTTCCAGTCGCCGGCGCGACGATCGTCGTACTCGAATTCGCGTTCCCAACGTCGTTCTGGACCACGACGGCGGGTCGGGTTTTCTTCATCTCGTGGCCCTCAGCGGGATCGAGTCTGACAATCACGACGTTCCCTCGTCGAACCTCGGGCTCGTTACTCATTACTCAAGGTCTTGCCAGGCCTCTGTCGACGCTTCGTCCCACTCGTCGGCGATTTCAGCCGCCCCCTCGGCCGCCTCGCGGTACGCGGCCGCCAGTTCGTCGTCGTCAGGGCCGTCGGATTCGACATCGACGACTGCGACGGTCACCCGCTTGTTCGCGTATTCCGTTCCGAGGTAGATCCGCCCCCGGTCGTCCGTTTCGTTGGTCTGAAGTTCGTCGGCGTTCACGTTCATGGTGCCCACTATTACCCACGGCAGTATGAATCTTCCCGTGTTGCGGTTGGAGACGACAGGCACCGAGCGTACCAAGTACGTCGGCCGCAATACTCCACCGTGATCGTTGTCGCCACTGCGGACTTCGAACTCTATCACGGCGTGGTCACGGAGCTACGCGACCGCGGCGTGACGTTCACCACCATCGAGCCAGACGACGATCTCCCCGACCGGACCGAGGCGGTTGTCGTGGGCCCCGACGACGAAATCGACGTCCCGGACGATGTCGCCGTCGTCGAGGCCGATCCCGCCGAACCGCGGCGAGCCGTCGAGAATCTCCTGGCCATCATGCGGGGCGAAGGCGGACGGATCATCGTCGGTGTCGATCCGGGCGAGAAACCGGGGATCGCTGTCCTCGCCGGCGACGTGGTAATCGGGGCCTTCCAGGTGCCGCCCGATCAGGTCGGCGAGGTGGTCCGCCGGGAAGTCGAAGACGCCGCGGATCCCTTCGTCAGGATCGGCGACGGCGCGCGACTCGTCGGCTCACGGATCGTGGACGACCTCGAAGCCGTGCCCGTCGAAGTGGTCGACGAGACCGGGACGACGCCGTACCTCGGCACCGGTGCCAGGGGGATGGGTGACGTGCTGGCGGCAGTCAACATCGCCCGGATCGATGGCGAGCGGGTCGATTCGATCGATATCGACCCGACTGCGGGGGAACTCGACCGAATCAAGGAACGCTCAAGGGAGGAAAGCGAGACGAACCGGGCCATCGACGAGCAGTTGGCCCGCCGGGTCGCCGCCGGCGAGTTGACCATCGAGGAGGCGCTCGCCGAGCATCGCGAGGACGACGCCTGAAGGACCAAGCGATACCGAAACGCGTTTTGGGGATCTGTCTGGACACATCCACATGAGCGATACCCCCGCCATCGCAACCGACTCCCTCCGCAAGGAATACGGCACGGAAGTCGCCGTGCGGGATCTGGACCTGACGGTCCCCCACGGCGAGGTGTTCGGCTTCCTCGGCCCGAACGGCGCTGGCAAGACCTCCACAATCCGGATGTTGACGACGCTGCAGGAACCGACGTCCGGAACGGCGACAGTCGCCAGTGAGTCGATCCAGCGCCGCGAGCGGGTCACACCACGCATCGGCTATCTGCCCGAGGAGCCGCCAGTCTATCCCGAACTCACTGGCCGGGAGAACCTCCAGTACGTCGCCGGGCTTCGTGGTGTCGCGGCCGACGATCGCATCGAGACGCTCCTCGACCGCTTCGGCCTCGCTACGGCAGCCAACCGTGCCGTTGCCGGCTACTCGAAGGGGATGAAACAAAAACTCGGCTTGATCGGCGCGATGGTCCACGAGCCCGAGGTCCTGTTCCTCGATGAGCCGACCGCCGGGCTGGACCCGCGGGCGGCCCGGACCGTCAAGGACACCATCGCCGATGTCTCCGAGCGAGGTGTCACGGTGTTCCTCTCGACGCACATCCTGCCCGTCGTCGAGGAGTTGGGTGATCGAGTCGGCGTCTTGCAGGACGGTCAGCTCGTCGCCGAGGGGCCACCCGACGAACTGGGGACCAGGCTCGGCGAAGACGCTGATCTGGAGGATGTCTTCCTGAACGTGACCCGTTCGCGTGCCAGTGTCGGGACTGTTGGCGAACAATGACCCGAAAGCGAGCACCCTGGCCGAGTGCTGCCCGGTTGGTCGCCCACACTGAGATCCGACGGACGTGGCGACGGGTCCGAACCTCGAGCCGCAACAACATGATCGCCGGCATCGTTGTTGGTCTGTTCTACGCGCTCATCGGTGCCGTGATGGCGTTCTTCCTGGGATCGCTCGTGGCCGAGGAGGGGTTGTCGACGATGACCCAGCCACGGATGGTCGCGCTGGCAGTCCTGGTCATCGGCACGTTCATCGTCGCCCAGCGGACGGTCAAGCGGACCGGGTCCCTCGATGCGCCCGGGGCGGTCCTGACGGCGGCCTCACCGGCGGCTGTCGCGGTCGGCGTGATGGGTGCCGAGTTCGGCCGCGCCCTTCTGTTCCTGGGAGTTCCCGCCGGCGTGACCATCCTCGCGTACGGATTCGGCACGGGCGACCCGCTGGCAGCGGTGGTCCTGGCTGCGGTCGCCCTCGGTGTGCTCGCCGTGGTGATCGCTGTCGGATTCGCAGTCGGAATGGCGGCCAGACGCGTCTCGATGCGATCGCAGTTCGTCACGCGTCACCGCGGAAAACTCGGCGTTGTGGGGACGTTCCTGGCGTTCGGCGGCTACATGTTCTTCCTGGAGGGTCACGCGCTGTCCCGGGCGATTGTCGACCCACTGCTCGGGCTGCCACCCGCCTGGCTGGGGGATCTCGCTCTCGCCGGAACGCCGAACGTCTCCGCGTCGTCGGGCCAGCTACTCGGGGCTGTCGGCGTCGTCGTGCTCGGTGTGCCGATCGGTGCGAGAGCCGGGGTCGCGCTGTCACGGCGTGTCTGGTTCGGCGAACGAGTCCGCCCGGCGGAGCGATCCGGCGTGACTGTCGCCGGGACGGACCTTCTCGGGTGGCTGCCCGACGCGCACCTGCCGGTGGCCACACGAGCAGTCGTCCGCAAGTCCGTCCTGCGTGCCCGTCGCTCGCCGTTCATCGTCCAGTATGCCCTGGTCCCGTACTTCGTGTTGGCGATGTTCGGCATCCAGTTCGCCATCCAGAGCGGCTCGATCCCATCGTGGCTGACCCACGGCATGGCCGTGGCCGGTGTCGTCGCGACGGGAACCGCCTTCGCCCTGAACCCGATCGGCGGCGAGGAAGGGTTGCTGCCGCTGACGCTCACCTGCGGCGTCGACTCCCGGTCGTTCCTGGCTGGCCTCACCGTGGCCGGGTGGGTGGTCGGGATTCCGGCGACGGTCGGCGGGACGATCCTTTCCGGGTTCCTCCTGGGAATCCCGCCGATGACCATCGGTTCCATCGTACTCGTGGCCAGTGGAATGGCACTCGGTGCCCCGGGTATCGCGATGTTCGGAGGCGTCGTCTTCCCGTCGATCGAGACACAGTCGCTGCCCGGCGGCTCAGAGACGGTCGAGCCGAGTACCTACGCGTTTCTCCTGTTCGCGGTGGGCCTCGGCATCGCGGCACTGCCGGTGACTGTCGCCTGGACGGTGGGCACTGGTACCGTCGTCCTCGTCCTCGCCGCCGGTTCGAGTGTCGTCCTCGCCTGGCTGTTCGGCTGGGCCGGATTCCGCTATACGGTGACACAGCTGGACGGCTACGTTCCGGACCCCGAATTACTTTGAATGGTCACTCACCCACTGCCTGCTCGGCCCGGGCCATGATCTCCCGGACGGGTCGGCCCGTCTCGCGGGCGACCGCGAGGGCGTCCTCGTACTCGGCGCTTGCGTCGAGCCATGTACCCCGGGTATCGGTGGCGACTTTCACGTCGACGGCGTAGGTGGCGTCGTCGACTTCGATTTCGACTGCCCGCATCTCGCGGTCGGCGACCCAGCGATGCCCCGCGCCGTGCTCACGGACGCCGAGCGTTCCGGTCTCCTCGGCCAGTCGCCGGGCCACGCGATCGGCGTCCTCGGGCTTGACCACGACCTTGATCAGATGGCCCGGTCGGGATTTCTTCATCGTCGCCGGGAGGATTGAGACGTCCCGCGCGCCCGCTTCGGCCAGCGTCTCCTGGAGCCCACCGAGCATCTCCGGACTCACGTCGTCGACGTTCGTCTCGAGGACCGTGATCGACTCCCGCCGGAGGTCGCCCGCCGTCTCGCCGAGTAGCACCCGGAGGGCGTTCGCCCGGTCGCCGGTGTCGTGATCGCCCGCGCCGTAGCCCGACGCCCACACGTCCAAGGTCGGGAGCGTCTCGACGCCGTCAGCGACTTCGGCGAGGATCGCCGCGCCCGTCGGCGTCAGGAGTTCGCGCTTGATGGGGCCACCCTGGATCGAATAGTCGGCGTCGGCAGCGATCTCGACGACCGCCGGTGCGGGGACTGTCGCCGTTCCGTGGGCCATCGAAACTGTCCCGTCGCCGGTCGACAGCGGCGTGGTGAGGACTTTGTCTGGATCGAGATCCGCGAGCAACAGGCTCGCGCCGACGACGTCCGCGATGGCGTCGTCGGCCCCGACCTCGTGGAAGTGCGTCGCGTCGCGGTCGGTGCCGTGGACTGCCGATTCGGCCTCGCCGAGGCGGTCGAAGATCGCAAGTGCGCGCTCTTCGACCGCGTCCGGCAGGGCCATCCTCTCGACGACATCGATGACCTCGTCGTAGCGCCGCGTCGGGCCGTGTTCCTCTACCGTGGACTCGTGCCCGTGAGTAGCGTGATCGTGGCTGTGGTCGTGTTCGGCGTGGTCGTGTTCGTGACCGTGGCCGTGGCCGTGATTGCCACCGTGGTCGTGTCCGGCTCCATGCTCGTGTTCGTGAGTCCCCTCACCAGTCTCCGCTGCATAGCGCACGTCGACGCTCGCGGCATCGATCCCGCCCGTCGTCGTCCGGCCGACGACGTACTCGACGCCGAGGGCGTCCTCGACGGGCGCGAGCACGTCGGGATCCCCACCGGCATCGAGCAGCGCCGCCAGGATCATGTCGCCGCTGGCACCCATCCGGCCGTCGAACGCGAGCGTGTCCATGCACGTGCGGAGGCGACGCGCGACAAAAAGCGCTGGTGTCTCCGCTCGTTCTCTCCTGGCGGTCGCCGGTACTGACTTGTCCGCACCGCCCCGAGCGCCTCCAATGGACGTCGTCGTCTTCGGCGCGGGGAGTCTCGGGAGTCTGATCGGCGGGCTACTCGCCCGTGAACACGTCGTCACGCTCGTCGGCCGCGAGGACCACGTACACGCCGTGCAGGAAGACGGGCTTCGAATCACCGGCGAGATCCAAGCGGTGGTCCGTCCCCGGGCCTCGAAAACCGTTTCCGGCGCTGCAGACCTGGCGATCGTGACCGTCAAATCGTACGACACGCCCGCGGCCGTCGAGGCCCTTTCCGGCTGTGATTGTGATGCGGTGCTATCGTTGCAGAACGGAATGGGCAACGAGGACCGGCTGTCGGCCCTCGATGCGATGGTGATCGTGGGCACGGTAACTTACGGCGCGATCCAGGACGAACCGGGAAGGGTCAGGTGTACTGGCCGCGGCGAGGTTGTCCTCGGTTCGCCGGACTACGGGCAAAGCCTCACGGCGAATCGGATCGGCGAGGCGTTCCGGGCAGCCGGGATCGAGACGACCGTCGCCTCGGATATGCCAAAGCGGCGCTGGGAGAAACTTGCCATCAACGCCGGCATCAACGCGACGACAGCACTCTCTCGTGTGCCGAACGGCGCACTCAGCGACGGCCCGCTGTCGGACGTCGCCCGCCGGGCCGCCCGTGAGACTGCTCGGGTCGCGCGATCCCGTGGTGTAGATCTCACCGACGACGACGCACTCGCGGCGCTCGAATCGGTTGTCGACACGACCGCCGACAACGAATCATCGATGTATCGTGACGTTCAGGCCAGCCGTCGGACGGAGGTCGATGCGATCAACGGCTACGTGGCCGATAGCGCCGTCGAAACGCCGGTCAACGAGACGTTGGCGGCGCTACTCAGGGGCTGGGAACGGGAGAGCAAACTCGGCAAGTAACGGATCGGCGAATCAGAACGGTGCGCTCGGGCCTTCGTCGTCGTCGCTGTCCAGACTGCCGCCGCGGGAGTCGCCGGGACTCGAAGACTCCTCCATCCCGCCCATGCCGCCACCCTCCATGCCGGTGTTGGCGTGGACGGTGTTGATCTCGGGAATCTCCTTGGTCATGCGGGACTTGATCGCCTGAACCGTCATCGGCGAGATGCCACACCCGCTGCAGGCGCCACCGAGCATGATCGTCACTTCGCCGGCCTCCTCGTCGAGATCCTGTACCGCGGCCGAGCCGCCGTGCATCTGGATCTGCGGGAAGTTGCGCCGCAGGAAGTTGACGACGCGCTGTTCGAGATCGGACGACCCTTCCTGTGACTCTGTGCTCATTGTATCCTCACGTAGCCTAGCTGTGGCTTTAGGCCTTTGGACTCCGACAACTACCGCGCCTCCTCGAAATCAAAGACGGAGCGCAGTTGGGTTTCGAGTTCGCCGGTGTACTCCCCGAGGACCGCCTCCAGGCGGTCGTCGTCCACGTCGGGGAGTCGATCACTGGCATCGTCAAGCAGGTCGATCCGAAACTCGCCGTCTCCCTCGTAGAAGGGCTCGCTCTCGGCGAGGATTCGCTGGTCGATCCCGTGGATCAGGTCGGAGTCGTGGCGCTCCGACATCGCTTCGAACGCCCGGCGATAGGCCTGCTGGAGCTCGGTGAAGTAGTGCTCGTACTTGTCGGTGAAGCGGTCCGGATCGAATTCGGTCATGGGTGATGTTTCTCGAAGCCGGGCAAAAACCCGACGTCACCGGCAGTCCGCTCGCCGCGCGCATCGGTCCGTCGACAAGGTCGATGCGGGCGTTACTCCCGGGCTCGTTCGTCGTCCTTTGCGATCGGGATCATGGCCCGGTTGTCCGGGAACGCGAGGACGTACATCGCGATCCCGAGGATGCCCGCAAAGACGATCCCCGCGACCGCGATCAGTCCGTCCGACGTCGTCACGAGGTCGTCGACGGCGAACGTGCCGTCCAGAACGAGGACGAGCACCAGCACCAGGAGTGTCATCATCACGCCGAAGGCGAACCCTGCGCCGAGCAGGAGTCGATGGTCGTCCGTGATCGCGGGTGTGGTATCCTCTGTCATCACTCTGGTCGATACTCCCGCCGTCCGCTTATAACCCCTGGCCAGTCAGGCAAGCAACGTCGTGCGTTCAGTAGAACTCCCGGACCAGTCGATCGGCTCGCTCCGGCGCACCGTCGGGAATGTCGGCCATGTTCGCGTCGATCCCCTCACGGTCGCTGAAGGGCACGCTCTCCTCGTTCTGATAGAGGATACCGATGTGCTCGGTACTCGGATCCATGATCTTGTCGCGGGCGCTCTGGTAGTTGGTGGGGTCGTGATCGGTTTCGTCCAGGTTGACGATCGCGTCCCGGAAGTAGTCGTAGGTGTCGACGTCGTTGAACGTCACGCACGGCGAGTAGACGTTCACGAAGCCGAAGCCGTCGTGTTCGATCGCCTGCTTGACGAGTTCGGTGTGGCGTTGTGAGTCCGAGGAGAAGGACTGCGCGATGAAGGTGCCACCGGCAGCCAGCGCCAGCGCCTGTGGATTGACTGGGGGCTCGACGGTACCGTCCGGCGACGTGGAGGTTTCGAACCCCTGTCGCGAGGTCGGCGAGGCCTGGCCCTTCGTCAGGCCGTAGATGCGGTTGTCCATCACGACGTAGGTGACGTCGATGTTCCGCCGGACGGCGTGGATGAAGTGGCCGACGCCGATCGAGTAGCCGTCGCCGTCGCCGCCGGCGACCATCACTTCCAGATCGGGATTGGCGAGTTTCACGCCTGTGCCGACTGGCAGCGCGCGGCCGTGGACGCCGTGCAGCGCGTAGCTGTGCATGTACGTCCCGATCTTGCCCGAACAGCCGATCCCGGCGACCACGAACGTGTTGTCGGGATCGTTGCCGGTCTCGGCGAGGGCTTTCATCATGCCGTTCATCGTCCCGAAGTCACCGCAGCCGGGACACCAGGTCGGTTGCTTGTCGGATTTGAAGTCCGTGAAGTGCGTGTCGGAACTCATCGTTTCACCTCCTGTGGGGCGCGTTCGCCGGCGATCGCCCCTTCGATCTCGTCGGCGAGTTCGTCGGCCTTGAATCGGACGCCCGTGTACTTCGTGACGCGCTGGACGCGGCTCAGCGTGTCGTGCTCGATTAAGTCCGCGAACTGCCCCGTCGCGTTGCACTCGACGACGATAACGTCCTCCGCAGCCTCGACCTCGTCGGTCAGATCAGGCCGCGGATAGATATACGGCACCGAGAGGAACCGAACGTCGATCCCGCGATCGTCGAGCATGCCCAGGGCTTCCCGCATCGCTCCCTCGTTGGAACCCCACGAAATGACGAGCGTTTCGGCATCGCTATCCCCGAACTCCCGGTAGTCGAAGGCCTCCCGGTCGCGGGCGGTGTCGACCTTCCGCTGGCGCTTCTGTACCTGTTCGACGCGGACGTCCTCCTCTTCGGTCCGACGACCCAACTCGTCGTGTTCGAGACCGGTCGTCATGTGTGCGGCGTCGGGTGTCCCCGGCAGTGCCCGCGGGCTGACCCCGTCCTCGGTGGCGGCGTGGGCCTTGAAGCGCCCTTTCTCGTCGAGCCACTCCTCGACCTCGTCACCCTCGACGACCTTCCCGCGGTCGATCTCGACGCCCTCCATGTCGAAGCGCTCCGGCGAGTAGGTCTGCTCGGTGACAGCCAGTGCGAGGTCCGCGGTGAGATACACCGGGATCTGGTACTTCTCGGCGAGGTTGAACGCCTCGACGGTCCGGTCGAAACACTCCCCGATCGTCGTCGGCGCGAGGACGAACCGGGGGATCTCACCGTGGCCGCCATAGAGCATCGCGTTCAGGTCGCCCTGTTCCTGCTTTGTGGGCATACCGGTGGATGGCCCCGAACGCATTATGTTCGCGATCACGAGGGGTGTCTCGCTGGTGGCGACCAGCCCGAAGGTCTCGCTCATCAGGTCGATCCCCGGCCCGGAGGTAGCGGTCATCGCCCGCGCGCCGGCCCTGGCCGCGCCCAGCGCCATGTTGATCGCCGACAACTCGTCCTCGGCCTGGACGACCGCACCGCCGAAGGCCTCGATCCGACCGGTGAGGTACTCCATGACGTCCGTCGCCGGTGTGATCGGATACCCGGCGTAGAACCGACAGCCGGCGGCGATCGCGGCCATCCCGATGGCCTCGTCGCCGTTCAGCAGGACGTAGTCCTCGTCGGTCGTTTCGAGGGCGAACTCGTGGCTGCAGTCGGTCTCTTCCCTGACGTAATCGCGGCCCAGACGGGCCGCCTCGCGATTGTTGGCGATGATGGCTTCGCCCTTCTCGCCGAACCGTTTGACGAGGGCTTCGTCGAGGTATTCGACGGGGAAGTCAGCGACTTCGCTTGCCGCCCCGAGTGCGACGACGTTGCGCATGATCGCCCCGCCGGCCTCCTCGGCGAGACTGTTGAGCGGGACTTCCAGCCCGATCATGCCGTCGGGGATCTCGACGTCAGCCATCGTGGTCTGCTCGCCGTCGTAGATGATGACGCTGCCCTCCTTTAGTTCGTCGAGGTTTTCGTCGATGGTCCGCTCGGTGAGCGCGATCAGGATGTCGAGGCGATCGACCACGCTCTCGACGCGCTCGACGGCCGTCCGGACCTTATACGCGGTGTATCCGCCCCGGATGCGCGAGGCGAAATCCTTCGACGTGAAGACGTGGCGACCCGCTCGTGAGAG
>ENA-ORDC01000241-ORDC01000241.1-marine-metagenome-genome-assembly--contig:-NODE-241-length-59569-cov-19.284324_pt1 | contig 59569 bp, 61 predicted proteins | sample MGYA00237783_ERZ508515 | MGnify/ENA primary metagenome ERZ508515 (study PRJEB26186, sample SAMN06268792) | marine metagenome | isolation source: Eden Landing Ponds, San Francisco, CA, USA | place...
GCGACGAACGACACCAGGAACGCCTGGCGGACGACGCTGGCTTCCTCGGGGTAGCGATCCACGAACGTCGGCGTTCCGGTCTGCGAACTCATCGGTCACCTCCGTCGTACTCGTCCTCGGGAACGACTCTGAGCAACCCTTCCATGTCGTGATGACCGCTGCCGCAGTACTCGTGACAGATGATGCCGTACTCCTTCGGTTCGTTGACTTCGACGGTCAGTTCCGCTACTTCGCCGGGGATGACCATCGCGTTCGCGTTGGTCCCCACGACCTCGAACCCGTGGGTGACGTCCGCTGACGTGACGTAGAAGGTGACAGTACTGTTGGCTGGTACCACGATCGGGTCGGGCTGGAAGACGAACTGCCGGGCGATGACGTGAACGTCGTACTCGTTCGGGCCGACCTGCTCGACGCCCGGATCCCCGAACTCGGGATGGTCCGCCAGGGAGTTCGGATCGACCGTGTCGCCGCTGTCGTCGATCATCTCCACGCCGGCACCGACCGCGCCGTAGGTGACCGTCGCGATGAACCCGACTATCATGACGAGTGAAAGGCCCAGCCAGAGTTTCTCGTAGTCGTGAATGTGCATGCCTGATCACCCCACGACGACGAGATCGTTTCCGAGGAACTCGACGAAGTACATGAACGCCCACATGACCGCCAGGATCACGAAGTAAAGCAGGATCAGCGCCAGCGTCCCTTTCGGGTCGAACTCCTCGTGGGTGAGTTCTCGGACCTGTTCCGACTGGTCCGGCGGCGCGGACACACTCCGTTCGGGCTGTGTCACGGGTGCAGTTCGCTCCTCGATCGACGATGGCCCATCGCTCATAAATCACCCTGATATGTTGGGCAAAATAATAAGTATCCCTCTTCTCAGAGTGCTGGAACGACCACAACGCATTAATACACCAAACGAGGGGTTTCTCGCATGAACGTGACCCCACGGGTCGTCGGCCTACTGGCTCTCCTCGCGATCGCCCCGGTCGGAGCGTACGTGGTGTTCGACGAACTGATCGCCGTCGTCGCGGTACTCAACGTCGTCCTCATCGCCGCGAGCCTCGCGATCGCGCTCTCGCCGCACGAACCCCCGACGGACACGGCCCCGAACGGAACGTAGCATGGCCACCGGGACAGTCGTACTGGCAGCGGACGGTGCACTCCTCACCGGGAACGTCGATCTCTTGCTGTTCGCCGTTATCGGGGTCCTGGGCGGCGCTCACTGCCTGGGGATGTGTGGACCACTGGTGACGACCTACGCCGACCGCATGACCGACGGCCGCGAGCGACGAGACGGTCGTCTCACCACTCGCGACGTTCGCCAGCACGCCCTGTTCAACCTCGGGCGCACTGCCGGGTACGCCGGGGTCGGTGCGGTGCTCGGACTGCTCGGCGGTGTCGCCGTCGATGCGGCAGCGATCGAACCCGTCTCCTCGGCGGTCCGCGGCGGCGTCGGGATCGTCGTCGGGTCGGCGATTGTCCTCGTCGGCGTCGGCTACCTCAGGTCGGGAACCGCGACCGGGACGCTGTCGGTCTTGCCCGGACTGAACGCGGCCGTCGGGCGCTTTACGGGGGTGCTCGCCGGGCGACTCGACCGGCTGGTCAACTCGCCGGGGATCGTCGGCCTCGGGGCCGTCCACGCCCTGCTTCCGTGCCCGATCCTGTACCCGGCGTACCTCTACGCGCTCGCGCTCGGCGACCCGGTGCGGGGCGCGCTCGCACTCGGCGTGCTCGGCCTCGGGACCATCCTGACGCTGCTCCCGTACGGACTGGCTCTCGGATCGCTCTCGGTTGGCCACAGAACGCGCCTGCACCGGGTGATGGGCGGCGTCTTCGTCGTCCTCGGCTACCTGCCGCTCGCTCACGGCCTGATGCTGTTCGGCGTCGACCTTCCGTACCCGGACGTACCGTACTATCAGCCGCTATGACGGGGTGTACGCTCTGCGGACTCGACCTGCCGGCCGAGCCGATCACCGGCGACGACGTCGGCGGACAGTACTGCTGTCGCGGCTGTCTGGCGGTCGCTCGATCGCTGGACGAGGCGCCTGCGGACGTCGAGGACCCGGCCGACGAAGTGGATACCGCCGACGTCGACGACGCCGACGGCGAGGTCGCCTACCTGTCGGTCGACGGGATGCACTGCGGGACCTGCGAGCTGTTCCTCGAGGACACCGCCACTCGCCAGGCAGGGGTCGCGGCCGCGTCGGCCAGCTACGCGACGGACACGATGAAGGTCGTCTACGATTCGGACTCCGTCCAGGAATCGGCGCTTCCGGAGCTGGTCTCCCGGGCCGGGTACGAGGCCAGACGACGGTCCGATCCGGACCCGGACGACCCCGACTCCCCGGCCGTCCGGTTCCTGCTGGGCGGGGGCTTCTTCGGGATGATGACGATGCTGTGGTACGTCCTGTTCATCTACCCCCAGCACTTCGGGTTCGAACCCGTCGTGGAGTTCGGGACCTACGGTCGGCTGTACCTCCTCGGGCAGATCTGGCTGTTCAGTACGATCGTCCTGGGCTACACCGGGTTCCCGCTGTTGCGAGGAGCGTACGTCAGTCTCCGCGCCGGCCAGCCGAACATGGATCTGCTCGTCTCGCTTGCGGCCCTGGGTTCCTACGGATACAGCACCGCAGTCGTGCTCCTTGGCGGCATCGACGTCTACTTCGACGTGACCATCGCCATCGTCCTCGTCGTGACCGCCGGCAACTACTACGAGGAGCGTGTGAAGCGAAGCGCCGTCTCGCTGCTCTCGGAGCTGACGAGCGAGTCCGTCTCGGAGGCCCGCCGTCGCGACGGCGAGACCGTTCCGATCGAGAAAGTCGAGCCGGGTGCGGAACTGCTGGTCAAACCCGGCGAGCGCGTCCCGCTCGACGGCACGGTCGTCGAGGGCGTCGCCGCCGTCGACGAGGCGCTGGTCACCGGCGAGTCGCTCCCGGTGACACGGCGGCCCGGCGAGACTGTCCCCGGCGGCGCAGTCGTCACCGACAGTCCGCTGGTCGTCGAAGTCTCCGAGGCGGCCACGAGCACGCTCGATCGGATCGTCGGCCTGCTGTGGGACGTCCAGAGCGCACGCCCCGGCGCACAGCGGCTGGCCGACAAACTCGCGACGGTTTTCGTCCCGCTTGTGGCGACGCTGGCCGTACTGGCGGCGCTCGTCGTCGTCGCGACCGGCGGGACGGCGACCGGCGCGTTCCTGATCGGGCTCACTGTCGTCATCGTCTCCTGTCCGTGTGCGCTCGGACTGGCGACGCCGCTGGCCGTGGCCGTCGGCGTCGGGCGCGCGGCCGCCGACCGGGTCGTCGTCGCCTCCGAGACCCTCTTCGAGACGCTGCCGGAAACCGACGTGGTCGTCCTCGACAAGACCGGGACGCTCACGACCGGCCGGATGGCGGTCGTCGACAGCCGCCTCGACGACGACGCGGCCCTCCACCGGGCGGCCGCACTGGAGCGATACTCGAACCACCCGGTGGCGGACGCGGTCGTCGCCCACGCCGGCGACGCGTCCCGGACCGACGGCGGCCGGAACGCGACGGTGACGGAGCGAGGCGAACCGGGAGACGACAGTCCCGGGGTCGCCGTCCCCGATGGAGTCTCCATCGAGCCCAGGGGGGTCGTCGGCCCCGTCGACGGCGTCCGGACGGTCGTCGGCCACCCGGACCTGCTGACCGACCGCGGACTGACGATCCCACAGCAGTACCGCGAGGCCGCGACAGCCGCCGCCGAGGCCGGACAGGTCCCGGTCGCGGTCGGCTGGGACGGGCGGTGCCGCGGGCTCCTGGTCGTCAGCGACCAGCCACGCGACGACTGGGAGGACGTCGTCACCGCGCTCGCCGCTGACGGCCGCGACGTGGTGGTCCTGACCGGCGACGACACCGCCGCGGCCGACCGGTTCAGGGCACACCCGGCGGTCGAGGAGGTCTTCGCCGGGGTCCCGCCGGACGGCAAAGTCGCCGCTGTCGAGCGCCTCCGGGACCGAGGCCGGGTCGCGATGGTCGGCGACGGGGCCAACGACGCGCCCGCGCTGGCCGCTGCGGACGCGGGGATCGCGCTCGCCCGGGACGGTACCCTGGCCGCCGACGCCGCCGACGCGGTGGTGATCGGCGGGCGACTCGACGCCGTCCCGACGCTGTTTCGCGTCGCCGAGCGGACGCGCTCGCGGATCAGGCAGAACCTCGGGTGGGCGTTCGGGTACAACGCGGTCGCGATCCCCCTCGCCGCGACCGGGGCGCTGAACCCGCTGTTCGCCGCGCTCGCGATGGCCGCGAGCAGCACCATCGTCGTGCTCAACTCCAGTCGAACCCTGGTTCCAGACGAGTGAGAATCCCGACACCGTTTAAATCGACGTCCGACGATCTGTCTCCCATGGTACACTACCCACGACAGATGGACGACCACGGCGACACCTGGTATCGCCTCCTCGGGTACGCTGGCGTGGTCGGCGTCCTGCTCGCACTCGTCCTGACCGCGGGCGTCGTACTGCTGACGGCTCCGCTACCGACGGCCCCGTCCAGTCCAATCGTAGCGACGCTCGTGTTCACGGTCATGACGGTGGTCGTCGCACTGATCGCACGGCGACTCGGCACGCGGATTCGAGAGTGATCGCTGTCGGTCAGGTCTGGTTCGACGCGACCAGCGTAATCGCCGACGAGCGCGGTATCGACCACCTCTTGGCCTTGGACAGCGACTGCCGCACGCACGGGTTTTCACTGGTCCCGGCGGACGTCGACGGTTCTGGTAGCTGATACTGTGGCATCTCGGTCGATCTCACACGAGCAGCAGTGCACCGCCGAGAACCGCCAGCCCCCCGAAGCCGACACAGACCGCCCAGAAGGCGACCCGCCTGACGAGTGCGACCAGTGCCCCCACGGTCAGAAAGCCGACGACCGCGCTGACGGCGAGCGCCAGCGCGGCCGGACCGGGCGCGATCGAGGGCACGCCGACCTCTACGAATACGAGCGCGCCGGCCGCCAGCGCCGCGGGGATCGACAGCAGGAACGACAGGCGAAGCGAGTCCTCGCCGGGATGGCCGCGGAGCAAGAGCGCACTGACGGTCGTCCCCGACCGGGAGACGCCCGGGAGGATCGCTAGTCCCTGGAGTGCGCCCACGAGCACGGCGTCGAGCAGATCGATCTCCGTGCGCCGCTCGATCGCGCGGTCCTGTGCAGTCCACTGCAAGAGTCCGGTCCCGACCAGCAGCGCGCCGATCAGGGCGACGAAGGCCCCGCCCGAGAGCGAGGAGACGACCGTCTCCAGCGTGAGGTAGGCCACGCCGCCGGTCGCGAACGACGCGCCCATCGCGACGACGACGAAGGTCAGCGTCGCCTGCTCGGCCGCGAACCCATCACCAGGACGCCACGAGGGAACGTCGGCCAGCAACTCGCCGACCTCCGCGCGGTAGTAGACCGTCGCCGCGACGGCCGTCCCGAGGTGCAAGAAGAGGGCGAACTGCGTGTCTTCGACCGCTGACTCGCCGAGATCGAGTGCGGTCAGCGCCAACGCGACGCTCCCCTCACTCGACACCGGGAGCCACTCCAGCGTGCCCTGAATGAGCCCCAGCAGCACCGCAACCAGCCACTCGTCCATACCGAAGGCGGTGTGCCCGGGACGAAAAGAGGGTTCGGTTCCTCGCTGCCGTGCCAATCCCGGGCACGACAGAGTCGTTATATCACCTGGCCGCGACTAGAGGGGCATGGCGAACGCGGCTTCCTACGTAAACGCGGCCTGGGAGTGGATTCTCTCGCTCCCGCGGTGGCAAGGGTTTCTCCTGTTGGTGCTGGGGACAGTGGTTCTCGCGAAACTCGTCCAGATCGGCGGTGACTTGTTGATCCGACGTGCTACGAAACGCATTCCGACCGAGGTCGACGACATCGTCTTCGAGACGATTCACCCGCCGCTGTACGTGACGGTGGTTCTGGTGGGCAGCTATCTCTCGGTGCTCGGCCTCGGGATGGCCCCCGACACGACGGCACAGGTCGAAGCGCTGGTGCTGTCGATTCTGGTCGTCCTGTGGGCGCTGACGCTGACGAAGCTGGGGCGAAAGGTCTCGAACGAACTCACCGAGAACAGCCACGTCGACGCGCAGGTCGTCCCCATCTTCCAGAACATCTGGAGCGTGCTCGTCGTCGCCGTGTCGATCTATCTCTTGCTCGCGTTCTGGAACATCGACCCGACGCCGTTTCTCGCCAGCGCGGGGATCATCGGGATCGTCATCGGCTTCGCCGCTCGCGACACCATCGCGAACTTCTTCGGCTCGATCGCGCTCTATTTCGACGGCACCTACAAAGTGGGAGATTACATCGTCCTCGAATCCGGTGAGCGAGGGCGGGTCGAGGACATCTCGATCCGTTCGACCGTCATTCGAACGCGCGACGACATGCTCGTGACCGTCCCCAACAGCGTGCTCAACGCCGCCCGGATCATCAACGAGTCGACGCCCGAACGCGAGCGACGCGTCCGGATCGCCGTCGGCGTCGCCTACGGCAGCGACCCCGACGCCGTCGAGGAGACGCTGCTCGGTGTCGCCGAGGCCGAGGCACTGGCGATCGAGCGGCCCAAACCCCGCGTGCGGTTGCGCTCCTTTGGCGACTCGGCGCTGCAGTACGAACTGCTGTGCTGGGTCAACGATCCCGTCCTGCGCGGGCGGGCGACCCACGAACTCAACACCGAGGTCTACAAGGCCCTGCGGGCGGCCGACATCGAGATCCCGTTCCCCCAGCGCGTGGTCAGCTTCGGCGACGAGCAATCTCCCGAGGCCCCGCTCTCGCACGGCGAGGGTGTCCCGGAAGCAGTCGACGACTGACCTTTTCCCGCCCGCACTCTTTGGACGACTATGGCCCAGACACCGTTTCGAACCGAGCGCGGCCAGCGCGTGGCCGCCGTGTCGGCCGCCCAGATGCGCCGCATCGACGACGTCGCCGTTTCGGAAACCGGCCCCCAACTCCTCCAGATGATGGAGAACGCGGGCCGCAACCTCGCTCGAAACGCGATGGCCGCCCGACCGGGGCTCCGAAGCGTGACCGTCCTCGCGGGCCCGGGCGGCAACGGTGGCGGCGGACTGTGCGCTGCACGTCACCTCACCAACCACGGGATCGACGTGACGGTCGTTCTGGACCGCGACCCGGACGACCTCTCGGGCGCGACGGCGACCCAGTGGGAGACGCTCGAGGCGATGGACGTTCAGCGAACCACGGACGCGACCGCGGCCGTGGTCGAGGCCGACGTCGTCATCGACGCACTGCTCGGATACGGTCTCGACGGTGCGCCCGACGACCGGATCGGCGAATTCGTCGACATCGCTGCCAAAGCCGCGTATCTCGTCTCACTTGACGTCCCGTCGGGCGTGGACGCCACGACGGGCGAGCGACCCGGCGTGGCCGTCGAGCCCGACCGCACGCTGACGCTCGCGCTGCCCAAAACCGGGCTGACCGATCTCGACGGCCCGCTCTACCTCGGCGACATCGGGATTCCGGCGGTGGTCTACGAACAGGTGGGAATCGATTACGAGTCGCCGTTCGAGGGCGAGTACGTCCTCCCACTGGTCGTCGAATGAGTCGCTGCTCACCGCCTCATTTTGTTTCGAACGATTCGACTACCGCTGCTGTCGGATAGACTGAGACGAGCGACTGTGCCTCAAAATCAGAGTCATCACTCCAGATGGCAGCGTCGCGGGCGAGTGCACAGGCGAGATACAGCACGTCGTCCGGATCCGTATCACAGAGTGCATCGTCAGCACGATCGATTTCCGGGACCAACTCCTCTGTCGGGACGATCTCGATGTACTGAAACAGCAAGTCGAGGAATTTCGATACCTTCTCCATGCTCATCCCGGATTTCTCGACGATCAGATCATCGTACTTTTCGAGTTCGTCTTCGATCACTTCCGGTGTAAGTAAGTCCGGTTCGAGCGTGACCAGTAGCTCACGTGTTTTCGCATCCGCAATTAGCGCTGACAGCAAGACATTCGCATCGACGACAAGTCTCATCGCTCGTCTACTCCGCCTCGGATTCGACTCGTTCGCGAGCGCGCTCGTTGATGGCAGCAGCGATCTCGGAGACGTCTGTCTCGGTGAATTCGCTGTCAGCAGTCAACTCGTCCAGCAATTCGAGTTTCTCGATCTTGTCTTCGATTGCCTGCCGTGTCACCTCGCTCCAGTTGATCTCGGGATGTCGTTCCATCCTGTCTTTGAGATCGTCGTCGACGTTGACCGTAATCGTCGGCATATGTATACACAGAAGACACAGAATACTGTGTCTTTTGGTGCGCTCGGCTCATCGGTTACGGGCGAGTACGTCCTCCCACTGGTCGTGGAGTGAACGACCAGGGAGCGCCAGCGACGCCACGACTCGAAAGGGAATTACGTCGGCGACGGCCACAGACGGGTAATGACTGTTCTCGACATCGCACGCGACGCGCTGGCGACCGGGCCGCTCTGTAACGCCTGTCTCGGGCGGCTGGTCGCCGACCGGAGTTTCGGCCTCGGCAACGACGAACGTGGCCGGGCACTCCGGACGGCCGTCGCGCTCGAAGACGACGAGCCATACGAAGAACCAGAGGAGTCGTGCTGGGTCTGCGAAGGCGAGTGCGACCGGATCGACGTCTGGGCCGAGCGTGCCGTCCAAGCCGTCGCAGAGTACGACTTCGACACCTACCAGGTCGGCTCGCGCGTCCCGCCCATGCTCGAAGAGAACGACGTCCTCTTGCGCGAAGATGTCGGGCTGGACGAAGAAGCGGGCGAGTTGTTGAAGTCCGAACTCAACAGGGAAGTCGGCAAGCGCTTCGGCCGCGAGACGGAGACCGAAGTCGACTTCGAGCGGCCCGACGTTCAGTTGCTCCTGGATCTGGGCACGGACGAGGTCGAGCTGCAGGTCAACTCCGCCTTTGTCTACGGCCGCTACAAGAAATTAGAGCGGGATATCCCCCAGACCAAGTGGCCCTGCAACGAGTGCGGTGGCTCCGGGCTCAAACGCGGCGCTGAGTGCCCGGGCTGTGACGGACGGGGCTTTCGCTACCCCGAGAGCGTCGAGCAACTCACCGCCCCGCCCGTGGTCGAGGCCTACGCGGGCGAGTCCGCGACCTTCCACGGCGCGGGTCGCGAGGACGTCGACGCGCTGATGCTCGGCACGGGACGCCCGTTCGTGATCGAGGTCGACGATCCCCACACCCGAGCCGTCGACCCCGAGGCCCTGGAACGGGAGATCAACGCATTCGCCGAGGGGAAAGTCGAGGTCACGGACCTGGCGATTCCGACCTACGAGATGGTCGAGCGCGTCAAAGAACACGACGCGTCGAAGACCTACAGGATGGCCGTCGAGTTCGACGCGCCCGTCAGCGAGGACACGCTGCAGGACGCGCTGGACGAGCTTCGAGGAGCGACCATCACCCAGCGGACGCCCCAGCGCGTCGACCACCGCCGGGCGGACATAGATCGCACGCGAGAGGTCTACGACGTCGAGGGCGAACTGGAGGACGACACCCACGCCACGATCGAACTCCACGGCGAAGGAGGCCTCTACGTGAAGGAACTGGTCTCGGGCGACGAGGGACGGACGGAGCCGAGTCTCGCGGGCCTGCTCGAGACGGATGCGGTCGTGACCGCACTGGACGTGCTCGCGGTCGAAGGCGAGGACGAACCGTTCGCGACCGAGGACTTTCTGGCAGACCAGGAGTAGCGAAGTCGGTCAGATTTGCTCAACCGGCTTCTGGACGGGTTCGCCATAGACTGCGTGATAGACAGCAGGGAACGCAGCCAGTCCGAGGACTTGCACGACCCCGCCCAGCGGCGTGAGCCAGAGCGCGTCCAGCGAAACTGCCACGAAGCCGACGCCCATCGAAGCCAGGAAGAACACGACACTGAAGTAGCTGACGCGCAGCGGCATCGACGTCAGTTCCGACCGACGTGGCCACTTGCCGACGTTCGGCGAGTCACCCCGAAACGCGGCGAGAGCGATGCTTCCCGAGACGATCGCGGTCAGTCCTGCCAGGGGCACGGCGTCGGGATACAGTATCTGAGCGAACACGACGACAGCGAAGCTCGGGGTCGAGAGGACCGACAGCTCCGCTCCGCCGAAGAATACCTGTCCTAACCACGCACGCACTCCCACGCTCACCACGCTCCTCGCAGACGACGTGCGATTGGTGTGCTCGACACGGATAGCAGACCCTTTCCTCGCGAGTGTTTTAAGTTCTTCCAGTGCGTTGGTGACAACCCACATGGATTGATTAGCCCCATTTATTGTACGATAGAAAGGGTGTGTTGGATAATAATTAACAAAACAAATAAATAGGAAGTACTCAATAACAACACCTGTAATGAATCGCTCAGAGAGCGGTGAGAAAGGTTCCGGAGTGTCGCGCCGACGATTTATCGAAACAACCGGTGCAGCTGGTGTTGCGCTGACTCTTGCAGGTTGTGGCGGTGGTGGTGGCGGCGGCGGTATCCAGATCACAGCCGATCAAGAATACGCTGACGCGTCAGGCGCGGTCACCGACGCGCTATACGATGCGGGCCTCAGCGAGGACATCGACGTTACGATCAACGCGGGCGACTTCGAGTCGGGCCAGCGCCGGTCCTCGTTCATTTCCGCACTGGACGCGGGCCGGTCGGACCCGGACATCTTCATGATGGACTCGGGGTGGACGATTCCGTTCATCGTCCGCGATCAGCTGGTCAACCTCAGCGACGAGCTGTCCCAGGACACGCTGGACTTCGTTCAGAGCGACTACCTGTCCTCGTCGGTCCAGACTGCGAGTGATCCCGACTCGGGAGACCTCTACGGACTCCCGCTGTTCCCGGACTACCCGGTGATGCACTACCGAAAGGACCTCGTCGAAGAGGCCGGCTACGATCCGGAAGGCGAAAACTGGTCGACCGAGCCGATGTCCTGGCAGGAGTTCGCCGAGATCGCGGCCGACGTCTGGGACCAGAGCGGCGTCGAATACGGGTTCACGACACAGGCCGCCGAGTACCTCGGACTGGCCTGCTGTACGTTCAGCGAGACGATGACGTCGTGGGGTGGATCGTACTTCGGCGACCACAGCAACCTCTTTGGCCCCGTCGGCGACCGCCCGATCACGGTCAACGAACAGCCGGTCCACGACACGATCCGCATGATGCGGTCGTTCGTCAACGGACCGGACGCCAACAACACCCTTTCGGGGTACCCCAAGATCACGAACACCGACATCTTCGAGTTCACCGAGGAAGACGCCCGAGGACCGTTCACGGGCGGCGACGCGGTGTTCATGCGCAACTGGCCGTACGCGATCGCGTCGACGCTGGGTGCGGATGATTCGCCGATCACCCAGGAAACCTACGGCACGATGCCGCTGCCGTACGGCGTCGAAGAGGGCCAGGGCAACTATGAGGGAACCGGTGGACCGGCTCACGCCCTCGGTGGCTGGCACCTGACGATCAACCCCAACAGCGACAACGTCAGCGACGCCGCGTCGGTCCTCGAATCCTTCGCCAACGAGGACGTGATGCTCACGATCCTCGAAGAGGTCGGGAACCTGCCGCCGGTGCCGTCGGTCACGGCGAACGCGAACCCGGACAACGTCGGACCGATCGGTCCACACCTCGAGACGCTGGCCGTCGCGGGCGAGAACACGGTCGCGCGTCCGGTGACGGCAGTCTGGCCGGACCAGGAGGCCGTCGTCGCCGAAGAGGTCCACGCCGCCTACCTCGGTGAGAAATCACCGCAAGGGGCGATGTCCGACCTCGAAGGTCGACTCAACAACTTCGAACAGGGATAACGGAGTGTCCAAACCGTGACACCAGACACGTCAGAGCAGAACACACGACTCTGGGCGCGCCCGCTCAACTGGCTCGAAACCAAGGGCGACGCCGTGTTCGCGTACGTCCTGCTAGCACCTGCGTTCCTGCTGCTAGCGGTCGTCGCGTTCTACCCACTCGTCCGAACGTTCGAGTTCTCGCTGCGCGAGGACGCGATTCGGTCGGCAGACCCGTTCGGTGCGTTCGTCGGGCTGGACAACTACGAGGCGTTGTTGACGGGAGAGGCGTTACTGCCCCAGCAATTTCTCGACCTGACGTTCGAGACGCCCATCCTGCAGCAGGCGCTGTTCGTGACGCTCGCGTTCGCGATTCTCAGCGTCCTGTTCGAGACACTCATCGGGTTCGGACAGGCGCTCATCATCGACAAGGAGTTCTACGGCCGTCGATGGGTGCGCGTCGCGATCATCATCCCCTACGCGATTCCGATCGTCATTCAGGGGATGATCTTCTACCTGATGTTCAGCCCGCGTGTCGGCTTCGCGACGGAGTTCATGCAGTCGCTCGGGCTGTTCGGTTCGAACCCGCTGTCGTCGACGACCGAGTCGTTCTTCATCGTCCTGGTCGCCGACGTCTGGAAGACGTCAGCGTTCATGGCGTTGCTGATCCTCGCAGGCTTGCAGAGTATCGATCGCCAGCTGTACGACGTCGCGAGAGTTACCGGCGCGTCGCCGTGGCAGCGATTCAAGTACATCACGCTGCCACTGATCGCGCCGGCGCTGCTGGTCGCGATGCTGTTCCGGACGATGGACGCGATGCGTATCTACGGGCTGATCGACTCGACGGCCGGCTGTCAGACAGTCCCGTCGATGAGTTGTCTGGTGGTCACGGCGTTCAACGAGTCCAGACGCTGGGCGACTGCATCCGCCGTCGCGTTCCTGACGGCCGTGACGATCGGCGTCATCGTGCTGGTCTATCTGATCGGCCTGCGTGACTCGGAGAGTGGTATGACATGAGTGAGTCTGAACCAGAGCATCCGGATCTAGCCGCACAGGAGCGGAGCGAAGAGCCTGACCTCGACCGCGGGATCGTCGAGGCGTGGGCAGCGAAGATGATCTCGAACCCTGACCGCGCCTACAAGGCGTCGTTCTACGTCGCGACGATCTTCTTCCTCGTCACCACGCTGTTCCCGTTCTACTGGTTGTTCATGGTGGCGATTACACCGAGCAACAGTATCGGGGACGTCGGGGTGTTGACGCCCGGGGGCTTCAACCCTGAAGCGTTCATCGACATCTTCGTCGGGTTCGGTATTCCGTTCCACCGGTACATCTTCAACAGCTTCCTGATCGCGACGGTCTCGACCGTCCTGGTGCTGTTCGTCGCCAGCCTCGCGGGATACGTCTTCGGCCGCCTGCGCTTCCGCGGCAAGACCCCGTTGTTGCTGATAGTGCTGGTCGTGTCGTTCTTCCCGCCAGCGGCGTTCTTCATCCCGCTGAACCGGCTGTTCAACCAGAACTTCGACGTGCTTCGGCCGCTGCTGGCCGACGGGTCGCTGTTCAACACGCCGTTTGCGATCATGATCCCGGTGTCGGCGCTGTACCTGCCGCTGTCGATCTTCATCCTGATGACGTTCTACTCACAGATCCCCGATGGCCTCGAAGACGCCGCACGGGTCGAAGGGACGACGCGACTGGGTGCGCTGTTCAGAGTGATCGTCCCACTGTCGGCACCCGGCGTCGCGACTGCCGGCGTGTTGACGTTCATCACCGTCTACAACGAGTACTTCTTCTCGTCACTGATGACGAGTGGTGACCCACAGAAGTGGGCCCCGATGCTCGAAGGAATTCTCGCGTTCCGGGGGCAGTACGAGGTGCTGTTCAACCTCATGGCGGCGGCGAGTATCGTCGCCGTGCTCCCGGTCGCGATACTGGTCATCGTCGCACAGGAAAAGATCGTCAGCGGACTCACCGCAGGAGCACTCAAGGAGTGATCGCAGATGGCATCAGTTACACTAGACCACATTACGAAGGCGTACGGGAACGAGATCGCAGTCGAAGACATGAATCTCGAGGTGAGAGACAGCGAGTTCCTCACACTCGTCGGTCCCTCGGGATGTGGCAAATCGACGACGATGCAGACGATCGCCGGGTTGACCCAGCCGACCGAAGGCTCGGTGTACATCGGCGATCGAGACGTCACGAACAAGCCACCGAAGGACCGCGGGATCGCGATGGTCTTCCAGAACATCGCGCTGTTCCCGCACATGGACGTCTACGACAACATCTCCTTCGGGCTTCGACTCCGGAAGTACGACCAGGAGGAGATCGAAAAACGCGTCGACCGCGCCGCAGAGATCGTCCAGCTCGAAGGAATGATGGACCGCATGCCCTCGGAGATGTCCGGGGGGCAGCGCCAGCGCGTCGCTATCGCACGCGCGATCGTCCGCGAGCCGGACGTGTTCTTGATGGACGAGCCGCTGGCGAACCTGGACGCCGAGTTGCGCATCCACATGCGCACCCAGCTCCAGCGACTCCACCGGGAACTGGACACGACGATCATCTACGTCACCCACGACCAGGCCCAGGCGATGACGATGTCCGATCGCATCGCCGTCATCAACAACGGGAATCTCCAGCAGGTCGATCCGCCACTGACCTGTTACAACACGCCGGACAACCTGTTCGTGGCCCGGTTCATCGGGTCGCCTGCGATGAACTTCTTCCACGGCGAGGGAGCCGAAGACGGGTTCGACTCGGAGTACATCCAGATGGAGTTCGATCCCGACGCCAACGACGTCGATGTCGGACAGGACATCGTGCTGGGTATCCGCCCCGAAGACGTCTACCTCGAACGGAACCGGTCCGAGGCGACGAGACCGTCGAACACGATCACGGCGAAAGTGGACGTCCTCGAGCCGATGGGCGACGAGGTCTTCTCGTATCTGGTACTCGGCTCGGACGTCGAGGCCAGTGCTGAAGGCCGCGGGGAGGGACAACTCCTCCTCAGTCTGGATCCCCAGACGCCCGTCGAAGAAGGACAGGAAATCGAGGTCGTGTTCGACCAGGATAACGTCCACCTCTTCGATTCGGCCAGCGAGCAGGCGATCACGCACAGGATCGTCTGAGAGGTCGCCTACCACGGATTTCATCGGGAATAGTCCGTGTGTCGTCGAACACACGAGGTGTTTTTAGGATGGACGGAGAATAGTGTTACAACAGGAGTTGTATATTCGTGGCAGAACACATTCAACTACTAACCGGACCGACCGAAGACCTCTGCGAGTGGCATCGACAGCGCCGGGAGAAGCACGACGACGATTTCGAGGTGGCCAAAGAGATCGTCTCCCGGCTGGGCGCACACTACAGAGACGGGGTAGCCGAGATCGGTTTCTGGACGCCCGAAATCGTCAAAGACGGTGTCCCGCACGACGACGTGTACCTGGAGGTGTTGACGCCGACCGAATCCGTCGAGGTGTTCGACGACGGCGTCGACCAACAGACGATCGAAGTCCGACGTGACCGACTCCCTATCTATCGAGAGGGCGAGTACCACTGGGCGGTCGTCGAGGGGATGCAACCTGGGACGCGCGAGCAGTTCGGCGCCCTCTACCAGCTGGTCTACCGCCAGGACAGCGAGTGGCACACGATCCAGGACCCGCTGGCCTACTCAGTTCCGTTCGGGGTGTTCGGCCCGGCGGAATTGATCGACCTGGAGACGCTCGACGCCGAGCGGTCCGACCGCGAGTACTTCCAGACCCTGGGAACGGACGAGGAGCCGATCCCGACGAACGAGGACGACGGCTTGCCGCGAATCGACCCCGCGACGAGCATGGTGGAGATCCACCCCGGGACGGCCACGGAGAACGGGTCACTCGGCGGCCTCGCCCGACGATACGAGCGAATCGGCGAAAAACTCCGCTCGGACGAAACGCTCACCGCTGGCGAGCACATCCACCTGGGCTACGACGCGATCCAGTTGATGCCGATCGAGCCGATCACCGAGCACCGCGACAACCACGACTTCTGGCGTGTCGAGGGCGAGCGCGTCGCCCCGCAGGGCGGCGAGACGGCCGAACTGATCGCCGAACAGCCCGACCTGATAAACTGGGGATACGATATCGTCATCAGGGCGTTCTCCGCACCGAATCCCGCGATTCTGGAGACGGGACGGCCGCACGAACTGGTCGACTTCATCGCGGCCTGCCACGACCTTCCCGATCCGATCCGAGTCGTCTTCGACATCGCACTGGGCCACGCCGAGGGTCGCGCGGACGAACTGCTCAACTCGGAGTTCATCGAAGGGCCCGGGATGTACGGCCTGGAACTGGACTATCTCCATCCGGTCGTCCGCGCCATCGTCCTCGATCTGCAACGGCGGAAGATGGACTTCGGCGCGGACGGCATCCGCGTCGACGGCGCGCAGGACTTCAAGTACCACGACCCCGGGCCGGACGAACTGTTCCACGACGACGAGTTCCTCGCGGAGATGGACGCGGTCACCCAGGAGGTCGGCGGCACCGAGTACCGCCCCTGGATGATCTACGAGGACGGCCGGCCCTGGCCCCGCGGGGACTGGGAACTGGCCTCGACGTATCGGGAACTCATCAAGCAACACCCCCACTCCTTCCAGTGGTCGCCGATCACCTTCGCGCACAACAAGCCCGCGCTGCTGACCTTCTGGGCGAGCAAGTGGTGGCGCGTCTTCGAGGTCGCGGACTTCGGCGAGAACTGGATCACCGGCGTCGCCAATCACGACACGCTCCGCCGGGGGACCCAGCAACCCCTGCCGAAAGGCTGGGAAGAGGACCCGATCAACCCCTACCTGGGTGACGATGGACCGGAGATCATCGACGAGGCCTACGATCAGCCCTCGACGAACATGCTCCTCCATTGCTTGCTTCCGGGAGTGCCGATGGACTTCCTCAACGCCAACGCCCACGCTCCCTGGTCGTTCATGCGCGATACCGACGACCTGTGGAACGTCAAGGTCGTCGCCGAAGAGGACAACGTCCTCGACTGGCACGTCCCCGCCGAGTTGTACGACGACGAGCGCTTTTTCCGCCGTCTGAAGGATCTGGGTATCGACGAACGCGACGATCTCGATCACTTCGTCCACGTTCTGCGTGACGTCGGTGAAGCGACCGACTGGGAACTCGAGGACATGGCCGCGACTGTCGAGGCACTCGGTACGCCGCTGGACGTCGAGACTGTCACTGCCGAGGATCTGGAACGTTTCGGCGAACACTGGATGGCCGACGTCAACGAGTTCGCAAATCTCGCTAATTGGCTCGATAGCCTCGACGAAGACCGCGCCGAGTTCATGCACCGCGTCCGGGAGTTCCGCCAGGACCGACCGTGGCTGCTCGAAGACATCGACGTCGACGGTACGGAGGTGTTCGACTACGTCCACCCGGTCGACGGGACGGTCGTCTACTACGGCTTCCGCGAATCACCGGACGGCGACGAGCAAATTCTGTTCGTCGGCAACATGGAGGGGCCAGAGACGACGGTCGAACCGACGGCGCTCGACGAATCGATCCCCGAGAGTGGCTGGGAGGTCGCACTCGCGTCGCCGGGAGTCGAGTCGGCCGACACCGACAGCCTCTCGCTCGACAACGGCGAGGCAGTCGTCTGGACACGACAGAACGACTAACGCACGATACCAGAAGATCACTATGCCCGAACCACGAGACAACTCCAGTATGACCGGATTTGACAGCGCGACCGTCGGCGACGGCGAACCAGCCTGGTGGAAAGAAGCCGTCGTCTACGAGATCTACCCGCAGAGCTTCAACGACAGCGACGGCGACGGGATCGGTGACATCCCCGGTATCATCGAGAAGGTCGACTACCTCGACGACCTGGGGATCGACGTCGTCTGGCTGACCCCGCCCTACGACTCCCCACACGCCGACAACGGCTACGACATCCGCGACTATCGCTCGATCCTCGACGACTTCGGCGACATGGCCGACTTCGAGCGCCTGCTCGCGGAACTCCACGATCGGGACATCCGGCTGATCCTCGACATGGTGCTGAACCACACCTCCGACGAGCACGAGTGGTTCGAGCAGTCCCGCCGGGAGGTCGAGGGCTACGAGGACTACTACCACTGGGTCGACGGCGACCCCGAGGAACCACCGAACAACTGGACCTCCGGCTTCGGCGGCTCTGCCTGGGAGTACGACGAGGTGCGCGAAGCGTGGTACCTCCACCTCTTTCACGAGAAACAGCCCGACCTGAACTGGCGCAATCCCGAGGTCCGGGCGGAGATGCAGGACGTCGTCGAGTTCTGGCTCGAAAAGGGGATCGACGGCTTCCGACTGGACGTGTTCAACATCATGTCCAAGCCCGAGGGCTATCCGGACGGTGACCCCGAAGACGACTGGGTCGGGATGGATCAGTTCGCCGACGGCCCGAACATCCACGAGTACTACCGCGACCTCTACGACGAGGTCATCTCGAACTACGACGTCATGACCGTCGGCGAGGGGATGAATCTCTCGCCGCGCGAAGCCAAACGCTACTGCGGGGAGAGCGGCGACGGCCTGAACATGACCTACCACTACGGCCACACCCTGCTCGACTACGGCGAAGACGGCTGGTGGGATATCGTCGACTGGGAAGTCGAGGAGATGCGCGAAGTCTTGACGAGATGGGTCCAGCAACTGGAGGTGACCGACGCCTGGAACACGGTCTATCTCGGCACGCACGACACCCCGCGGATCGTCTCGCGCTTCGGCAACGACGACCGGTATCACTACGAGTCGGCGACGATGCTCGCGACGCTCCTGTTGACGTTCCCGGCGACGCCGTTCGTCTATCAGGGCGACGAACTCGGCATGACGAACTACCCCTGGTCCAGTCGCGAGGAGATGCGCGACGCCGACGCGACCAACCGGGTCAGACTCGCCCTCGAGGAGGGCCGCGCCGAGGACTTCGCGGACGTGCAAGACGTGGTGCGCTACCGGTCGCGGGACAACGCTCGAACGCCGATGCAGTGGTCCGATCGGGAGCAGGCTGGTTTCACCGAGAGCGAGCCCTGGATTCCGATCAATCCGGCCCACGAGGCGATCAACGCCGCCGACCAGCGCGGTCGCGAGGACTCGATTCTGTCGTACTACCAGGACCTGATCGACCTTCGCCACGACGAGGAGGCGCTCGCCTACGGCGTCTACGATCTCCTCGCCGAGGACCACCCCCGCGTGTGGGCTTACGAGCGCACGCTCGAAGAGGACACGATCCTGGTCGTGCTGAACTGGGCCGGCCGACCCTCACGAGTCGCCCTCGGAGACGCCGATACCGTCCGGTCGGTCCTGGCCTGCAACTACGACGACCCGGGAACCGACCTCGGCTCTCTCGCGCTTCGCCCCTACGAAGCACGTGTCTATCGCGTGAACTGAATTAGCCAGATCGACCGTTGTCTGGCTGTTTTTCCACACACAGTGAGAAACAGCCACTCACCCGCGGCAACCACACCGTGGCAAGATATTTACAACGTGGGTTGTATATGCATGACATGGACAGCGGCGCGGTGTGGTATACGACGTTCCGCACAGACGAGAGAGAGCTATCGCGTCTGTGTCGGGACTGTCTGCCTTTCGGGAGCGACGCGGAGTGGGCGGTCGATGACCACACGAATAGCCGCGAGGGTGGCGACCGAATCGCCGCGCCGAAGTTCTCACAGGGAGGTGGGAGGTGACAGGTATCAAACTATTCGAGGCGAACCGACCAGACCAACAGCGTGGCACCGTGTAGAGTGATACGAAAGCGGGCGGTTTATAACGCTGATAACACACCGATACCGACAATGAACGAATCGACACTCACGACAGTACTCGAGGATGCCGGCCTTTCGCCGTACCAGGCAGAGGCGTACGTGACGGTCCTAGAGTTGGGATCAGCATCGGCGACCGATGTCGCCGACAAGAGCGGTGTTCCCGATCCGCGAATCTACGACGTGCTCCGAGATCTCGAGCAGCGTGGCTACGTCGAGACGTACGAACAGGACAGTCTCCACGTCAGAGCTTACAGCCCCGAATCGGTCCTCGAGGACCTTCGTGGGCGCGCCGAGCGGTTCGAGGACGCCGCAAAGGAGATAGAGGGGCTCTGGGAATCCCCGGAGATAGACTCCCACACCGTGAGTCTGGTCAAGCGGATCGACACCGTCCTGGACAAGGCGGAGGCGAAGATCCGTGCGGCGGAAAATCAGGTCCTGGTTGCCGTCAGCCAGAGTCAGTACGTCCGGCTTCGGGACGCCCTACAGGACGCACACGACCGCGGGGTCCACGTGCGGCTGGCGATATACGCCGAAGACTCCTCAAATCATTCGCTGCCTCCCGAGTCGGAATTCAGAACGGTCGCGACGGAAGTCCGGCACCGGTCGATCCCGATGCCGCTGATCGTCCTCGTCGATCGGACCGCGACCTGTTTTGCCCCGCACAACCTCTCGACGAACCGCTACGGCATCATCGTCGAGGACCGGACGCACGCCTACGTCTTCCACTGGTTTTTCATGGCCGGACTCTGGGAGTCGACGGAACCGCTCTTTACGGACGAGGGCGAATCCGTGCCGCGGACGTACGTCAACATCCGCAACTGTATCCGCGACATCGCACCGTTGCTCGAAGACGGCGCGACGATCACCGCAACCATACAGGGGATCAACGTCGAATCGGGCGCAGAAGTCACGCTCGAAGGGGAGATCGTCGACATCGACTATCCGAGTCTCGAAGACGCCGGCCGCGATTCGCTGTTCTCGTATCTCGGCGGGCAGGCGACGATCATCGTCGAGACCGACGAAGGAGTTAGCAAAGTCGGTGGCTGGGGCGCCGTGATCGAAGACTACGAAGCGACCCGGATCGTCATCGAAGACGTCAGCTACGAGTGACAGTTCGTATCGGCTGAAGCTCACAGCTCGATGACGACGGTTCCGCAGTCCGCACACGCGAGCACGGGCTGTTCCGGATTCTCGTACACTGATCCGGGACCGCCACAGCAGTTCTTGCGCGTCGACTCCCGCACCGGGCCGCCACAGACCGGACACGTCTCCAGGAAGTTCCGCAACGGCTGCGCGGCGTGGACTCGGATCGCTTCGGGCAGCTCCCAGTCTTCGAGCGTCTCGACCGCAGCGGTCTCTGCGATCGCGACGGCACGGCGCACCCAGACGTCTCGACCGCCAGCCAGGAGCACGAGATCGTCGTGCAACTGAACCTCGAAATCCGCCGGGGCTGCGGCTTCGACCCGGGCGAGCAACTCGGAGTCGTCGGCGGTCCGAAGCGTCGCCATGCGGTCGGTCCAGGCCTCGCGAAACGCGTCGTTCAGGAACAGCTGTTCGCCGTCACCCTCGATGACGCCCGCTTCGACGAGCGATTCGAGGACGGCTTCCGAATCCGGGCCGTCCGTCCCCGCGTCCGTGTCCGAGAGGGTCTCGGTTTCGCGTGGCGGCCCGGTGTGGCCGAAATCGAACGGCAGCCGCTCGGCGATCCGCGGCGCGAACCGCGGCGTTCCGGGGACGACGTAGCCCCGAAGCGCGAGCAGCGCGAGCCCGACGCCGACGACGAGGACGGCCGCGAAAGCGTTCCAGACGGCGACCACGACACCGACGGCCGCGATAATCACGAGATTGAGGACGGTGCACGGCCGACAGCGATTCTGGCCGGTATACTCGGGACGACGCAATCGATCGAGAAGTGTGCGCTGACCCTTCATCTCTTTCTCAGGGCTCCCCGACTGGCACGCGCTCGCCGCGCTTGTCGCCGCGGACCCAGACGTACTCACAGGCGTCGAGTTCGAACGTGATCCGGCCGTCTTCGATCTCGTACTCGCCGGGGCCGACGATATCGACGGCGGTCTCGTCCGGGACCTCGAACTGACAGGAGACTGTCCGTGGGTCGGTCGCGCTGTTGTGCGCGGCGATCAGGACGGTGTTGCGATGGTCCATGCGGTGGACGAACACCTCCTTGGGATCGACGTCGACGATGTGGTAGTCGCCGTGGCCGATCTCGGGACACATCGTCCGGGCGTCGATGAGCCGTTTGATCCGTTCGAGCAGCGAGTCGGGGTCGTTCAACTGGTCGGCGACGTTGATCGTCTCGAAGCCGTACTCCTCGTCGTCGATGGCGGGATTGTAGCACTCGTCGGGCGCGGCCGTCGAGAAGCCGCCGTTTTCGTTGGCCGACCACTGCATCGGCGTCCGGACAGATTCACGCTCGGGCAGATCGAGATCCGATCCCATGCCGATCTCGTCGCCGGAGAGGATCACGGGCGAGCCGCGGATCGAGAACATGAGGCTGTGGGCCATCGCGATCCGGTCGTGGTCGTGGGCGTAGAGATCGGCCAGCCGGAGCCGGTGGCCACGCCCGAAGATCCAGGAGTCGCCCTCGTCGTCGCCGAAGAACTCCCGGGCGTGATCGAACGTCTCGGAGGGCAGTTTCAGGAGGTTGAACTCGTCGTGATTCCGGAGGAAGTTCGCCCAGTGGCCGACGCCCGAGACGTCAGGCAGAATCTCGTTGGAACGATAGAGCGGCCACATGTCCTTGACGGCGATGGCGTAGACGAGGTGCTGGTTGGTGACGAAGTCGAACAGCATGTCGAAACCCTCCCCGCCCGCGAAGTAGTCGCCCAGGTCGTCGGGCTGATCGTCGGCTTCCGCGAGCAAGATGGCGTCGTCTTTCTTCTCGCGGACGACCGCTTTCATCTCTCGGAAGAGATCCATCCCGAGGTCGGGCGTGATCGCGTTGTGCCCCTTCGGGTGGAGCATCGGATGGGCCGCGTCGATTCGAAAACCGTCGACGCCGATGTCGAGCCAGAACCGGAGGACGTCGTAGATCTCCTCGCGGACGGCCGGGTTCGCGATGTTGAGGTCGGGCTGGTGGTTGTAGAACTGGTGGTAGTAGTGCTTGTCGGCGACTTCGTCGTAGCTCCAGACACCGTCCTCGCGGTCGGGGAAGATGTTGGGATGAGAGAAGGCCTCGTCGGGATACTCGCTCCAGAGATAGTAGTCGTGGTACTTCGAGTGGGGGTCCCGGCGAGCGCGCTGGAACCACTCGTGGTCGGACGACGTGTGGTTGAACACCATGTCCGTCAGGACGCGGATGCCGCGGTCGTGGGCGCGCTCGACGAACTCCCGGACATCCCCGAGCGTCCCGAGTCGCGAGTCGACGCCGTAGTAATCTGCGACGTCGTACCCGTTGTCCCGGAGTGGACTCGGGAAGAACGGCCGGACCCAGACGCAGTCGACGCCGAGTTCGTCCAGATAGCCGAGCCGGTCGATCAACCCCTGGAAATCACCCCACCCGTCGCCGTCGCTGTCGTTGAACGTCTTGACGTCTAACGTATAGATGATCGCGTCTTCGTACCAGTCTGCCGTTCGGCTCATATTCACACACATTGATCGCGTGGGTCTAAATTATACCGATTTACAACATCAGTTGTATGTTTTTGATTCCCCGAAGCGTACTCGGCTATGAAACCGATTTCCGAGACGATCGCGGGTACTGTCGATTCCCGCTATCTATGTCGAACCACAGCTGTTGTAAAGAGTTTTTGCCCCGGCAGACGACAGGCGTAGTATATGAACGCGAGCGATCGAGAGTTGCCAGTCGAAAGCTGGCCTCCGGACGATCCCGTCGAGACGCTCCGGTCGTTTCTCCGGGATCGCTACGCCGACCGGCCAGACGTCCTCTTCGAGCGGATCGACCGCCAGTTACCCGTGCTCTGGGAGGCCTACACCGAAGTGTACGGCGACGATCGCGAGGCGGTCGCGTGGGTGCTCGAAGCGATCGAGGCGGCGGTCGAGGCCTTCGAGAATCGACCCGAACAGTTGCGCTCGCTCGACGACGACCGCGCAGGGGTCGACGACTGGTTTCAGGGGTCCGAGGAAGTCGGCTACATGTGCTACGTGGACCTGTTCGCCGGCGACCTCGAGGGCGTCCGCGAGAAGATTCCCTACCTGAAAGAGCTCGGTGTGACCTACCTCCACCTCATGCCGCTACTGGAGCCCCGGGAGGGACGAAACGACGGCGGGTACGCCGTCACAGATTACCGGTCGGTCGATCCCGACCTGGGGACGATGGCTGACCTGCGCGAGCTGGCGGCCGACCTCCACGAGGAGGGGATCCATCTCGCGATCGATTTCGTGATGAACCACACCGCCCGCGAACACGAGTGGGCCCAGGCCGCCATCGGGGGCGACGAACGCTTCGAGGACTTCTATCTCACCTACGAGGACCGCGAGCTCCCCGACCAGTACGAGCAGACGCTCCCGGAGGTGTTCCCGGACTTCGCACCGGGGAACTTCACCTACGTCGACGGACTCGAGAAGTGGGTCTGGACGAGCTTCTACGATTTCCAGTGGGACCTGGACTACGCGAACCCCGACGTATTCGTCCAGATGTTCCGGGAGATGGCTCACCTCGCGAACGCCGGCGCGGACGTCCTCCGGCTGGACGCCGTCCCGTTCCTCTGGAAGGAACTGGGGACCGACTGCCGGAATCTGGAGGAGGCCCACTGGCTGTTGCGGGCCTACCGCGCGCTGATGCGGATCGCTGCTCCGGGCGTGCTGTTCAAAGCCGAGGCGATCGTCGCGCCCGAGGAGACCATCAAGTACCTCGGCACCGGCGGCTTCGAGGGCCAGGAGTGTGACATCGCCTACAACGCGCCGCTGATGGCCCACCTCTGGCACGCGCTGGCCAGCGAGAACACGCGACTGCTGGAGCGGGCACTCGACCAGTTGCCGCCGACGCCCGAGGAAGCCTCCTGGCTCAACTACGTCCGCTGTCACGACGACATCGGCTGGGGACTCGACAGCGAGGACGTCCGCGCGGTCGGACAGGACCCCGTGAGCACGCGCAAGTTCTGCTCGGACTACTACGCGGGCGACCACCCCGACAGCGACGCCGAGGGGTATCGCTTCCAGGAGGAGCCGACCGGCGTCGCGCGCACCTCCGGGACGGCGGCGGCCCTGACCGGGCTCCAGAACGCCCGTATCGAGGGCGACCCCGAAGACGTCGACGCGGCGATCCAGCGGTACCTGCTCATGCACGCCAGCGCGTTCGTCATGCAGGGGATGCCGCTTTTGTACAGCGGCGACGAGATCGCCCAGCTCAACGACTTCTCGTACCTGAACAACCCGATCAAGGCCGAGGACAACCGCTGGGTCCACCGCCCGCCCATGGACTGGGACGCCGCCGAGCGCCGGTCCGAGCAGGGAACGGTCGAGCAACGAGTGTTCGACGGGATCGCCCGACTCTCGGAAGCCCGCGAGGGGCGCGCGGCGCTGCACCACCGCGGCGAGGAGACCGTCCACGACGTGCCCGACGACTCCGTGTTCGTCGTCGAACGCGCCTTCGAGGGCGAGCGACTGCTCGCGGTCTCGAACTTCTCGGGCGAGTCGCGGGCGGTCGCCTTCGCGGACCTCCCAGAGCAGTGGGATGCCGGGAGCTATCACGAGGTGCTCCGGGACGAGACTGCCGTCTATCCGGACGGTCGGATCCTGCTGGAACCCTACAGCTACCGCTGGCTCGAACCGACCGACGCCGGGACCGGCGAGGAGCTCTCGACGCGGGTGGCGATCGACGTCGAGTCCGAGTACGGCGAGGAGCTGTTCCTGACTGGCAGCCACGAGGCGCTCGGCAACTGGGACGTCGAGGCGGCCGTCCCGCTGTCCGGCGAGGACTACCCGACCTGGACGGGCGAGTTCGACCTGCCCGCTGGGACGTACGTCGAGTTCGAGTGGCTCAAGAAACGCGACGGCGAGCCGGTCGAGTGGTCCGGCCGTCGCTACGTCACGAAAGCCGGCTGGGACACGGCGTGGCTCCTGACCGAGGAGTGAGTGTCTCGGGCGGTATCACAACCGCCCGACGAGTGAAACCCCTTTGACGCTGGCCCCGCACAGTCGAGATATGGCGTATGGCTGTCCCGTCTGTGAGGAGCCCCAGGTCGACGCCAGCCACCTGGCCAACCACCTGGCGTTCACGGCGGTCATCCGGTCGGGCGACCACGAGGATTGGCTCGACGAGCACGCTCCGGGATGGGGCGAGAACGACGAGGACACGCTGGCCGAGCGCCTGCTCGACCTGGACGAGGTTGCCGAGATCGACCATCCGATCGACGCCTCCGAGGGTGGCCCGGACGAGCACACTCACGACCAGGGCCATCGAAATCCAGCAGTCGACAGTCGGGCGTCCCGGGGTGACGCCGCGCTCGACGCCGACGCACAGCGGATTCTCGACGAGGCCCAGGAACTGACCCGGCAGATGGGGGCAGTAGACGGTGAGGAGGATGGAGACGCTGGCGACGCCGGGCAAGAAGATTCGGAAGGCGAAACGGAGTAGGTGATCGAACCCCGAGAGGCGGGTATGGAACGCGAGGGGTCGTTCGCGCCCGAGACGGCCGCGGCGGCGCGCGAGCGCTACGAGTCGCTCGGGCCGACGGCACAGGTCGTCGTCAAAGAGGTCGCCAAAGCCATGGAACTCGACCGCGAACAGTACCGCGAGCGCGTCACCGGCGCAGTCGTCGAGACCGCCCGCGACGCGATGTTCGCCGAGACACTGGAAGTCACTCTGGGCACGCGAGAGGAGTTCGAGCAGTGGTGTTCCGACCACGACGACTACGACGTTCGGGAGATCGGCAACGAGAACGTCGATCGCGTCGTCTGGCACGCGGTCCCCTTCGAGGACGTCGTCGTCGCTGCGACGTTCCAGGACGAACGCGAGGCGGCGATGGGGACGCTCCGGCGACAGGCCTTCGGGTCGGTCTATCGAGGCGTCGTGACGGGTGAGAGCACGACGGCCGAGACGGAGGAGTGAGATGCGCCGGATCACCCGGAACTTCCTCATCGGCTTGCTCGTCGTGATCGTCCTGCTGCTCGCGCTGGGGGCGCTGCCGGGACTGCTCAAGAGCGGCGATCCCTACTACATGAGCGCCACACCCACCGACGGCGAGCTGGCGGTAGGCGACGGCGGCGGTTACGAAGCGATCAACGCCAGTGACCTCTCCGAGCGGCGCTTCGAGTACACGACGACCGCGCTGGCCGACGCGACCAACGGGACGGGCTACTCTGAACCGTACTGGAAGGGACCGTTTGGAATCAAGGGTTCGTTCACGCACTCGCCGTTCGACGAGCGCAGTTCGCTCCAGTCGCGCTACCCCAACGCGACCGAGGGATCGAGCGTCTACGTCAGACAGAACGAAACCGTTTATCGCCTGACCGTGACTCAGACCAAACCATGAGTGACGAACCGGAGCGCGACGGGGCGCACGACTGGCCGGTCCTCGAATCCGAGGTCGAATACGAGACCGGCTGGTACACCGGCGGCTACGATCTGGTCGAACAGCCCGACGGCACCCAGAAGAAGTACTACTGGGCAGAACTGCCGCCCGCGGCGGTCGTCGTCCCCGTCACCGGCGACACGGTCGTGATGGTCGAGCAGTACCGCCCCGCGATCGGCGAGCACTGTCTCGAACTCCCGGCCGGAATCGTCGAGGACGGCGAGTCGTTCACGACCGCTGGGGCGCGGGAACTCCGCGAGGAGGCCGGCTTCGACCCCGCCGGGACCGCGCTCTTAGAGGAGTTCTGGACGGCGACAGGAGTGCTCCGGCACAAGCGTGGAATCGTCTTCGCCGAGGGGCTCGAACCGGTCGCGCGAGACGTCGACAGCAACGAATTCCTGGAGGTTCGGCCCGTCCCAGTCGAGGAGGCGCTCGACCGCGCTCGTGAGGCCCCCGCCAACGACGCGACGATCGAGGGGCTGTTGCTCGCGAAAGAAGCGGGACTGCTCTAGGCGTTCTCTTCTGGCTCGTCGTGGTCGTCTGCCACGTCGAGTTCGTCCAGCGACCTCGGAAGCTGATGGACGACCAGGGCCTTGACGATCCGGTACAGGCCGTAGCTGAACACCGCGAGCACGAGCAGTTCGAGCAGATAGCCAGTCCCAGCGCGAGATGAGAGGAGCCGACAACCGACCGCGTCTTTCGCGGGTGACGCTCGTGGCTGCGGGCAGAGATTCCAGAGGAGGTTTATCCGGGCAGTTCGCACTGTCTCGTATGGACGGCGAGATTCACGTCGACGAACTCCAGTCGCTCCTCGACGAGGACGACGACGTCGAGATCGTAGATATTAGAGCGTCTTCGGCGTTCGAGCGAGGACACATCCCCGGCAGCCGGAACATCCCCTTCCCACAGCTTGTCGACCGCGTCGACGAACTCGACGACGACCCCGAGCGGATCGTGACGGTCTGCCCCCACGGCAAGTCCAGCGTCCAGGCCGCCCGGCTCATTCAGTCCTACGAGGGGATCGAGGAGACACCGGTCGAGAGTCTCGCGGAGGGGCTCACCGGCTGGGACGGCCCGATCGAGACGAGCGACGCCCCCGCAGATCCCGACGCACCGTTCTGAAGCGACGCTCGCGCGCGGACCGATCTATTTGTTAGATCAGAACCAAGTGTCTAGTGGTACCATGGAAGCAGCGAGACTTCACGAGTACACGGACGACATGAGCGAGGGGCTGACTATCGAGGTGATCGACCGGCCGGCGGTCGAGAGTTCCGACGACGTGATCGTCGAGGTCGAAGGCGCGGGCTGGTGTCAGACAGACAACCACATCATCGAGGGGATGTGGGCCGAGTACGTCGAGCAGCCGTTGCCGATGACACTGGGGCACGAGAACGCCGGGACGGTCGTCGAAATGGGGCCGGAGGTCGACCTCGTCGAGGAGGGCGACCCCGTGATCTGCCATCCAGTCCAGACCTGCGGGACGTGCCGGGCGTGTCGACAGGGCGAGACGATGTACTGCGAGAACCAGGCGTTCAACGGGCTGACGACCGACGGTGGGTTCGCGGAGTACCTCCACACCAACGAGCGCGCGGTCATCCCGCTCCCGAGCGGCGTCGAACCCATCGACATCGCCCCGCACGCCGACGCCGGGATCACGGCCTACCACGCTGCGAAGAAGGCCGTCGAACGGCTGAACCCCGGTGATCACGCCGTCGTCATCGGGATCGGCGGACTGGGGCATATAGGCGTCCAGTGTCTCGACGCGATGAGCGCCGCACAGATCACCGCCGTCGACCTCAAGGATTCGGCGCTGGAACTCGCCGCCGAGGGTGGTGCCGACCACCTCGTCAACCCCGACGACGAGGACGTCCGGGAGACGGTCGACAGCATCACCGACGGCGACGGGGCCACACAGGTGCTGGACTTCGTGGGTGCGGACGTGACGACGGAGTACGCACCTGACATCACCGCCGCGGGTGGCGATCATCACATCATCGGCTACGGCGGTCACATCCACGAGCCAGCGCAGGCGCTGGTCAACGGCGAGTTCTCCTACGTCGGGAACATCGTCGGTCAGTATACCGAACTCCAGGAGCTCGTCGCGCTCGTCGAACAGGGTGACGTCGACCTTCACACGAGTCGCTACGAGCTGAGCGAAGTCAACACGGTCGCCGAACGACTCGAACATCGCGAGATCGACGGGCGCGCCGTCATCACACCGTGAGTGTCGGGGTTTTCGATACCGGCGAATACCTCTTTTATCGATGACATCGTGAGACGCGCGTCTTCGGGTCGATTCGGGAGTTCGGGCCGCGAGCCAGTCGATATCGTCGTTCAGGAGTGTCAGCTCTCTCCGCACGACTGTCCGCAGAAGACAGACACTACTCGCCCGAGACCGTCGCTGGAAATACGCGAACGTCTGGCGTTACTATGGCTACAAACGAATCACAGGTCGATCCAGCACAGTTCGTCCAGAATCTGCGGCAGTTCCGCTACCGGGAGTTGATGATGGTCGCCGCGACGCTCGCGGTCGTCGCCGGGTCGATCGTCTTCTATCCGGGTCGGGAGAATCTCACTGCCGGAGTCCAGTCGACGGTGACGGTCGAACTGCTCGTGCTGTTCGTCGGCGTCGCGGTCGTCGCTGGCGTCGTCAAGGGCATGATCGGGTTCGGATACGCGCTCATCACGACGCCCATCTTCGCGTCGGTGATCGATCCGACGATGGCCGTCGTCGTGCTGGCGATCCCGCCGTGGATGCTCAACATGTTCCAGATCGGTGAGACCGATACCGGACTCACCTTCGTCCGCGAAGAGTGGGTGCTGATCGCACTTGCGGCAGTCGGGACGATCGTCGGCGTGGTCTTCCTGGCGGAGTTCGACGCCGGGCCGATCGTCCCGTTCCTGATCGGGGTGATCATCTTCGGCTACGTCGTCTTCCAGCTCGTCCAGAACTTCGTTACCGTCGAGAAGGCCCACCATCCGCTGGGCCTGAGCACGGCCGGCTTTCTCGAGGGATTCCTGCTGGCGGCCGCGAACCTGGGGCCGCTGCTACCGGCGTACTTCCACACGTTCGAGCGGGACACCGAACGGTACATCGGTGGTCTGTCGATGGTGCTCGGCGTCGTCTTCACGATCCGTCTCCTCCAGATGGCGCTCTTTACGGATCTGCTGACGACCTATCGAATCTGGCTGGGGTCGGTCATCGCCGTCGTCACGATCGTCGGGCTCCTGATCGGAACCTATCTCCGCCGGCTAGAGATCGACGAGACGAAATTCAACTGGTTCGTCGTCTCACTGCTGTTCGTTATCTCGCTGAACATCTTCCGCAACACGATCCCTGCGCTGTTCCTCTAGATGGGGTGGCTCGGTCGAAACCTATCATCACAAGGGGCTGAGCGGGGGTAACGGCTCGTCATCGCCACCGTCGAATCGTATGTGCTCGTTCGTGAAAAGCCCCCAGATTCGAAGGCGTTCACTGACCGCAACGGCCTGCCAGCGGTTCGAGCGATCGGGGCTCGAATCCACAGTGGCGTGGGACGGCCCATCGCACCCTACGCACGCCTGATGGTTATACAGCAAACACCTATATCCCCAGATGGTTTGATAGTAAACTAGCTATGCCCTCGAATACTGACCTGATCACCCAGCCGACGCTTTCTCGGATCGGTATCGGAAGTTCCGTTCGCTGGATCCCTGGAGTGGAATGATGTCCGCGTCACCGACGGTCCTCGATTCGTCGACGGTGTTGCTGGTCGGGACGAGCGGCTGGGTTTCACGATTCGCGACGACACTGGAATCCCGGACTGACGCAGCGGTCCAACGCGCTCAGAGCAACGCGGAAGCGATGGATATCGTTCACGGGCGAACGGTAGACTGTCTCGTCACTGGACAGACGCTCGAAGGGGCAACTGGGCTCGAACTCGTCAGAGCCATTCGCGACGAGACCACGACGCTTCCAGTACTCCTCGGGACTGCCGAGGGGAGCGAAGCCCTCGCCAGCGAGGCCATCCGGGCCGGTGTCACCGACTATATCGCACTCACGGAGTCGGGAGACCAGACGGCCGAAGCGCTCCTCAAACGGACAGGACGCGCGATCCGGTCGGCACAGCGATCGGTCACACGGCGAGAGCGTGCCAGGCAGTTCGACGCGATATTCGACGACTCGCGGACTGCGACGTGGGTGCTCGATCCGGCCGGGACGCTCACCCGGGCGAACGAGACAGCGCGGGCGATGACCGACGAAACCGTCGAAGCACTCGTCGGCGAGCCGTTCTGGACGTTCTCGTGTTGGTCCCAGCCCGATGGCTCGAACGATGATATCCGACAGATCGTGTCGAAAGCACTCGACGGAGCGTTCGTCAACGCGGTCTTTCAGCAGCCACCACACGTCGAGGACCCGCGTGTCATCGATCTGTCCGTGCATCCAGTCGAGGACGAACGCGGTGAACTCGTCTCGATCATCGTCGAGGGCGTCGACATCACCGAGCGCGTCGGTCTGGAACGCGATCTCCGGCAATCGGAGGAACTCCACCGCGTCACGCTCAACAACATGACCGACACGGTCCTCATCACCGACGAGGACGGCGAGTACACCTACGTCTGCCCGAACGTGCACTTCATCTTCGGCTACACGGCCGAGGAGATCCGCGACTTAGGGACGATCGGCGACCTCCTCGGCGAGGACCTCTTCGACCGCTCGGAACTCGCGACAGCGGGCGTCCTCAAGAATATCGAGGCGACGGCGACAGACAAGGCCGGTCGCGAGCACACGCTGCTGGTCAACGTCCGGAAAGTCTCGATTCAGGACGGGACACTCCTGTTCAGCTGTCGGGACATCACGAAACGGAAACAGCGCGAGGAGGCGCTCGCGACGCTCCAGGAGACTGCTCGCGATTTCCTCTACGCTGAGACCCACCAGGAGATCGCCCAGCACGTCGTCGACGATACGTCCGGCGTTCTCGATCTAGACGCGAGTGCCGTCTATCTCTTCGATAACGATGCGAACGATCTTCGACCCGCAGCACGCTCGGTGACGATGCGAGAACGCAACGGCCCGCTTCCCACCGTCCACGCCGACGGCGACACCCTCCCCGGGTACGCCTTCGTCGAGGACGAAGCGTTGTTTTTCGATGACGTCCACGAGGCAGACCTGCTCGAAAACCGAGCGACCGACCTCCGCAGCGCGGCGTACATCCCCCTGGGAAATCACGGCGTGTTCGTCGCCGGCTCGAACCGCGTCGGGATCTTCGACGACGTGACCCGAGAGCTGGCAGATCTCCTCGCTGCGACTGCAGAGGCCGCCCTCGACCGTGTTACGCGCGAATCACAGCTCCGGGAACAGGATCGGACGCTGCAACAGCAAAACGAGCAGCTCACCGCGCTGAATCGGATCAACGAGACGATCCGAGAGATCGATCAGGCGCTGGTGCAAGCCGAAACACAAGACGAGATCGACCACACCGTCTGTGAGCTGTTGACCGGCGACGACCGGTTCCAGTTCGCCTGGATCGGAACGGTCGACCCGGCGACCGAGACCGTCGACCCCCGGGCGTGGAACGGTGCTGAACAGGGGTATCTGGATAGCCAGTCGTTCGCTGTCGATCCGTCGGCGACGGAGCCGGCTGGGCGAACTGCAGCGACCGGCGACGTGACGATGGTGCGAAACGTCGCGTCCGGTCTCCGGGACGAACCGTGGCGCAAGGAAGCACTCACTCGCGACTATCTGTCCATCCTGAGTATCCCTCTCGTGTATAACGACCTCTCACACGGTGTCTTGACGGTCTACGCGCCGACCCAGGACGCCTTCGACGACACGACGAAGGCCGTCCTGGCCGAACTCGGTGAAACGATCGCCTCTGCACGCAGTGCGATCGAGCGAAAGAACGCGCTGCTCACGACGTCGATGACGCGGGTCGAGTTCGAGATCGATGACCCGTCGTTCGTCCTCTCGCGACTCGCCCGGGAGGCAGACTGCCAACTCTCGTATCAGGGTGGCGTTCAGCAATCCGCGGACGGGAACCACGTGTTCGTCACCGCCGAAGGCGCCTCGCCGGACGCCGTTACGGAAGCCGCCACAGACCTGGTCGCTATCGACGACGTCCAGCAGATAAGTACAGAGAGAGACCGCGGCGTCTTGCGACTGCGACTGACACAGCCGTTTCTCGCGCTGGAGCTGGCCGATCACGGGGCCGTCTTCAGAGAAGCGACAGCTGATCCGACGACTGCGACGCTCGTGATCGATATTCCAGATAGCAGCGACGTCCGGACGATCACACAGCTCGTCCGCGAGACCTTTCGGGCTGTCGAACTCCGAGCCAAGCAGACACTGGATCAGACCGCAGATCACGACCTCTATTCGACGTTCCTCGAAAAGCTGACCGAGCGACAGCTCGAAGTGATCCAGACGGCGTACTACAGCGGCTTCTTCGAATCCCCACGCGAGAACACTGGCGAGGACGTCGCCGAGACGCTCGGAATCTCTCCGCCCGCGTTCTACACCCACGCCCGGACCGTCCAGCGAAAGCTGTTTGCGACACTCTTCGAAGAGACGAACCTCCCCACGGAACCTAGTTCTGAAGAGGGTTAAATAACGAACCACAGATCGAGGGGGTTGTTCTGTAGTGAACTTCTCGATATACCCTTATACAATCATTATGTGTAAAGCAGAGTGTCGCGGTTCAGCCAGTGGCACTCGTGAATTCATCATGAGGGATGTCGACCCAGTCTCCGACGACGAAACGCCGTACGAATGCTTCGAGTGTGGCAAAATACTCATCACCGCGGACAGCCCCAATCGATGCCCCGATTGCGGTGGGCCGATGCGGAATCGTCGAACACCACTAGAGTGACGATGGCCTCCACAACAGACGGCGCCCACGACGATTCAGGCGACGTGACGGACGAGAGAACGTCAGAATCGGCGCTCGAAACGGCGCGTCGCCAGCTCTCTCGAGCCGCCGACCTCGTCGACATCGATCGGAACATCGTCGAACGACTCGCACATCCGAAGAAAGTCCACGAGGTCACGGTCCCAATCGAGCGCGACGACGGAACGGTCGAGGTGTTCACCGGCTATCGCGCCCAGCACGATAGCGTTCGTGGTCCGTACAAGGGCGGTCTCCGCTACCATCCGGACGTCTCTCGAGACGAATGTGTCGGACTCGGAATGTGGATGACCTGGAAGTGCGCAGTGATGGACCTCCCCTTCGGCGGTGCGAAAGGGGGCGTCGCGGTGAATCCGAAAGAACTGAGCGACGAAGAGATCGAACGCCTCACGCGACGGTTCGCCGAGGAGGTTCGAGACGTGATCGGACCGACGCTGGATATTCCCGCGCCGGACATGGGAACCGATCCGCAGACGATGGCGTGGCTGATGGACGCCTATTCGATGCAAGAAGGCGAGACGATCCCCGGCGTCGTGACGGGGAAACCACCCGTCGTCGGCGGCAGCAAGGGCCGCGATAGCGCACCCGGGCGGAGCGTCGCAATCATCGCCCGCCAGGCGCTGGAGTACTACGGGAAGGAGATCGGTGAGACGACCGTCGCGATCCAGGGATACGGCAGCGTCGGCTCGAACGCCGCCCGTCTCCTCGACGACTGGGGGGCGAGCGTCGTGGCCGTCAGCGACGTGAACGGCGGGATCTACGACCCAAGCGGGCTGGACACGCACGCGATCCCATCACATCACGAGAAACCGGAGGCAGTGATGAACCGTGACGCACCGGAGACCGTCACCAACGACGCGTTGCTCGAACTCGACGTCGACGTCCTCATTCCGGCTGCGGTCGGGAACGTCCTCACGACCGAGAACGCTCGGGACGTGCAGGCGGGTCTCGTCGTCGAGGGCGCGAACGGACCGACGACGAGTGCGGCCGATCGAATCTTCGCAGATCGAGGACTGCCCGTCATCCCGGACATCTTGGCTAACGCCGGTGGCGTCACGGTGAGCTACTTCGAGTGGCTGCAGGATATCAACCGCCGGGCGTGGTCGCTCCAGCGCGTCTACGACGAACTCGAAGACGAGATGCTGGCCGCCTGGAGAGTCGTCAGAGACGAGTACGACGCTCGAGAAGTGACCTGGCGAGATGCGGCCTACATCGTAGCGCTCTCGCGGGTCGCTGAGGCCCACGACGCTCGTGGTCTCTGGCCCTGATCTGATTCGAGTATCTGAATCACTCACAGCCGCGACGGTCGACGATAAGCGCTACCCCGAGACGCCCACGCCGGGAGTCGGGACGACCGCGAGATCCACGCCAGCCGTGCTCACGGACACTCGTGCCGCAGGAGATAGCGGCCACCACTGTCTGTCGTCCCCCCACCGAACGGGTCCGTCCGCTCGTCGCCCGCGTAGATCGCGACCCGAGAGAGGTCGGTCTCGTGCTCGCGATTCCATTGCTCACAGAGATACGCCGCGAACGCCGTCCGATACGGGCCGCCGTCGTCTTCCCGGACGGACTGGAAGAACTTTCGCCAGCGATTCGAGGGATAGGTGCTGTCGACGCTGGCCGGACGGTCCAGATCCGGCGGACCGCCGTAAAATGCGTCGACGCTCGTCCCGGCAGTCGTGTTCGCCGGGAACGCCATCCATCGAGTCGTACTGGTCGGGTAGGGCGCGAACATCTGCCAGCGCTGCTGGAGATTGGTCGTGTCGAGACTCTTCTCGACTGGCTCGGGGAGGGCAGTGTCGGTCGCGATCGACCCCGCCGAGAGCAACACGAGTACGAGCAGGATCGCCGGCAGCACGGTCGCGATTCCCCCGACCACCCGGTCGACTCCCGGCCACTGCGGCCACAGCCGCCCCGACGGCGAGACGGCCGCTTCGACTCGATTTGTCCATCTCCGGACCCGGTCTGTGAGCGCGGAATCGCCGACCAGACGCCCCGCAGTATCCCAGGCGCTCGGCGGGGAGAACAACAGCAGACCCGCGATCGAGATCAGCGGGAACAGCCCGATCGGCATCGAGACCAGCATGCCGGCGTGCACCGCGACGAAGACTGACGTCAACAGCGTGCGTCGCCAGCCGGTCGTCACGAGCAGTAGGGGGGAGGCAACTAGCAGCACCATCCAGAGGTACGTGGCCGCCATCAGCACCATCGGGAATTCGGCGAGGAGATCGCCCAGCAGGTAGGTCAACTGGTCGGCCTGAAACACGTGTGCGACGGCCTCGCCCGAGCGCCACAGTTCCCCGTCGATCTTGTAGGTCGCGTTGATCACGTAGACGAGGACGACCTGGATCAGGACCGCCGCGGTCGCAACGTTCGCGGTCGTGTCGGTTCCGGGATCGTAGCGCCGGGCGTCGATAGACCAGCGGCGATCCAGCGGCAGGAACAGCGCCCAGACGAGCAGCGACCGAAGGAGGAGGTCGCCGCTGTTGAGTACCAGCGGATTGCGCAAGTGCAACAGCACGAGCAGGACCAGCGAGATCGCCGTCGCCAGTCGCGTCCGGTAGCCGACCACCAGCGCGAGCGCGAACGCCCCCGCGACCGGAAACAGCAGGATCGGCCCCCATGGATCGGGTAGATAGGTAAACACCTGATTCGCACCGGGGTGGGTCGCGAGCAACGTCGAGCGCGGGAACGCGCCACTGTCGGTATAGAACACGCCGAGATAGCGAGCCCGTGTCAGGAGATTTGTGAGTAACAGCAGCCCGAGGGCGATCCGGAAGGCGGCGAGCGCTCGCAGGTCGATCGCGACCCGCCGACGCACGGCTGTTCCGAACCGCTCGTGGGCCTGCTGTCCGGTCGTCTCCGTCACTGTTGCAAACAGAAACCACGAGCCGCCTAAGTCTTCCGCCAGCGCCATCGTTCGAGTCCAGCGTCGATGTCGATTCGACGGGATCGACTTTCGATATCGTCGTCTCTGCGTCGTTTGCCTTCGGTTTCCAAACGACAACCACAATGAACGTGGCCGGCGTACGTTCGCGTATGGCGACCAACGTCGACAATCGACTCGTCGTGCTCGGTATCGTCCTGCTCGCAGCCCTGCTGGTCCTGCCGACGCTCGCGATGGGGCTGTTCGGGACCGGCCATATGGGCGGCGGCATGTGGGGCGGTGGGATGTGGGGCGGCGGCGGTGGCTGGGGTGACGGCGGCTTCCCCACGTGGGTGTTCCTGCTGGCGGCGCTCAGCCAGCTCGCGTTCCTCGGGTTGCTTGGCCTGGGCGCGTACCTGCTGTACAGGGCTGTGACCGGCCGCCAGGACTCGACCGACGCGGCGATGGAAGAACTTCGTCTCGCCTACGCCCGGGGCGACCTCACCGACGAGGAGTTCGAGAATCGCCGTGACGCCCTCGAAGAGGACAGTCGGGACTACCAGTCCTGATTCGAGCGATGGCGGGCTGCGACGCTCGTGACACTGGCTGCGTCGAGCACTCCCTTCTCAGTACAGATTCCATCGAGCAGATCAGGCGGTGTCACGTCGAACAACGGATTTGCAACCCTCAGCGGTGCCGTCCCCTCGTAGATCGACTCCGGTGACGGTTCGATCTCGACGTCCTCGTCGGGGCTGATCTTGTCCGCCGCGGTGGCCACGTAGACCCGCACGCCCTCCCGAGCGGCCGCCAGCGCCAGCCCGCGCGTTCCGACCTTGTTCACGACCCCGCCATCGGAGAGGACCGTGTCGGCCCCGACGAGCACGGCGTCGGCGTCCCATTCACCCAGCAGACCCACCAGCCCGGCGTCGCTGCTCAGCGTCACGTCGTGGCTCTCCGCGAGCGACTCGGCGACGCCGACACCCTCGCTCCCGGGGTGGGACTCGCCGACGAGGACGGCCTCGGGGTCGGCCCGTTCGAGCGCGTCCAGCACCGTCCCCGATCGCGAGAACGTACAGATTCGCTGGCCCTCCAGGCGTTCGGCCGCGACAGCAGCGGCCTCGCGGTCGGCGCGGACGGCCGACTCGATCGTCTTCCGGGCCGCGGTCTCGACGGCCGCCGCCGACTGCTCGCTCGCGCTCGACATCGCGCGGTCGACCCGATTCTTCACGACGGTCATCGAGGGTCGAGCCGACTTGAGTTCGCGTGCGATCGCTGCCGCGTCCTCGTAGGTACTCGCCAGCGCGGCCTCGTCGCGCAGCACCTCCAGGGCGCGGATCGACAGCCAGGCCGACCCGTGTTCGTGATCGGTCGCGATCGTCTCGACCGTCGGCCGCACCCGGTCGTAGGACCCCCAGAGGTCAGGAACAGTCTCGCGCTCGCGAATCGCGGTCGGATGGACCCACTCCCAGTCGTCGGTCTCCCAGTTCGGTTCGATCTCTCGGTGCGAACACTCGAACAACAGCGGGTGGACGCGCCAGTGCGTTCCCCTGTCGGCGTCCTCGACGACGAACGGCTCGGCTTCTCGCACCAGTGTCACGGCGTCTGCCAGCCCTGTCTCTTCGCGAATCTCCCGTCGCGCTGCTGTCTCGGACTCGTCGGGCGGCGCGCCGCGTTCGGGTGTGAGATGACCGGTGACGGTTCCCCACTTGCCCGGATACGAACCGACCGACTCGCTCCGCCGAAAGAGAAGCACCTGGCCGTCGTTGCGCAGGAAGCAGGTCACGACACCCGTCTCGTCCATACCGTCGCTACCACGTCCACCGACGAAAAAGCGCCGCCGATACCGAAACGGATCTTCGCATCTGTGCGGCCAAAATCCGGCCGCAGCCGGATTTCGCCTCTGACTGTACTGGATCCGCGGACCCAGCACAACGTGTAGGTCCCCCAACAACATATACGTGTGTATTTCCGACGTTTTTGGTGCTGGCGTTCGATCCTCGGGTATGGACGTTGCCATCGTCAGCGACACGCACATCCCCTCCCGGGCGCAGTCGATCCCCGCCTGGGCCCGCAGGCGGATCAGCGAGGCCGACCACGTGATCCACGCGGGCGACTTCGACTCGACGAAAGCGCTCGCAGACGTTCGCCAGCTCGCACCCCGGCTGACGGCCGTCGCCGGCAACATGGACCCTCGCGGGGTCGGGCTCTCAGCGGTCGAGACGATTCGGTTGGGCGGCGTGACGTTCGTCGTCACCCACGGAACCGGGAGCAAGCGAAACTACGAGCAGCGCGTCGCGGGTATCGTCGCCGACCACGCCGCCGACGGCCCGACAGTCGGCGTCTCTGGGCACACCCACCAGCTACTGGACGACGTCGTCGACGGCCATCGGCTGCTCAATCCCGGCAGCGTGACCGGGGCCGCGCCCGCAGACGAGGCTACCATGCTGACTGCCGAGGTCGGCGACGGTGATCTGGACGTAACGATCCACAGGGAGTGAGCGACTATCTGGTGCAGAAAGTAACGTACTCTCAGAACTATCGACACAGTCGGAGCGGTTCGACGGTAGACTCCTTGTGGGTCCTCGCCGAACGACTAGATATGATCAGAGCCCTGCTCGAACGCTTCCGGTCGTGGTGGGCCGTCGAGGATCCCGACGAGCGCATCGACGGTGACGGGGGCGTCTACCTCGACCCGGCGTACAACAGCCGCTACACGGCAGAGCGCAACCTCGAATCGTACGCGAAACTCGACGAGCAGACCGACGAGAACTCGCCGGACAGATCGTAGTCAGGTGTGTGTCGATATCGCACGGTCGGCAGGGCCTGCTCCTATCGGACTCCTTTTTGTGTGGCCTCCCCGAGGGCAGAGCATGGAGGTCTTCGCAGTCCCGGGGTTACCTGAAATCGAGGCCGGCGACGACGTCGCCGCGCTGATCGACGAGCAGGCCGCCCTCCGGGACGGCGACGTGGTCTGTGTCGCCAGCACGATCGTCTCGAAAGCCGAGGGCCGCGCCTACGATCTCGCGGACTTCGAGGCCGGTCACCGTGCACGGGCGATCGCTCGGCGACTCGAAGGAATCTCCGGCGACGAGAAAGATCCCCGCTTCGCCCAGGCCGTCCTCGAAGAGAGCGACGAGCTGGTGATGACCGCACCGTTCTTGCTCACCGTGACGCGGTTCGGCCACATCACCGTGAACGCCGGCATCGACCGCTCGAACGTCCCCGACGCCGACCTGCTCCTGCTTCCCGAGGACCCGACCGCCAGCGCCGAGGCGATCCGCCAGGGGCTGTCAGCGGACGTCTCGGTGGTCGTCACCGACACCTCGGGACGGCCGTTCCGCCACGGCCAGCAGGCCGTCGCGCTCGGCTGGGCCGGCATGTACGCCAACCGCGACTGGCGCGGCGAGCGCGACCGCGACGGCCGTGAACTCGGTGTCACCGTCCAGTCGGTGGTCGACGAACTCGCCAGCACCGCAAATCTCGTCACCGGCGAGGGCGACGGCGGGACCCCAGTCGCCGTAGTTCGCGAGTGGGAGTTCGGCGACCACGACGGCCACGACCTGCTCTTTCGCGATCTCGAATCGGACTTCGTTCGACAGGCACTGCGACAGTGGAGTTACTGATGTACGGACTCGAACTCACCCCCGAACACCCGGTCGAAACGCTCTCTGACCTCGCCGCGGACGCCGAAGCAGCCGGCTTCGACGCCGCGTTCGTCAGCCACCACTACAACAACCGCGACCAGTTCATGAGCCTCACGGACGTCGCCCGCGAGACCGACGACCTGCTCGTCGGCCCGGGCATCGCCAATCCCTACGAGACCCATCCGGTGACGCTGGCCTCCCGGATGGCCACCCTCGACGAGCTCTCGGGCGGTCGCGGCCTCTTCGGCGTCGGGCCCGGCGACAAGTCGACGCTCGCCAACCTCGGTTTCGACCAGGACGGCGCGCTCCGACGGACGCTGGAGACGTTCAAGGTCGCCCAGCAGTTGTGGGCCGGCGAGCGCGTCGACCACGACGGCACCTTCCAGGCCGAAGACGCGGCGCTGAACTACGAGGTCGGGTCGATCCCGGTCTACGTCGGCGCACAGGGTCCACACATGACCAGAATGGCCGCCAAACACGCCGATGGTGTGTTGTTCAACGGCTCGCATCCGCGCGACTACGAGTGGGCCGCAGAACAGGTGGCTCACGGGCTGGACGACCGGCCCGATCACCGCGGGGCGTTCGACTTCGCGGCCTACGCCAGCGTCTCCATCGCCGAGGAGGAGACCGAGGCCCGAGAGGCTGCTCGGCCCCCGGTCGCCTTTATTGCAGGGAGCGCCGCGCCGCCGCTGCTCGATCGACACGACCTCGATCACGACCGGGCGAGCGAGATCGGCGACGCCATCTCGCGTGGGGACTTCGAGGCGGCGTTTTCGACTGTGACGCCGGCGATGATCGACGCCTTCTGTATCGCCGGGACGCCCGACGCGGTCGAGCAAAAGATCGAGGGCGTGCTGGAACACGCCGACAGCTTCGTCGCTGGGTCGCCGCTCGGTCCCGACCTGGAGAGCGCTATCGAGCTTCTCGGGGCGGTTTTCGGCCGACTCGACTCGGCGTGAGCAGGTCGACGAGCGCGCCGAGCGTGAGCGCGCCGAACGCGCCGACCGAGGCGAACACGAACAGTGCGCCGAACGCGATCAGGACGGCGGAGATCGGGTCTCGCGTCGCGACGTCGAGAAACTCCGGTCCGACGTCGGCGATGCTGTCGACGAGCTGGGTGAGGAGCGTTTCCAGTGAAACCATGTCCGTCCGTACTGGCGGGTAGTACTTGTGTGTGTTCGTCCCGGGAGACAGACCTTTCATTTCTCGGCCCGCAGAGACCACCATGGATCGAGACGCCTCACTCGACGACTTTCTCGACACCGCGTCGAGCGAGGAGCCCGACGAGACGCCTGAGACGGACGCGTCCGAAACCGAAGGGGGAGTGGCTGACCGAGACGCCGAACCCGAAACCGAGAGTGGAAACGGAGACGCCGTCCCCGAAACGCAGACGGTCGAGCCGGCGCGGTCGACCGGCCGTTGGGATCCGGTGGAAGGAGTCTGTGACGCCTGCGGAGCGTCGGTGACGCGGCGCTGGCGCGAGACGGCGGCGGACGAAAGCGAGGACACGTTCGTCTGCGTCGAGTGCAAGTCCTGGTGAGAGAGACAAACGATCGTTGTAGGTTCCGTGACTGACAAGTACCACGACTGCTAATCGCCGACCAGTGTGTATGGTCCGCGCTCACAGCCAGCAACGTTACGTCACTGTAGCCGCTAGGCCTCCTATCTCCTCACAGAGGGATGTCGACCCGGCGTCTCGGCGCGTTCGCCCGGGTTTCGGTCGAGTCGCTCGAACGACGCAGACGACAGCCAATCCATGACGGACACTGAACCACCTACGTCGCGGTCGGCCGCCACCGAAGCCGGCGAGACCGCCCAGCGCATCATCGACAACGTCGAACAGGTCATCGTCGGGCATCACGACGAGATCGAACACCTCCTCATCACCATGCTGGCCCGCGGGCACGTCCTCCTGGAGGACGTCCCCGGCGTCGGCAAGACGATGCTCTCGCGTGCCGTCGCCGCGTCCGTCGACGGTACGTTCAAGCGCGTCCAGTTCACGCCCGACCTCCTTCCCTCCGACGTCACAGGCGTCAACGTCTACAACCAGCAGAGCCAGACCTTCGAGTTCCGCGAAGGCCCCATCTTCGCTAACGTCGTCCTGGGCGACGAGATCAACCGCGCGCCGCCCAAGACCCAGTCGGCACTGCTCGAAGCCATGGAAGAACAGCAGGTCACCGTCGACGGTGAGACCCGGGCCCTCCCGACGCCCTTCACCGTGATCGCGACCCAGAACACCGTCGAGCAGGACCGGACCTACGACCTGCCGATGGCCGAACTGGATCGCTTCATGACGAAACTCCACCTCGGCTATCCGGGGATCGACGAGGAGGTTGCGATGCTCGATCGTGTCGTCGGTGACCACCCCATCGAGGACCTCTCACCCGTAGCGACACTGGAGGATCTCCGAGCGGCCCGCGAGGCGACGGCCGCGATCACGGTCGAAGAGCCGGTCCAGCGCTACGTCACCCAGCTGGCAAACTACACGCGCGAACACGCCCAGCTCGGCGCGAGTCCCCGCGCGTCGCTGGCACTGTTGCGGGCCGGGCAGGGCCGCGCGCTCCTGGAAGGGCGCGAGTACGTGACGCCGGACGACGTCCAGCAGGAGGTGACGGTCGTCTTCCCCCATCGGATCCAGACCGGTTCGACGAACCAGACACCGACACAGCTGGTGCTCTCGGCGCTCGATACGATCCCCGTGCCATGATTCGGCCGACGCTACGTGGTGTCGGGCTCGTCCTCGTCGTGCTCGTCGCGGCGGGGCTGGCGTGGCTGTTCGGCGACCGCGCGCTGAACGCCGTCGCCGCACCCGCGCTGGTCGCGCTCGCAGCAGGCGTCGTCCAGATGGCAGTCGCCAGCGATCCGACGGTCGAACGGGAGCCAGTCGAGCCCGGCTTCCCCGGCGAGACCCGAACAGTCGCACTGGATATCGAGGGGGGCAGTACCGTCGTCGACGTCCGCGACGCGATCGGCGAGGGATTCGAGGCCGACGGCAACGACGGCAGCGTCGCGCCGCCGGCGACGATGACCTACGACCTCGAGTACCTGCGGCGAGGCGAACACGATCTGGGGCCGACGACCGTCCGCGTTCGGGACGTACTCGGGTTGTTCGAACGGACAGTGACAGTCGACACCGCGGCCTCGGTCGTCGTCTATCCCGAGGTGTACACCCTCGGCGGTGGCGGCGACCTCTCGCGGCTGCTCGCCGAGGCGCTGAACGCAGAGCGCGAGGAGTTCGATTCGCTGCGGGAGTACGCGCCCGGCGACTCCCTCCGGGACGTCGACTGGAAGGCGACGGCCAAACGGCCCGAGGACCTGATGGTGACGGAGTTCTCCGGCCGCGAGTCGGAGGGATCGGTCACGATCGCGACCAGCGCGACTGCCGGCGCGATCGATCTGGCGACAGCGGCCACCGCCAGCATCGCGATCGCCTTGCGTGAGGCAGGCGTACACGTCGACATCTACGCGCCCGACGGCGACGTCTCGACGACCGACGACCGGAGCGATCGACACGCGATGTTGGGGCTGCTCGCCCGGACCGGCGACGGACAGGTCGCCGACGAGGTGTGGGCAGGCGCCGACGTCCACGTCTCGGGATCCAGTCGAGACGTCACGGTGACGGTCGACGGTCGGACCAGTAGCTTCTGGCAGTGGTGCAACGGGCACGCGAATCCCCTCACAGACGAGCCTGCGTCCAGCAGGGGGGTGCGCGCAGCGTGAGCCACGCCACCGTCCGCGAGGGCGCGACGCAGTTCGACGTCGATCTCTCGGCGCTTCGACTCGGCGCACTCGTCTCCGCGTTGCTGGTGATGGGGTCGTTCCTGACGGCGGTCTACTACGTCGTCGACATCGTGGGCGATCCGACCGAACTCATCTACGTCGTCGCCGGGACGCTGGTCGCGGCGACACTGCTGTCGCGAGTCCTCAGTGTTCGATCTGCGACGCTCCTGGCGTCGGGATTGCTCGCGGTCGGGATCGTCTGGTATCTCTCCGTCCTGCCGACGGAGGAAGCGCTGGCGTTCGTCGCCCACGTCGAGTACATCATCGCGTTGCTCGCGGGACACTCGGTGCTGGAGATCGTCAATCTTCGGGCGTGGGTGCTGGCCGTGACGCCGGGACCGGTGTTCTTGCTGTGGTATCTGGCGCTCCGCCGACGATACGCCGCCGCCGCGGTCATCGGTGGATTCGCCGTCGGCTTTTTCGTCCTGACGGGCGACGCGACGTTCCCGGTCGCGATGGTCGGGACCGTCGGCACGCTCGCGCTGCTCGGGTTCGGCGCGCTCGATCGCGCGGACGCCGATCTGGCTGCCGCGGAAGTCGTCGCGATCCTCCTCACGATGGTGATCGTGGTTTCGCTGTCGGTGTCTGTCGTCCCGCAGGGAGCAGCGATGACGTACTCACCCCAGACCGGCCTCTCGGAAGCGTTCTCCTACGACGACGAGAACGCGCTGGAGACGAGCCTGTTCTCGGCCGACCAGCGACTGTCGATCGCCGGGAGTATGGAGCTGTCGTCGACCGTTCGCTGGACCGTCCAGAGCGAGCGCGCACGGTACTGGCGGGTCGCCGCCTACGACCTCTACACCGGCGACGGCTGGGTCCGACGCGCGGAGGCGCGCCAGGATCGGAACGCCCTCGGCTCACCCCTGTCGTCGCGAGGGCAGATCCGGCAGCGATTCGTCGCCGAGAGCCGGATCAACACGATGCCGGCGGCCTGGCGACCGACCGCAGTCGACGGTGGCGTCGGCTCGAACGCGCTCGTGACGGACTTCGGTGGGTTACAGCCCGAGCAACCGCTCGAAGCGGGCGACTCCTACACCGTCGTGAGCGCGCCCGTCGACGCGTCGCCACGACAACTCCAGCAGGCCGGGACGGACTATCCCGAGCGGATCACCGACCGATACACCCAACTTCCAGACAGCACCCCGAATCGGGTCACACGTCGGGCGACGACGCTGACCAGCAGGGCCGAGACACCGTACGAGACGGCAGTCGTCGTCGAGAACTGGCTCAAATCCGAGTACAACTACTCGCTGGACGTCCCGCGCCCCTCGGACAACGTCGCCGACACGTTCCTCTTCGAGATGGATCGGGGCTACTGTACGTACTTCGCGACGACGATGGCCGTCATGCTCCGCTCACAGGGGGTTCCGGCCCGCGTCGTCGTCGGCTACACGCCGGGCGAGCAAGTCGGCGAGAACGAGTGGGTCGTCCGCGGCTACAACTCCCACGCCTGGGTAGAGGTGTACTTCCCCGAGGTCGGCTGGGTCAAGTTCGACCCGACCCCGGCCGGACCGCGAGTCGAAGCCGAGCAAGAACAGCTCGAAGGAGCCCGGGAGAGTGGTGACCCGAACGTCGACCCTTCCGATCCCTCCTACACGCCGTCGACGCCGACGCCCACCGAGACGCCCACACCGACGCCGACGCCCGAGCCGAACGGGACGCCGACGTCGACGCCCGCGACGGCCACGCCCGCCCCGTCACCAGGCGGTGACGGTGACAGCGGCAGCGGTGTGCCAGAGCTGCCCTCGCGGGAGGAGCTGTTGCTCGGGATGATCGCCGGGCTCGGACTAGTCGCGACCGCCAGACGCTCGGGCGCGACCGGCCGGCTCTACCGGGCCGTCTGGGTTCGCTGGCAACGGCGATCCGATCCCGAGACCGACGTCACGCGAGCCTACGACCGCCTCGAATACGTGCTCGAACGCGAACACCGATCCCGGCGGGCCGGCGAAACCCGCCGGCAGTATCTCCAGTCGGTCGACGCCAACGAGCGGGCACGAGAGGTCGGTGCGATCTACGAACGGACTCGCTACGGCGGGGAGGTCGACCAGGCGGCCGCAGATCGAGCGGTCGAACTGGTCGATTCGATCGTGGCCGATCGCTGACCACGTTCGAAACGCGAGCCGGACGTGGCAAGTCCCGACAGTGTTTAATAGGTTGATTTCGTACGCGAAAGTGTAATGTCGGAAGTCTGCTCGACGTGCGGGTTGCCTGAGGAGCTCTGCGTCTGTGAGGACGTCGCCAAGGAGTCCCAGGAGATCAACATCCGCATCGACGAGCGCCGTTACGGTAAGGAGGTAACGATCATCGAGGGATTCGACCCGAGTGACGTCGACATGGACAGCCTGTCCTCGGATCTCAAGTCGAAATTCGCCTGTGGGGGCACCGTCGAAGACGGCCAGATCGAGCTCCAGGGCAACCACACCGGTCGCGTCGAGGACTTCCTCCGCGACAAAGGGTTCAACGTCGCCTGATTCTCTCGTTCGTCGGGACGCCCACCTGCGTTCGCTCCGACAGCGACGGCCTAGTCGACGAACTCGACGTTCGTGTCACAGACCGGACACTTTTTCACGCCCGCCTCGACGTCGAGGTCACGCTCGGTTCCTGTCCACCCACACTCCGGACACATGACTGGTTCGACCATCGGGCGACAGTTAGGCGGGTCGACACAAGAAAGTCGGCGGTCGCGACCCACCACCTGCAAACGTCTTCTCGACAGCCGCCTCACGGCTCGGCGTCGTCGACCGGCAGTCCGTTCACTGGTCTGCGTCGTCGATCGGTACTGTGAGCACGAACCGAGGCCGGCTCGTCCGGTCGTCGACAGTCAACTCGCCGTCGTAGCGTTCGACGACCTCACGGGCGACGTGGAGATCGGTGTCTCCGGCCGACTCGTCGGCTGTCGGTCCGCGCTGGGAACTCGTGAGAAGGTGGTGATCGATCCCGCCGTCGAGTGCGGGACCGCTCGCGGCCATCTCGATGTGACACTGCCCGTCGGCTGTCGAAACCTCGACGTCGACCGTCGGGCCGCTGACCGCACTCCGTTCGATCACACCTCGCAACAGCGTCTCGATGGCCGCCGACAGCAGCGAATCGGCCCGCACCAGCACGTCGTCCGGTCCCGAGACGTCGATCCGGCAGTCGGGATGGGTGACTGTGAAGTGAGAGGTCTCGCGTTCGAGCAGCGCCCGGACGTTCACAGAGGACTGTCGATCGTCGGGGTCGATCGCCGTCGCGAGCGGCGCCATCTCGTCGACCAGCCTGACCAGTCGCTGGCTCCGACGCTCTATCGTCTCCAGGTGCGCTGCCCCGGAGTCGTCGACGTGCTCGTCCAGCAGACGCGTGTACGACTGGATGACGTGCATGCCGTTGCGCAGGTGATGGCGAACGAGGTCGTGGACGAACGCCAGTTGCTCCTGGACGGCCTGGGCTTCCTCGGCCGCAGCGGCCGCGTTCTCGGCGGCGCGGGCGTTGCGAAGCGACTGGACGTGATAGAGCCCGACTAACAACCCTGCCGTCGCCCCGACAGTCTGGGTGACCACGAGCGTCAACAGCGGGTCTTCGAGTTCGACCCCGCCGCTGACCTGGGTCAGCAGTTGCCAGACCGTCAGCCCGACCAGCAGGATGATCCCCAGACCCACCCAGATCGCGATCCGCCAGAGGTCACCGTCGGTGAACTCGCTATCGTGCAACCAGTAGCCCGTCCCCAGGATCGTTCCGCAAAGCGTGACCACCATTCCGACCTCGACGAGCGGATACAGCGCCAGCGCGTCCGTAGAGAACTGGCGACCGCCGTAGGCCAGCGCGGCGACGAGCAACCCCGCGCCGATGACACTCACGCCCCAGGCGCCACCCCACCGCGGTCGCGACCGCGAGTGGGCAGCCATAGATTCACATTGTATTTTCCGATATAATAATCTATTCTCGATAGTGTAACATATCTGCACTCGAAGTGGAGGGGGCGCTTCAGAAAGCCGGAAGCGCCCTCTGGAGGCCTATTCGCCCCAGTCTTCTTCGAGTTCGGGTGCGGTATCCAGTTCCGCCGGGTCGACGCCGACGACTTCCAGTTCCGCACCGCAGGTCGCACAGTCGATGATCTCTCCGATCTCTGCGTCGTCGTGCAGCGCGACGTCTGCGCCGCACTCGGGACAGTCTGCCATAGCACTCGGGACATCGAGACGGCCCACTATCAAACGACCGAAGTCAGTTCGTCAGCGGCGGGTAGGCTTATGTGGCTGGTCGCCGCCACGTCTCGTATGGCAGTCCCACTCAAGCCGCTACTGATCGTCCTCGGGATCGTCCTCGCGACGACCGGCGTGTTCATCTATCGAAAGGCACTGTTCGGCTTCGGCGGGCTGCTCGGCGGGGCAGCCGGCGCACTCGTCGGGATCGGGATCGGCGCCGACCTACTGGTGTTCGTCGGCGCGATCGTCATCGGGGCCGTCGTCGGGATCTATCTGGTGCTGACGGCCTACCGGATGGCCGTCCTGGCCGCCGGGGCGATCACCGGGCTGGCCGTCGGCGCCTACGCCGCTGGCGCGTCGCTCACCTCGCCCGGAACGCTGGTCGATCCGCTCGTCGGCGGTGGCCTCCTCGCCGGGTTGCTCGCGGGCTGGCTCCTCCGGAAAGTGATCGTCCTCGTCGTCTCGGCTGCCTGGGGTGCCTCGCTGGTCTCGGTCGGCATGGCCCCCGCCGTCGAGGACGTCACCAACGTTCGCGAGATCGTGGACGCGTTCGTCTCGCCGTGGCTCTACGGCGTCTTCGTCGCCGGGATCGCCGTCCAGGTCGGCATCTGGGGCTACCTTCGGTTCTATGCCGGCGAGGAAGAGGGCGAACCCGAGTCCGGCTTCGTCGGTCGTCTCGTCGGCCGATAATTTGGCCCAATAACTACAGGGGATCGTTCTGTAGGTCGACGTATGGACACCGTGACACCACCCACGAGCAAGAAAGAGGTCATGCACATGGGCCTCACCGGATACGTCATCGGTGCGTGTCTGGTGCTGGTTATGTTGCCCCTGTTGCCGCTTCTGGTCGGGTTGAAACTGCTCGATGTCATCAAAAAAGGCGGCGGCGAACAGTCGAGTTAGTCGACGACGGCCCGAGGTTTAAATCAGAATCCGACCCAGCCGAGGGTGTGATCCGAACTCGCGACGACTGGAGGCGAGACTGACTCGTGGCCCACCGCGCACTGGTCGCCTACGAGCGTCCCGGCGGCCGCTACGACGTACATACCTCCCGGTGGGGTGGTCTCGACCTCTCCCTCGCCGAAACGATCAGTCCGGCCGACCCGTACGCCGGAGAGGCCGTCGACCCCGTCCCGCGAGTGGTCGCTCGCCCGTTCGCGGACGTATTGACGATGGTCGACCCCGCTCGCCACGAGGCGCTCTACTGCGTCAGCTCGGAGTACGTCGTCGACACCTACCTGCCACTGTGGTTCGGCCTCGCCCACTACCTCGGGGAGCCGGCGTTCGGTCGCGGACCCGACGGACTGGTCGTCGCGGTGGACTCGCCAGCCGACGCCGACGCGTTCCGGAAGTGGTTTCGAGCGGCGAAAGACACCGTCGCCGAGGCAGTCGTTGGCGGGTATCTCTCACGAGCCGACGCACGGGCGGTGCTCGCCGACGCAGTCAGCCAACGCGGGACGGGTCGAGAATTGTTCGATCCGTGGACAAACGGGGAAACGAACGAGTATTAGTGTCGGCGTGGGCTACGGGCTGTCGTGACGACGACCGAGAGCGTCCGTGCCCGGACGAACCCTTCGATCGAGACGGCCCACTCGGTCGTCGAGACGGGGCTGGACAGCGACGCACTCGTGACGATCTTCGGGGAATGTACCGTCGACTACGAGGGCCGGGCCGAGAGCACGCTCGGCCCCGGCGACCGCCACGTCATGTGCAAGCCCGACGGCACAGTACTGGTCCACACCGACGAGGGTCACCAGCCGGTGAACTGGCAACCACCGGGCTGCACCCACGAGGTTTCGGTCGACGACGCGCTCGTGCTCCGCAGCGAGCGCTCGACACCCGAGGAAGAACTGCTCGTCCGCTTTCGCGACGTCGAACACGTCGCCGCGTTCGACGTCACCGATCCCGAGGAACTCTCGCTGTCCGGCACCGAGGAAGACCTGCGCGAGCGCGTCCTCGACGACCCCGAACTGATCGAACCCGGGTTCACGCCGCTGTCGACCGAACGGGAGACGCCAGCCGGCGCGGTCGACATCTACGGCGAGGACGCCAACGGTCGCTCGGTCGTCGTGGAGTTGAAACGCCGGCGAGTCGGGCCCGACGCCGTGGGGCAACTCGCCCGCTACGTCGAGGCGCTCGAACGCGACCTCCACGACGAGGCCGAGGTTCGCGGGATCCTGGTCGCCCCGTCGGTGACCGACCGTGCGCGGACGTTGCTGGCCGAACGCGGCCTGGAGTTCGTCTCGCTGGAACCCTAGTCCCTATGCATCCTAGCGGTGGCCCTTGCGCGCGAGTCGCTCCAGTCGAGCCGCCATGGTCGCGACTGCCCGCGCGACCGCGCCGAGTTCCTCCGGCCGTACCCGCGTGAATGGCACGTCGTAGACGACGCGCTCGTTCGTGACCCGGAGCGTTCCAGGAATCGAAATGTCCATCAGCGCCGACTGCACCTCCGGATCGAAGACCTCCCGGAGGTTCGACCCGGCCTCGACGGTGAGGACGAACTGGTCGTCGAGTGCGTCGTTGCCGGTTCTAATCCCCTCCTCGCGTCCCCCACTACCGACGTACTGTAGTTCGAGCGCGAGCGGTTTCGAGAGCCCGTCGAGAAGCGTCTCGACGCGGACGCCCTGCTGGCGCACGAATCCGCGGCCGATCACCTCGGCCGTGACGGTCTTACGCTTGTACTCGTTCTGCAGCGGCGGCCGTCGTCTGTCCTCGCGCTGGGCCGAAAACGGCGATTTCGTCCGCAGCCGCTTCCAGGAGAGCCGTTCACCCCGCCGGAACAGCACGACACCGAACAGCCAGACCACGACGAGAATCGCGGCCTGGGTCGGCAGGCCAGCGTAGGTCGCGAGGTCGGGCGCGACGTCTCGAACGGCGCCCTGGACATCGACCCGCTGGATCACCAGCGTGCCCCCACCAACGAGCACGAGTGTCCAGACGAGGATCCGATGGCGGACCCCGAGATACCGGCGGAGGAACGTCATCCTCTCTATCTTTGGGGGCCTGTACCAAAAGTGTCAGTCCTCGACCCGTGATTTCAGGTCCGCCAGCGTCTGGAGGGCTTCCAGCGGTGTCGTCTCGGCGATCGACACCTCGCGGAGTGCCGCACGAATGTCCGTCTCGGTATCGCTTCCAGCACCGTTGTGGACTGCCGGGGTGACCTCGTGACCATTGGTCCCCGGGTCGACGCTCGCGTCCGACGCAGCCGTTTCTTCGGCCAACAGGTCGGCCGCGCGATCGACGACGGCGTCGGGAACGCCGGCCACGCCGGCGACCTCGACGCCGTAGGAGGCCTCGGCCGCGCCGGGCGCGACCGCGTGCTCGAAGACGACCTGTCCGTCCTCGCGAGTGGTCCGGAAGTGGAGATTGAACACGCTCGGCAGATCGTCAGCCGCCGCGGTCAGGTCGTGGTGGTGGGTCGCAAAGAGGGTGGTCGCACCGATCTCGTCGTGGACGTACTCCGTCACTGCCTGTGCGATCGCCAGCCCGTCGGTCGTCGAGGTCCCGCGACCGACTTCGTCGAGCAAGATCAGCGACTGCTCGGTCGCGTGGTCGAGGATTTCGGCGAGTTCGGTCATCTCGATCATGAACGTCGAGCGTCCGCCCGCGATGTCGTCGCTGGCCCCGACCCGCGTGAACACCCGGTCGACGATCCGGAGGCTGGCCCGCTCGGCCGGGACGAAACTCCCCGCCTGCGCCAGCAGCGAGACGAGCGCAATCTGGCGCATGTACGTCGACTTCCCGCTCATGTTCGGTCCCGTGACGATGGCGAACCGCTGCTCGTCGTCGAAGTGTGCGCCGTTGGGGACGAACGAGTCCTCGGTGCGCTCGACGACCGGATGGCGACCACCCTCGATGTCGATACCTTCGTCGGCAATTTCCGGTTTCGTGTAGTCGAACTCCGCCGCGACGGTCGCAAACGAGACGAGCACGTCGAGTTCGGCCAGCGCGTCTGCGAGGTCTTGCACGCGCTCGGACTCGGCGGCGATCTCGTTGCGAACGTCGACGAACAGGTCGTACTCACGGTCGTCGGCGCGCTGTTCGGCCCGGATGATCTCGTCTTCGCGCTCTTTCAGTTCGGGCGTGTAGTAGCGCTCGCTGTTCTTGAGGGTCTGGCGGCGCTGGTAGTCCTCAGGGACGCGATCGAGGTTGGCGTCAGTCACTTCGATGTAGTAGCCGTGGACGGCGGTGTGTCCGACCTTCAGCGAGTCGATCCCGGTCCGCTCGCGCTCCTTGGCTTCGAGGTCGTCGATCCAGTCTTTCCCCGAGCGTTCGGTCGCTCGAAGCTCGTCCAGCGTCTCGTCGTAGCCCGCGGCGACGATCCCGCCTTCAGTGAGTTCCGGCGGCGGGTCCTCGGCGATGGCGTCGCCGATCAGCCTCCTGATTTCGGGCAGGTCGTCCAGTCGATCGTGCAACGACTGGAGTTGCGCGCTGTCGGCGTCGGCCAACTGCTCGCGAACGTCGGGGACGACCGACAGCGTCGCGCCCAGCGAGTTGACGTCGCGGGCGTTGGCCCGGCCGCGCGAGACGCGCGAGATCAGCCGTTCGATATCGTATACCTCACGCAGTCGGTCGTGGAGGCGCTCACGAGTCTGGACGTCGCCGTGGAGTTCGCCGACGGCTTCGTGTCGCCGCTCGATGCGGTCGCGTTCGAGCAGGGGTCGGCGCAGCCAATCGGTCAGTTTTCGGCGGCCGAGCGCACAGGCGGTCTCGTCGAGTGCTTCGACGAGCGTCAGCCCCTCGGGACTCCTGACGGCGCGGCGGTCGAACACCTCCAGGCTGTCGAGCGCGACGGCGTCGAGCACCATGTACTCCCGCGGGTCGTACCGCGTGAGGTGATTGAGGTAGTCCAGCTGGCCGTCCTCGCCGACGCCGGCTCCACCGCGGGTGTACTCGGCGTAGTCCAGCAGCGCGCCGCAGGCCCTGACCTCGACGTCGCTGGCCAGTAGTCGCTCCGGGGGACCGAAGTACTCGCCGACGAGATCACTGGCCCGCTCGTGCTCGAAGACAGTCTCGTCGTAGGGCGTCACCATGCAATTTCCGTCGAAGGTATCTGGTGACATCTCCGGGCCGACGATCGCCTCGGCGGGACCGAACCGGCTGATCTCGTCTTCGATGGTCGACAGCGAGTCGCTGCCGGTCGCGTAGCAGTCACCTGTCGAGACGTCGAGCAGGGCGAGGCCGTATCGCCCATTCTCTACAGCGAGTGCCGCGACGTAGTTGTTGTCCGCCCCGCCCAGCAGTTCGTCTTCGGTCAGCGTTCCAGGTGTGATGATCCGCGTGACAGCCCGCTCGACGACGCCGGAGACCTCGTCTGGATCCTCGACCTGATCGGCGATGGCGACCCGGTAGCCCGCATCGAGCAGCGTTTCGACGTAGCTCTCGGCGTTGTCGATGGGGATGCCCGCCATCGGGTACTCGCCGGTCGAGTCCTCGCGTTTGGTGAGCGTGATCTCACAGAGCCGGGCGACGCGCTCGGCTGCCTCGCAGAAGGCTTCGTAGAAGTCGCCCACCTGAAAGAGTACCAGCGAGTCGTCGTAGCGGTCGGTCAACTCGAAGTACTGGGCCATCATCGGCGTCAGGTCCTCGGCCCGCTCGCGCATCTTCTGAGGCGCTCCGAGTGCCGCGTCCATACCGAGAAGGGACGCCCTCACGAATCAAAGAACCCTCGGCTTGGCCGCGACTCTCAATTCTCGGCCACCGGTTGGCCATTCCCGTCGAAGCGATCGATCCTCTCGCCGTCGGGATCGACCGCCCGGTACTGCCGAGTGCCATCCGGGGCGAACGTGGTCCGAATCACGTGTCGCTTGCTCTTGCTCACCGCAAGGTAGGGTCGCTCTTCGGTCGAGGCCGCCTCCCGACCGCCCTTGCCCCAGGCTCCGTCGCCGACGTAGAGGACGCCGTCATCGGCCTGCTCGCCGCCTTCGAGCAGGTGCGTCCGCTTGTAGGTGTGATCGTCGTGTTCGAAGACGACGTCGACGTCGTATGCTTCGAACAGCGGCACCCAGTGATCCCGAACGTCGACGCGGTCTCGGCCAGCGCCGGTGATCGGTTTCGAGGAGGGGTAGGCCGGAACGTGGCTCACGGCCGCGACGTGCTCCCAGTCAGCTCGCTCGGCCAGCGCCGATTCGAGCCACTCGGTCTGCTCACCAGGCACCTCAGTAGTGTGATTCGAGTCGAGGATCAGGAACGAGACGCTGTCGCCGATGTCGATCGCCCAGTACGCCTGGTCGCGCACCTCGTTGTCGAACAGGTCGTAGTAGAAGGGAGCGTCCTCGGGGCTGCCGTGCATCCCGCCCTGGACCTCGTGGTTGCCGATCCCCGCGACGATGGGGATCAGACGACCGTCCGAGCGCATGTGTTCGTGCCACTGCTCAAGAAACGTGATCCACGGCGAGACGCTCACCCCATCGGCGTAGGCCAGGTCGCCACCGACAAGCGCGAACAGCGGGTCCCACGAGGCCGCCTGCTGGTGGAGGTCCGGAACGAATCCCGTGGTCCCGATGTCGCCACCCTGGGCGAACGTCAGCGGTTCGTCGATGGATTCGGGTGCCGTCCGGACCGTCAATCCGGTCGGCTTGCCCCGAAGTTCGATCTCGAAGTCGGTGTCCGGCGCGAGCGCCTCGAACGTCGCCCGGTGACGGTACATCGGAGGGTACGAGTCGACCGGGCCGAACCGCGCGACAGCTGTCTCGTTGGTCGCCTTGCTGTTGGCACTGGGAGAGAGCGCGATATCGACGGGGTCGGGCTGCTCGTCGGACTCGACGACCCACTGGAGGGTGACCTGGTGGGTGGGATCACTCGTGCGCCAGGTGGCGATCAGTGTCGACGGCGGATCGATAGTCTCGGTCGAGGCTCCGAGGAGTTCGGTACAACCGGTGAGGCCGCCGATACCGGCCGCCGTCGTTCCCAGAATCTGACGGCGAGTCGGGAAACGACTGGTCCGTCCGGAGTCGTCAGTCATGAATGTCGATACCGAACACGGGGAGGAATAGGTTGTGCTTGCCTAGCTCCGAAACCGATGGGCCGCGAACTTCGCCAGCAGCGGGACATCTTTGAGGTGGATAAGCTTCGAGATGGCGCGCCAGCTGCCCTCGTTGGCGCGGCGCATCGTCTGCAGGTCGAGGTTGTTGAGGTCGCGCATGAACGTGTCGTAGCGGGAGTTCGGCGCGAAGTACATCAGTTCGGTCATGAACAGTCGCGACTCCATGTTCGGCGCGACGTTCTCGTGCCAGAGGTCGTTGTAGACGGAGATGTTCTCCGCGGAGGTGTCAGGCTCGTCGGGGGTCAGGCAGTGATCGACGGTGATCGCGGCGGCCCGCGCCGACTGCATCCCCTTGTTGATCCCCTCGCCCCACAGCGGATCGATCGTCGGGACCGTGTCGCCGATCGCGATGAAGTTGTCCGTGCTCAACTGCCCGGGCGACTGGATGTGTGCCGACCCGCGGTGTTGCTTGCCCGCGACCTTCTCTGCGTTCTCGAAGCGGGGATCGGTCTCCATCCAGTGATCGAGATAGCCGTCGATCGTCCGTTGCTCGTCGGAGTACTGACGGTAGCCCTCGTTCTGGATGTAACACAAGCCCACTTTGGCGGTGTCCTCGCCGGTGTGGAAGATCCAGGCGTACCCGCCGGGCGCGTACTCGTGGTCGAGTCTGAGCATCATCGCGTCGTGCAGGTCGGCGTAGTCGGGATGGTCGAGGTCGACGTTCTCGAACTCGTACTCGATACCGATGGCCTGCTTCTCGCGTTCGAGGTCGCTCACGCCGAGCGGTTTCGCCAGCGCCGCGGAGGGCCCGGTCGCGTCGACGACGACGTCGCCGTAGACTTCCTGATCGCCGTTGTACCGGACGCCGACGACCGCACCGCCCTCTTCGATCGGTCCCGCGACACGGGCGTCGAAGTAGTACTCCGCGCCTTCCTCGCGGCTGTCCTCGACGAGGAATTGCTTGAAATCGGCGAATTCGAGGACGGCACCGGCCTGTTTCTGGGCGAAGTGGTGGTTCGGGGATTCGAGGACGACGTTGTCGGTGAAGTGCATCACGACGTCGTCGGGGATGTTGAACGACGACATCATCGACGGGAACGTTCCACCGGTGGACTTGTTGCTCGCGCGCGGGAACTCGGCTTCCGGTTCGGTCTCCAGGACGACGACGTCGTACCCCCTCGAAGCGACGTCGCGGGCACACTGGGCACCGGCGGGCCCGGCCCCGGCGATTACCACGTCGAAGTGGTCGGTCATTGCTTATACAATCCACACAGAGCGGTTGATAACCCTTTCCACTTCTTTACGGCTGGCCCCTGCCGGTGTATCCGCTTTCGACTAGCACCCCGGACGCACGTCCCTACAGATATTCGACACGAATAGGGCGGCGACGGTACTTTCAAGCGCTCGCCGGCCTGCGAGACAGATATGGAACTGGAGTACGTCCCGCTGGGACGCACCGGCTTGCAGGTGAGCGAACTCGCCTTCGGGACCTGGCGCTTCGGCCGCGAGACCGACCAGGGCACCGTCGAGATCGGCGAGGATCGGGCCTACGAACTGCTGGACGCCTACGAGCAGGCGGGCGGCCGATTCATCGACACCGCAGACATCTACGGCGACGGCGACAGCGAGACCTGGATCGGCAACTGGCTCGCCCAGCGAGACCGCAGCGACTACGTCGTCGCCTCGAAGGTCTACTGGCCCACTCGCGAGGACAACCCCAACTTCTCGGGGCTCTCCCGGACGCACGTCCGGCGTCAGATCGACCAGATACTCGATCGGCTCGGCACGGACTACCTCGATCTGCTGTACGTCCACCGCTGGGACGACGACACCCCCGCCGAGCAGTTGATGCGCACACTGAACGGCCTCGTCGAAGACGGCACGGTCAACTTCCTCGGCGCTTCGACGCACGTGCCCGACGGCTGGCACGTCGCGAAGGCAAACGAGATCGCAGACCGCTACGGCTTCGAGCCCTTTACTGTGTCCCAGCCGCGGTACAATCTCGTCAATCGCGAGGTCGAGGACACCTATCTGGACATGTGCGCCGAGTACGACATCGACCTCGTGCCGTGGAGCCCGCTGGGCCAGGGCGTCCTCACCGGGAAGTACAGCCGCGAGGACCGCGCCGCCGACTCCACCGCCTCCGAGGACGACAGCTGGAAAGAGTACTACCTGACCGACGAGAACTTCGACGTCGTCGACGAGGTCGAAGCCGTCGCCGAAGAAGTCGACGCCACGCCCGCCCAGGTCAGCCTCGCGTGGCTGATGCACCACCAGCAGGTCGCCGCCCCCATCGTCGGCGCACGGACCGTCGAGCAACTGGAGGAGAATCTCGGGGCCGCAGCGGTCACACTGAGCGAAGAGCAGTTCGAGCGCCTCGCGGAGTCGAAAGCGTCGCCGCTGGACGGGATCTAGTCGTCGAACAGCGCTCGGGCCCGCGTGACGTAGCTGTTCGACTCCCAACTTCGAGCACGGCTGATCGTTTCGAGCGCCGATGCGGCCTCTGCGGTCGAGAGTCGTCCACGCCGGACGAGCACCGAGAGCAACGTCGGCGTCGTGACGAGACGGGTGTTCGACAGCGATGCATGGATCAAGCCGAGGCTGTTGAATTCGTCACAGAGAAAGAGGTCGGCGTCGATTTCGTTTGCGAGCGTCACGGCTGCGTTCTCCCCGTCGTCGAGCGGAAACTCCTCGTCGAGGTCCGCGTGTCTGCGTTCAATTGCGTCGCTGTCGACGACCGCCGCTGCGGCCCGGCCGTGGGCGTCCTCGAAGTCGGCGATCTCCTGTAGTTCGTCGAAGACGATCGACGGGACGACGACGTTGTATTCGTCGAGACAGTCTGCCAGGGGGTCTGGGTCGTCTCCGGCGGCGATCCCGAGACTCACGAGTCCCGACGTGTCGGCGACGACTGTGCCCATTCAGGCCTCCGAGACGTCCTCGACGTATGCCTCGTCGAGTTGCTGTTTCAGAACCCGAAAATTCGCCGCCCGTTCGGCCCCGAGCAACGCCTGGAGCTGCTCGTCAGTAATCTCGTCGTCGTAGTAGGCGGCCGCGATCTCCTGGACGAGCGTGTCGTCGTGCGTCGCGTCCTGCAGATACTCCCGGAGTGCGGTGACGAGGACGTCGGTTCGGTCCTCGCCGAGAACTGTCGCGAGCGCGTCCGTCCGATCGATCAACCGATCCGGCGCGCGGAACTGGACCCGCTTTTTCGAACTCATCGTGTGTACATTGTGAGCCAGAATCTTTAGCCTTTCGTGTCAGGACACATATTCATTCGTCGGCGAGGATATCCGTCTCGACGGTCTGGTTCTTCGAGAACATCTCCAGAGGCACGGTCCGGGTCTGGCCGGCGGCGTTGATCGTCGCCGTCGCGTCGACGTCCAGCAGTGAGGTCTCCTCGGGGACGTGGGTGACCCACCACTGATCCATCTTCGAGTTGTCAAGTTCCATCGGCAGTTCGACCGTCTCGCTCGCGCCCGGCAGGATCGTCGTCCCCTCCTGATGGCTGCCGTCGGCCAGCGTGATCTCGTTGATCGAGACGGTGTAGTCGATCCGCTCGACCGTGATCGGGAACTGGCGTTCGTTCCGGAGGGTGCTCTCCGCCGAGAGCGGCGCGGTCTGGGGGGTCGCTTCCTCCCACGCCGCAGACGTCGATTCGGCGACGAGGAACGTCTCACCGTCCTGCTCGATGGGCTGTTCCTGCGTGCTGTTCAGACCAGCCAGCAAGTCCGTCTCGAACGTCGAGGTTCGATTCTCGGTCGGCACCGACAGCGTCGTGAACCCGGCGTCGACGGTCGTCGTGGTCGTCGTCCGCACCGTCGAGGACTCGCCGTCGTTGAGGTGGCGCGCCCACCACGCCGGGACCTGCTCGTTGTCGAGCACGCTCGTGTAGTTCACGAGGTTCGTCCCCTCGGTCAGTCGATCCGCGGTCCGCTCGCCGCTGCCGAAGGCGACGCCGTTGACCGACGTCTCGCTGGCCATCCGGAACCGGATGAAGTCGTTGACGACTGGATCGTTGGGGTTGAACACCGTCACGTCGGTCTCGACGTCGGTCGTCTGCTCGGTCACGTCGCCCCAGCGTCGCTCGGTGTCGGTGACGGTCGGCCGCGCGATCTCGGGTCGATCCGTCGGCAGTGCGTCGACAGACGAAGAGCCCCCGCCGAGGAGGTCCGTCGTGAGTCGGAAGCGATCCTCGACCAGCGCGATTGGGACCCGCTCGCGCTGGCCGTCGCGC
>ENA-ORDC01000243-ORDC01000243.1-marine-metagenome-genome-assembly--contig:-NODE-243-length-59456-cov-6.491470_pt1 | contig 59456 bp, 42 predicted proteins | sample MGYA00237783_ERZ508515 | MGnify/ENA primary metagenome ERZ508515 (study PRJEB26186, sample SAMN06268792) | marine metagenome | isolation source: Eden Landing Ponds, San Francisco, CA, USA | place...
TCTCGAACCTCAACGACCCCGACGACGACAACGACGGGATCGACGACGTGAACGACCCGTTCCAGATCGACCCCGACAACGGTATGTCGACCTCCCTGCCGGTCACCCAGAACTTCACCCCCGGCGAGTACCCCGGCACCCTCCTCGACCTGGGCTTCACGGGGATGATGGTCGACGGGCAGACCGACTACCTCGACATGTACGACACCGCGAACCTGACCGCCGGCGGGGCAGCCCCCGTCCTCACCGTCGACCAGGTGTCCGAGGGCGACGCCTACAAGGCCCAGAACTCCCAGGAGTACGCCTTCCAGACCGGCTTTACGCCGCCGAGCGAACCCTTCACCGTCCACACGACGGTCGTGGGACCCTTCCCGAGTTCCGACGGCGACCTGACGCCCGAGAACTACCAGAGCCAGGGCGTCTACATCGGTCCCGGCGACCAGGACAACTACGCGAAGCTCGTCGTCAACGCGAACGACGGCAACGGCGGCCTCGAACTCGCCACGGAGGAGGGCGGCAGCTTCACCAAGGCGGCCGCCGTCAGCGACGGTAGCGTGGTCGGCGACGGCGTCGTTGTCGACCTCTACCTGACGGTCAAGCCGTCCTCCGACGAGGTCACCGCGACCTACACGATCGACGGCGGCGAGCCGAAGACGGTCGGCACCACGACCATCCCGGACGCGTGGACCGACGGCAGCCAGGGCCTGGCGATGGGGGTCATCGCGACCTCCACCGGGCCGGGCGAACCGTTCCCGGCGACCTGGAGCAAACTCGACGCGACGGTCGACTCGAACGCCTCGTTCGCGCCGACCGCGAAGCTGAACGCGTCGCCCGCCTCGACGACCGTGGGCGCCGACGTCACCTTCGACGGCTCGGGCTCCGCCGACCCGGACGGCTCGATCGTCGCCTACGAATGGACGTTCGGCGACGGGACGACCGCGACGGGCCAGACGGTCACGCACAACTACAGCGCGGCCGGCACCTACCCCGTCACCCTGACGGTCACCGACGACGACGGACAGACCGCCCAGACCACGACGAACGTGAGCGTCGGCTCCGGCGACGTGACCTTCGCGGTCAACGCCGGCGGCGAGAGCTACGGCGCGAGCGACGGGACGAGCTACCAGGCCGACGCGAACTACGTCGGCGGCAGCATGTTCTCCTCGTCGGACCCGATCGAGAACACCACCGACGATCCGCTCTACCAGAGCGAGCGGTACGGCAACTTCAGCTACCAGGTGCCCGTCGACGACGGCACCTACGACGTGACCCTGCAGTTCGCCGAGAACTACTGGACCGAGCCCGGCCAGCGCGTCTTCGACGTCTCCATCGAGGGCAGCGAGGTCGTGAGCGACCTCGACCTGGTCGAGGCCGCGGGCACGGACGTCGCCTACGACGTGACGAAGACGGTCACGGTGAACGACGGCGAGCTGAACGTCGAGTTCAGCAGCGACGTCGACAACGCGAAGCTCAGCGCGATGACTGTCGCGCCCGCCACTGGCGGCGACGGGCCCACCGCCGAGTTCACGGCCTCGCCCGCCTCGCCGACGGTCGACGAGACAGTCACCCTCGACGCCTCGGCGTCGGCCGTCCTCTCCGGCAACTCGATCACCGAGTACAGCTGGTCGATCGACGGCGAGCACAACCACGACTGGCACGGCCAGACCCTCGACTACGCGTTCACCAGCGCGGGCGACCACACGGTCGAGCTAACGGTCACCGACGACCAGGGGCAGGTCGCGTCGACGACCAAGACGATCACGGTCACCGAGTCGACCGCCTCGTCGTCTGCCTCGGCGACGGTGTCGGTCTTGCCCGGCTCTGACATCGGCTCGAGCACCTGGTCGAGCGGCTCCTTCGCCGTCGACAACACCGGCGAGGTCGCCATCGAGTCCGTCGACGTCGACCTCTCGACGTCGACCATGCCGGACGTCGTGTTCGATCCGAACGGCACCGCCGGCGACACGGTCGCCAAGGGCTTCACCCTCGACTCCGGCGGCTCGGCCACCGGCTTCGAGGGGGCCAGCCTCAGCTCGCCACACGACGGCGACTCGGCCGACGGGTACGACGCCCTCGGACTGACCTACAGCGACTTCGGCGCCGGCGAGGGCATGACGTTCTCGGTGGACGCCGACCCGACCAGCATCAAGGGCCTCGACGAGAACGGCGGCACCGACCCCGGCTCGATCTCCGGGTTCGAACTCGCGGGGGCGACGGTGACGGTCACCTTCGCCGACGGCACGACCGCGACCGGCCAGCTGTTCCGCGACGACTCCGACGGCGGGGCGACCGTGACGGTCACGCCGGAGACGCCCGCCGCGCCCGGTCTGTCGGCCCAGAACGTCGACACCGCGTCGACGAGCCTCTCGGACGACCACACCGCGGCGACGGTCAGCTCGACCAGCCAGACGCTCACGGTGTCCGGCGAGCCCGGGCAGTCCGTACGCCTGGTCGGCTTCGAGGGCGCGATGCACCTGGACGGCGTCCCGAACGGCGGGTACGACGTCGAGGCCTACGAGGCCAACGACGTCGTCGCCGTCAGCGAGACCACCACGACGGTCGGCTCGGACGGCACCGTCTCGGTCCCGGTCACCCTGTCGAACACCGAGAGCGGGCTGAACTACTACACTGCGGTGGTCTCCGACGCCAACGGTACGAGCGAGGTGTCGAACGTGATCGTCCTGCAGTACGACGACACGGCGACCAACACCGCGCCCGTCGCGGCCAACGACACCGCCACCGTCGAGGCCGGGTCGTCCGTGGAAGTGCCGGTGCTCGAGAACGACGTGGACGCCGACGGTAACCTCGACGCCTCGTCGATCAAGACCGTCACGTACCCGTCGAACCCCAACGTGACGATCACCTACGACGCGACCACCGGCGCGGCCACCGTCGACGCCTCGGACCTGACCGAGAGCCAGACCGTGACCTTCCAGTACACGGTCAGCGACACCGACGGCGCGACCTCCAACGTCGCCACCGTCACCGTCGCGGTGAACGGCTCCTCGACGGCCAACCAGGCGCCCGTCGCCAGCGCGGACGACGTCCGCCTCAACGCCGGCGCCTCGGCCACCGTCGACGTCCTGGTGAACGACGCCGACGCCGACGGCTCGCTCGACGCGAGCAGCGTGACGATCGACGCCGCCCCCGCCAACGGGACGGCGACCGTCGAGTCCGACGGCTCGATCACCTACGCCCACGACGGCGGCGCGTCGCTGACCGACTCGTTCACCTACACGGTGGCCGACGACGAGGGCGCGGTCTCGAACGCCGCGACCGTGTCGGTGACGATCAACGAGCCGCCGGTCGCGGCCGACGACGACGTCGAACTCCACCTCGACGACGAGGGCGTCTCCCAGACCGTCGACGTCCTGGAGAACGACGCCGACTCCGACGGCTCGCTGGTGATCGACTCGGCGACCGTCGTCTCCGCGCCCGCCCACGGTACGCTCCAGTTCGACGGCGGCCAGTTCACCTACGTCCACGACGGCTCGAACGCGACGACCGACTCGTTCACCTACACGGTGGCCGACAACGAGGGCGCGACCTCGAACGTCGCCACGGTGAACATCTCGATCTCCTCCGCCCCCGTCGCCAACCCCGACTCGGCGACCCTCGACGCGGGGAGTTCGACGACGATCTCGGTCCTCGACAACGACGGCGACTTCGACGGCTCGCTGAACGCGAGCAGCGTGGAGGTCGGCACCGCGCCCGCCCACGGCACCGTGACCGTCGAGGCCGACGGCTCGATCACCTACGCCCACGACGGCTCGGACGCGACGTCCGACTCGTTCACCTACACGGTGGCCGACGACGACGGCCTCGCCTCGAACACCGCCACCGTCTCGCTCACGATCGACCAGCCGACGGACGACGGCTCCGACGGCTCGAATGACGGTGGTTCGAACGACAACGACAACGACTCGAACGATAGCAACAACTCGAACGATAGTAACAACTCGAACAACGGCGGTTCGAGCAACAACAACTCGAACAACGGCGGTAGCTCCGGTGGCTCCTCCGGCTCCGGCAGCGACGACGCCACCGAGGAGCCGGACCCGGCGGTCTCCCTGCCGGAGTTCCAGTTCGAGGGTCGCACCGCGTCCTCCTCGATCGAAGCGGGTGACTCCCTGCGGGTCGACGCCCAGATCCGCAACGTCGGCGACACCAACGGCTCCACGACGGTCGACCTGCGCCTCGACGGCGAAGTCGTCGAGAGCCGGCAGGTCGAGGTGCCCGCCAACGGCTCCGCGAACGTCACCTTCGAGCGCGAGATGAGCGCGCCCGGCACCTACGACCTCACGCTGGGCGAGACGTCGCTCGGCTCGGTCGAGGTCCGCGCGGCCGCGACCACCACCCCGACGCCGACGGCCACGCCGACGCCGACGGCCACCCCGACGCCGACCCCGCCCGACACGCCGACCCCGACCGACACGGCGACGACGGACTCGGGATCGGAGTCCGGGACGTCGGACGACACGCCGACGACCGACACCGACGCGCCCGGCTTCGGCCCGGCGCTCGCGGTGCTCGCCCTGCTCGGCGCCCTGGCGCTGCTGGCCGGCCGCGCCCGGACGCGGCGCTGATCCGGCCGCCTGGGCACCGACGCCCCTGATCGCCCGGTCCCCGGTTCGCTGCGGAATCCCTTCCATTTCTCCGAGACGCCCTCCTTTCTCAGACACGTCCCTCTCTCCGAGACACCCTCCCTTTCTCTGCGTTCGACGAGCATCGGTGACGGGCGCGACGTCGCGACCGCCGATGCCGGCGTGCTCGCGGCTCGATCGCTCCGATGCCGGAACCGTTTTGTCATTCGCTTCTGACACGTCTCCCGTGTCCTCCGGTCGGATCACCTTCCGCGGCGGCTGGCGTACGGCACTCGGCTTCGCGGTGGGCGTCGCGCTCACGCTCGCGGTCTGGGTGCCGATCGACGACGTCGTCGCCGCCGCCCCGGCGTGGGTCGAACTGCTCTCCGAAGTGACCAAGTTCTGGGTGCTCGCGGGCGTCACGCTGGCCGCGCTCAGGGTCGACGGCGTCGCCCCCGAGTCCCTCGGGCTCTCGCGCCGGCACCTCCTCGCGGCGCTCGTCGCCGTCGCCGGCATCTGGCTCGGGCTCAACGGTCTCGGCCTCGCCCTGGCCGCGCTCGCCGGCCACGGCTGGGGGGTCGACGCGCTCACGACGCCGGTCGACCCGCGGTGGACGTCCCTGCCCGCGCCGTGGGTGGTCACGGTGTCGCTCCAGTTCCTGGTCGTGGGGCTGGTCGAGGAGTTCGCGCTCCGGGGGTACTTCCAGACGAAGCTGATCGCCCTCCTCGGCGACAGCGACCGCCGCCGGATCGCGCTGGGGATCGCGGCCGCGAGCGTCCTGTTCGGGCTGTTACACGCGCCGGGCGCGATCCTCGCGGGCGCCTCGCCGGCGGGCGTCCTGGGGGTGATCGCGTCGCGGACGGTGACCGGACTCGCCTTCGGCGTCCTGTACGAACTCACGCACAACGTCTACTTCGTCGCCCTGCTCCACGGCCTCGGAAACACCTGGCCGCTCCTCGTCGACCCGTGGGCCTGGTCGGGGCCCGCGCTCGCGGCCTTCGGGGTCGGCGTGTTCGTCTGTTACGTCGGCGTCGCGCTCGGGTACCGGCGCTGGGCGATCGACGCCGGGCCGACGCCGATCCCGCGGCGCTCGGCCGTCGCCGGGTCGCCGCGCTGATCGCGGTCGCGGGCGTCCGCCTCGAACGCATCGTTAGTCGGCCCCTATTCTTGCGTGCGGGATCCCTCCCTCCGTTCATGACAGCACCGGGTCGCGGTGACCCACACGACTCGGACGGCTCCCCGAGCGACGATCCCTCCCCGAACGCGCTCTCCCGCCGATCGTACCTCGGGCTGGTCGGCGCCGCCAGCCTGGCTCTCTCCGGCTGCGGGGCTGACGACCCATCGACGGCCACTCCTGCGAGCGGGACGCCCGGCGGCGACGACCGCGACCCGGCCGCGGAGCCGGCGAGCGGCACCCACTCGGGGGACGCGACGGTGTCGGGCACCCTCCGGCGCTGGCACCGCGTCACGCTCGACGTCGCGGGCCCGCAGACCGAGGAGGCCGCCGAGCCCAACCCCTTCCGGGACTACCGCCTCGACGTGATCTGGACGGCGCCGAGCGGGCGGACGCTGGTCGTCCCCGGCTACTACGCGGCCGACGGGAACGCGGCGGACACGGGCGCGACCGGCGGCGCCGTCTGGCGCTCCCACCTGGCGCCGGACGAGGTCGGCACCTGGCGCTACCGGGTGTCGTTCCGGCGGGGTGCGGGCGTCGCGGTCGACCCCTGGCTGGCCGACGGCGCGGCCGGCGACGTCGCCGCCGCGGCCCCGTGGAAGGGAAACGAGGAGATCGACCTCGCGGCGGCCCCGGGGGAGCCCGTGACCGCCGACGCGGTCGGTCCAGACGGTACGGGCGGCGAGGATGGCGAGGATGGCGCGGATGGCACGGGCGGCGAGGACGGCGCGGATGGCACGGGCGGCGAGGACGGCGCTGGCGGCGGGGGCGACCCGCCGGCCGTCGACGGCGCGACGGGCGCGATCACGGTCGCCGAGAGCGACGCGGTCGGCCGGGACTTCCGGGCGCGCGGGCGACTGGCCCACGTCGGCGAGCACTACCTGCAACTGCTCGGGAGCGGGGAGCCGTTCCTGAAGAACGGGTCGAACAGCCCGGAGAACTTCCTCGCCTACGAGGGGTTCGACGGGACCCGCGACGTCGACGGGTCGTTCCTGCACGCCTACGACCCCCACGTCGACGACTGGACCGCGGGCGATCCGACCTGGTCGGGCGCCAGCTCGACCCCTCGGGGCAAGGGCATCGTCGGCGCGGTGAACTACCTCGCTTCCCAGGGGGTCAACAGCCAGTACGTCCTCACCTACAGCGTCGATGGCGGCGACGGCGGCGACGTCTGGCCGTGGACCGGGCCGAGCGAGCGTACCCGCTTCGACTGCTCGAAGCTCGCCCAGTGGGAGCGCGTGTTCGCCCACATGAATCGGCGGGGCGTGGCCGTCCACCTCCTGACCCAGGAGCGCGAGAACGACCGGGCGATGCACGACGGCGACCTCGGCCCGGAGCGCCGGCTGTACTACCGCGAACTCGTCGCGCGTTTCGCCCACCACCCCGCGCTGTTCTGGAACCTCGGCGAGGAGACCACCAACACGACCGGGCAACTCAGGGCCTACGCGGCCCACCTCCGGGCGCTCGACCCCTACGACCACCCGATCGTGGTCCACACGCTGCCCGACGAGCACGACGCGGTGTACGAGCCGCTGCTCGGCTTCGAGGGCGTCTCGGGGCCGTCGATCCAGACCGACTCCCTGGCGGTCGCGTCGCACGTCCGGGATTGGCGCGAGCGCTCGGGGGCGACGGGCCAGCCCTGGGCGGTCATGGCCGACGAACTGGGCGACTACCGCGTCGGTGTCCCCGAGGACGGCGCGACCTACCGCGGCGTCTCCCAGGACGACCTCCGCCGGTCGTCGCTCTGGGGCGCCCTCATGGCCGGCGCCGCGGGCGCCGAGTGGTACTTCGGCTACGAGACCCAGGGCGGCGACCTCGAACTGGAGGACTTCCGATCCCGCCACGACTGGTGGGCCCAGACGCGACACGCCCACGCGTTCGTCTCCGCCCTGCCGCTCCCCGACGTGGCCCCCGCCCCCGACCGCGTCCAGGGGCCTCCGGCGCAGTGCCTCGCCGGGGCCGGCGCGCTCGGGGCGTACTTCCCGGAGGGCGTCACCGAGGGGTCGGGGGCGGCGGTGGCGCTCGACCCCGGCGAGTATCGGCTGCGGTGGTTCGACCCGCGAACGGGCGAGTGGGCCGAGGGCGGGACGGTCGAGGCCGACGCGAGCGCGACGGACCCGCAGTTCGTCGCGGTCGGCACCCCGCCGTTCGACGCGGACGCGGCGCTGCTCGTCTCCGGAACCGACTGACCCCCTCGACGGCGCTCGGGGACCACCCGTTCGCGACGGCGTTCGGCGTGCACTCGCGACGGCCGCCGGGGTTACTCGTGGCGGAGCGTAATTTCGACGACGCCGTTCGTCGTCCGTCGGTCGTCGACGACCCAGCGGTCTGGTTCGAGGCCGATGCGGGCCCGTTCTCGTCCCGCCTGGTCGAGGACCAACTCGTCGGTCGCTCGGTCGATCCGGGCGTCCACCGGCGCCCCGTCGACGGTCCCCTCGCCGCCGAGCAGGTCCACGACGACGAGGAGTCCCTCCCGCGTCTCCCTCGTGTCGACGTGGACGCCCGAGGCCGGGCCGCCCCGGCTCTGATCTCGGCCGTGGCCGCCTCGCCTCCGATTGCGGCCGTCGCCCCGCCTCGGCTCCCCGGGACCGTCTCCCCCGGGGGTATGGAACCCCTCGATGCTCACCGCGCGGTCGGCGGAGGACGGCGGCCCCTGTCGGGGGCGGTCGGGACGAGTGGGCTCGTCGCGCTCTTCGAGTTCCCTGAGGAGTTCGAGGAGCGACCGGATGACGTCGCGAGGCTCGTCCGCGCCGCCGGCGTGGGCTTTCGAGGTCCCGTCCCCCTCGGTTTCTTCCACCCTGTCGCTGGCGTCGGGGTCGTCGCTGACGTCGGAGTCGTCGCCCACGACCCGGGCGTTCGGTTCGTCCCGGCGGTCGCGCCGGCTGGCGTCGTCCGCGGGCCCGGGGTCCGTCGGCCGCCGGGTGTCGTCGGGGCCGGCGTCGTCGTCCGTCTCCTCGGGGCCGCTGTCCGTCTCCTCGGGGCCGCTGTCCGTCTCCTCGGGGCCGCTGTCCGTCTCCTCGGGGCCGCTGTCCGGATCCGCGTCCGCCCCGCGGTCGGGTTCGTCCGCCGTCATCGGATCGCCTCGGACGTCCCGGTGAGGCGCTCGCGCATCGCCCGGCTCGCCACCCCGAGTTCGACGTCGACGAAGCTGTAGGGCGCCCGCGGCCCGTCGTACCGGACGGTCAGGTCCTCGACGCGGTCCCGGAGGCGGTCGACGGCCCGGTCGAACGCCTCGCGGTCCTCGCGGGCGACGAGGTACGAGCGGTCGCAGACGAGGCGGTCACCGCGTCGCTCGGCGGCGGTGGCCCCCTGTGCCAGCGAGTCGAGTTCGTCGTCGACGGCCTCGCGAACCGCCGCCTCGTCGACACTCTCGTCTCCGGGGGCCACCACCTTCACGCCGACCTCGACGCAGCCGTCGACGCTCAGGAGCGCGCTCCGGAACGCGCCCCGGCCGTTCCGGAGTTCGTCCTTCAGCGGGCGTTCCCCCTCGAACACCCGTCCGAACGGCATCGGAACCACGGTTCGGCCGCCGTCGGTCCCGTTCTCGTCCTCGCCCACGGCGACCGCCTGGAGCACCTCGTCGTGGGCCCGGCGGTTCCCCTCGGACACGTCCGGCTCCAGCGTTCCGATGTCGCTCACGATGGCCGAGAGCGAGCGGTAGTCGACCGAGCGGATTTCGGTGGCGCCGTCGACGCCCTCGACGGACACCCCGCCCCGTGACTCGTCGGTGACGCCGTAGACGTACAACTTCTCCTCACTCATCGTTGTAGGCTGTAGTCGGCCGTTTCCGGTCAGTCTGCTGCCGGCACGCGCAAGTCACGCCGACCTGTTGCTGCGATCGGTCGCTCGGCTCGCCGTCGCAGGGCGGCTTCGCCGCCCGGTTGCACGAGACTCCAAACACGCTCTGGCAACGGTCGACCACCACCAGCACCCTCCGACTTTCGTCCCACGAGCGAGGACCCGACGAAGCAGAGGCCGTCGCATACTTGTTCACCGAGCGGTAACCGCGGACGATGACCGACGACCACGGGGGGTTCGAGGACGTCCGCGACAACGTCGTGGGCCATCCGATGCTTCGGCTGGTGTCGTACGCCTGGAACTACTGGTTGCGGCTGACCCTCGGGATCCTCGCGTCGTTCCTGACGCGCTTCGCGCGGCTGGTGCCGCCCATCGTCGTCGCGGCGGCCATCGACCGGGTGGTTCGTGGCTCGGGCGACACGGGGCTGCTGACGCGGGTGGGGCTGCTGCCGCCCGGCGAGATCAGCGGGACGGGGGCGCGGCTCGCCCTGCTCGAACAGCTCGTCTGGATCGCGGTCCTCGCGTACGCGATCCGGTCGCTCACCCGCTTTGCCTCGCGCTACCTGCTCCAGTCGACCGCCCAGAAGGTCCAGCGGGACCTTCGCGACGACACCTACGACCACCTCCAGCACCTCTCGATGGACTTCTTCGTCGACCACCAGACCGGGGGGATGATGTCCATCCTCAACAGCGACATCAACCGGCTGGAGCAGTTCCTCAACACGGAGTTCAGACAGCTCATCCGCGTGGTCGCCACCGTCGGGGGCATCGCCGCGATCCTGTGGTACTACTCGCCGAAGCTGGCGCTCATCGCGCTCGCGCCCGTCCCGATCATCGGCCTGGCCAGCGGCCGCTTTCTCACGTGGATCGAGCCGCGGTACAAGTCCATCCGGGAGACGGTCGCGCGGCTGAACACGCGCCTGGAGAACAACCTCGGGGGCGCGGCGGTGATCAAGGCGTTCGACCGCTACGGCTTCGAGCGCGACAGGGTCGCCGAGCAGAGCCAACGGTACCACGACGAGAAGGTCGCCGCCCTGCGCATCCGCCGGGCCTTCTTCGCCGGCCTGCGCCTCCTGACGGGCGTCGTCTTCGTGCTCGTGCTGTACGTCGGCGGCCGGGACATCATCACCGCCGGCGCGGCCGCCGGGACCGCCGAGAGCGCCGCCCTCTCGACCGGCGCCTTCGCCCTCTTTTTCCTCCTGCTGCGGCGGCTCTACTCGCCGATGCGCCGGGTCGGCAAGTCCGCGAACAAGTACCAGCTCGCCAAGTCGAGCGCCGAGCGCGTGTTCGGCCTGCTCGGCCGCGAGCCGACGATCACCTCGCCGGCTGACCCCCACCGCCCCGCGTCGGTCGACGGCGACGTGACCTTCGAGGACGTCACCTTCTCGTACGGCGACCGCGAGCCGGTGGTCCGGGACGTCTCGCTGGAGGTCCCCGCGGGCGCGACGGTCGGGCTTGCGGGCGCGACCGGCGCCGGCAAGTCCACCCTGCTGAAGCTCCTGCCGCGCTTCCACGACGTCGATTCGGGGACGGTTCGGGTCGACGGCGTCGACGTCCGCGAGTACGACCTGCAGGCGCTGCGGGACGAGATCGCCGTCGTCGAGCAGAACCCGTACCTCTTCTCGGGGACGGTCGCCGAGAACATCGCCTACGGCGACGCCGACGCCCTCGAAGCGGAGTGGTACGACGAGCGGGTGGACGGTCGCGTCGACGAGGGGACGGCCGACAGCGCCCGCGAGCGCGTCCGCGAGGTCGCCCGGGCCGCGGAGGCCCACGACTTCATCGCCGACCTCCCCGACGGCTACGACACCCGCGTCGGCGAGCGGGGCGTGAAACTGTCCGGCGGCCAGCGCCAGCGGCTGGCCATCGCCCGCGCGCTGCTGAACGACCCGTCGATCATCATCTTCGACGAGGCCACCTCGGACGTCGACACCGAGACCGAGGAGCTGATCCAGGAGAGCCTCGACCGACTGGTCGAGGAGCGCACGGCCTTCGTCATCGCCCACCGGCTGTCGACGATCAAGGACGCCGACGAGATCGTGGTCATGGACCGGGGGCGGATCGCCGAGCGGGGGACCCACGACGACCTGCTCTCGACCGACGGCGAGTACGCCGACCTCTGGACGGCGCAGGCCGACGCCGGCCCGGCGCCCGCGGATGACTGAGGCGCCGCCGGGCCTACACGTCGAGATCGGCGTACGGCGTGTCGCCGTCGACGTTCTCGGGGTAGTACTCGCTGGCCAGGTCGGCCACCTCGTCGAGGGTGGGCACCGCGTCCGGGTCGATCTTCGAGACCTCGAAGGGGCCGATCTGGTAGACCATCTCGCCGATTAGCTGTCCCTCGGGCGTGTAGGGCCAGAACATGGCGTGCGGGCTCAGCCGGGCGTACGTCGCGTCCGGGTCGTCGATCTCGACCCCGCGGTAGTACCAGTGGTCGGTCCCCTCCTCCAGGATCTCGCGGCCGGTCGGGAAGTCGACCGTGGCGGCGAACTCGGCGAGGCCGTCGTCGTTGGTGAACAGCTGGTGGCGCCCGTCGTCGATGGCCATCAGGTTCTCCGACTCCATGGCGGCGTAGAAGTGCCGGACGTCCTCCTCTCCGTCGAGGACGAGGGTGTCCTCCGTGCCGGTGCGCATCTCGTACTGGGGTTCGTCGATCGTCATCTCGGGGGTGAAGATCCGCTCCCACTCCCCGCTCAACTCGAAGGCGCCGTGGTGGAGGTAGTTCCAGAGGAACCGCGCCCGCTGAGGGTTCCCCTCCGCTTCAGCCGCCGCTTTGATGTTCCCGAGGTGGGCGTCGAGCCGCTCCAGATACTCCTTCATGATGGTGTGTGGACAACAAATGGGCGCGACAAAAAGGTTCGCCCGAGGGGACCGACCGATCAGGAGAGGGCGTCGAGCAGCCGTCGTTCGGCCTCCCTGGCGGGGCCCGCGTCGTGGTCGGCGAGCCCGTGCTCGCGGTGGTGGTCGAGGGTGCGCGCCATCGCCTCGTCGGGCGCCGTCGACTCCCAGCCGAGCGCCGAGAGCTTCTCGGTCGACATCACGAACGGGAGGCCCATGTACAGCGGGAAGTCCGCCCGCGACAGGTCGGCCTCGGCGAGTTCGCGCTCGCTCGCGTACACCGGCTCGACCTCGGTCCCTGCGACCTCGCCGATCAGGTCGAGGGTCTGGGTCGTCGTCAGCGGACGCTGGTCCGCGAGGTTGTACGCCTCGCCCGCGTTCCCCTCCTCCAGGACGATCCGCACCGCGCTCGCGACGTCCTCGACGTAGGTGCGGTGGCAGACGTAGCTCCCGTCGCCGGGGACGAGCACCCGGTCCTCGTTGACCGCCCGGTCGAGCCAGTACTGGAGGAACTGTAGGTGGTTGTGGGGGCCGTACACCATCGTCGGGCGCACGCTCATGGCGGAGACGCCGGCGTCGGCCGCCTCGACCACGACGCGGTCGCCCTCGGCTTTCCGGGCCCCGTAGGTCCCGAAGGAGTCGTCCGTGGCCTCCTCGGTCGAACAGGGTTCCAGCGGGGTGCGGCCCTCCTCCTTCAGGACGTAGTCGTGGTCGTACGCGCCGACGCTCGACACGTAGACGTAGGCGTCGACGTCCGCGAAGACGTCCACCGCGGTCTCGACGTCGGCCGGGTAGAAGGCGACGCTGTCGACGACGACGTCCGGCTCGACGGTCTCGGCGGCGCGCTCGATCGTCGCGTCGTCCCGCCGGTCCCCCTGCACGTGGTCGACCCGGCCGTCGTCGGCGAACGGGTTCGGGTGGTTCCCCCGGGTCAGCAGCGTGACGTCGTACGCGTGGTCGAGGAGTTCCGACACGACGTGCCGGCCGATGAACCGCGTCCCGCCGACGACGAGTGCAGTAGCCATAAGACGGCTGTCAGGACCGGCGCCATTAAATCTGGGGGACGTCCCGCTTCCGTGACGGCGACCCGCTGGCGCGCCGGCGCGTCGCGTCCGCGCGTCGGTGGCTGGACGCCGTCCGGCGCCACCTATATACGCCGACCTGTGATACGGGAATCCATGGACGATCCCGACGACGCCTCGGACCACCTGACGCCGAGCCTGGAACACGTCTTCGACGTGGAGGTTGAGGTCGCGGCCCCCATCGACATCGGCGAGACCGGCAACGGCCAGCGGCGGATCATCCCCATCGAGTCGGGGACGATCAGCGGCCGCATCGAGGGGGAGATCCTCCCGGGCGGCGCCGACTACCAGCTGTTCCGCGTCGACCGGCCGAGCGAACTGGTGGCCAACTACGCCTTCGAGACCGACGACGGCGCGCGCGTGTACGTCGAGAACCGGGGGATCCGGGACGCCTCCCCCGCGGACAAGCGACGCCTCGGCGACGGCGAGGAGGTCCCGCCGGACGCCGTCTACTTCCAGTCGACGCCCCGGTTCGAGACCGCGGACCCCGACCTGGAGTGGCTGACCCGGCGGATCTTCGTGGCCAGCGGGATCCGCCAGCCGCGGGGCGTGAAACTCGCCGTACACATGGTGGAGTAGCCCGACTTTTTCCGTCGGGTTCGCGCGAAGTGCGACCCGCTCTCCACGGGCGACCCGTGCGTTCCCCGGTGGGGAAGCGAGACGGCGAAGCCGTCTCGCCTTCCTCGAAAAGACTCGACCGAAAAGTTCTGCCGGCTCGCGGGCCAAGCCCGCTCGCCGCCGGTGAACCGCGCTCACTTCGTTCGCGCGGATGCGGGTGCAAGCCACAGGTGAGCTACTCACCGTGGGGGCTGTTTTCGCCCCGAGTTCCCTCAGAAACCGGCGTCTGAATGTAGAGCGTTGATTCAGCGGATAGTGATGCGAAGCCCCTGTGACCCGAACGAGTGACCGGCCACTTTATTCACCCGACGTCCGTAGCTGTCACATGATCTCACGAATTCTCGTTCCGATGGACGACTCGGAGATGGCCCAGCATGCGCTCGAGTACGCTCTCGAGAACCATCCCGACGCGGATATCACCGTCTTGCACGTCGTGGGCGAACCGTCACCGTGGTGGGGAGAAGCCACGTCACTTGCCCTCGAAGAGGATTTCGAAGAGGCCGCCGAGGAGCGCGCGAAGGGGGTATTCGATGACGCCCGGGACCTCGCCGCCGAGCATGGTGTCGAGGTCACCACCGAGGTTCAACTGGGCCATCCGGCCCGGGCGATTTTGAACAGAGCCGACGACTTCGATGCGGTCGTAATCGGGAGCCACGGCGGCTCGTTGGTCGATCAACTGGTCGTCGGGAACGTCGCCCAGAAAGTGTTCCGCAACTCGCCCATCCCTGTAATTGTCGTTCGGTGAGTGGCTGTCACCAAGATCCCGGAAAGACGCTCGGACACGTTAAACGGTGATCGACTGGTCAGTACGACTACTATCCGCACCTCCTCGATCCACCTCCGTCTCGGCGGTTGGGTTGCTCTCCTAGACGAGGAGTGAAAACAGGAGGTAGGCCCCCACGACCGATATCGTCGGCGTGATCACCCAGAGTGCCACGATACGGGCCGTCGCCACGGGATCAAACAGGCTTTCGGCGGACAACTCTTCGGGATCCTCCTCGCCGACCCGTGGCACGCGGGCCGGCGACGACTGCTGTGTGTCTGGATCCGGCGTCTTGCCCTCGGCGAGGTCGCCAACCGTTGGACTCGTAGCTACCTCCTCGGCATCCTCTGTCGGCGGCGCTGTGAGTGCGCCGGTCGTGACCTCCGGCGCGGGCCCGCCGGCGGGAGACGGCGTGGCTATTTCCGCGAGCGTTCGCGCACGACTCGCCCGGCCCCAGCCGAGGCCGATGATACAACTGGTCGTACTCACCGCGAGACTGGCTGGGATCCCGAGCCACGAAAGGACCGTGATGATCGACGCTCCCACGGTCGAGACGACGAGCGCGGCCAGAATCGGCAGGTCAGTGACGTCGTCGCCAACGGTCGCCAGCGTCCGCCGGGCGATCGTGAACCCGCCGAGGCTGATCGCTCCGACCGCCAGAAGGATCGCCGGGCTGGGGTCGATGGCACCGTTTCCGACGAGTGGGGCGACCGCGTTCGCGGCGTTCGAGGCACCGGCGCTGAACCCCATGTAGCAGGCAATTGCCACCACGAGCGCCGAGCCGGCAATGTCCCGGGGTGGCACGTTCTCGTTGACCGAGAGCCGCGGAATCGTCTTCCGAGTATCGATGGCGATCAACGGGTTGGTTAGGCGACCGAACGCGAGTGTGGCGTCGAGGTAGGGATACAGGTATCGGCCGATGAGCGCGCCCGTGGAAAGGGCTATCAGCGGGGCGACGATCCACGCCGACAGGATGGTAAACATCAGCGCGGCGTTGAGCGTCCCGGTTGCCAACCCCAGGCCAACGATTGCCCCGACGGCTGTCATCGAGGTCGACGCCGGGACGCCATAGAGGTTCGATATCAGGAGTGCGAGGCCAGTGAAAAAGAGAACGCCGACGCTCGCTGCGGGGGTGAAGACTGCTGCATCGACGATGTCGCTACTCATCGTCGTGATAACGTTGCGACCGATCGTCCACGCTCCGAGGAATGCGAACCCGGTAAACAGTGCTCCGGCGGTGACCTTCCTGACGATCCGGCTGCCGACCGCCGGTCCGAAAGCAACGCCGGTCGATGACCCCCCGATATTGAAGCCGACGAACACCGCCACCCCCAATCCCACGAGAATCAGTAGTTCCGCCACGGGGCCCCTTTAGACCGCCTGCGATGAAATAGTTGGGTTTCCGTATCGTTTTACGGTATCGTCGTCCGCACTGACGTGAGTCAGTTCGATCGGGGAAATTCTTCCATGAGGAACATGCGCTGTGTATCTTGCACAGTGTTCCGAACCGTCTTGACTCTGGCAGGAACCGTGGCGTTCAATTCGCAGGGTAGCCACCCGGGTGTTTCATCGGACGCCATGCCGGAATACGGAGTCTGGTCCCGTCGTCACGCCGAGCGACCGTGGTTCGAGACGCGCTTCGCGCGTCTCGTCATCCCGGAAGGCTTCCGGTCTTCCGACGGGTCCGCGGAGCTCCGCTCCCGCGAGATCACGAAAGACGCTTCGCGCCTTTCGAACGACAGCAGAAGGTCGGTGAGTCAGTCGACGACGACGGCCTGGTCGAGGTCGATGTCGAGCGTCTCGCGGAAGTGGTCGGCCGTCATCCGGAGGCCGTCGCGCATGGAGACCTGCGGCTCCCAGCCGAGCAGGTCGCGGGCCTTCTCGATCACGGGCCGGCGCACCTCCGGGTCGTCGGTGGGTCGCGGTTCGTAGGTGACCGAACTCCCGGCGCCCGTCACCTCGCAGACGATGTCTGCGAACTCGCGGATCGTCACCTCGTTTTCCTGGCCGACGTTCACCACCTCGCCGTCGATGCCCTCGGTCTCCATGAGGGCGCGCAGGCCCCGGACGGTGTCGGACACGTAGCAGAAACTCCGCGTCTGGCTGCCGTCGCCGTGGACGGTGAGTGGGTCGCCCCGGAGCGCCTGGGTGATGAAGTTCGGGACGACGCGCCCGTCGTCGGCGCGCATCCGCGGCCCGTAGGTGTTGAAGATCCGAACCGTCCGCGTGTCGACGCCGTGCTGGGCGCCGTAGGAGACACAGAGCGCCTCGCCGAACCGCTTGGCCTCGTCGTAGCACGCCCGCGGGCCGCGGACGTTGACGTTGCCCCGGTAGCTCTCGTCCTGCGGGTGGACTTCTGGATCGCCGTACACCTCGCTGGTGGAGGCAAAGAGGAGGCGCGCGTCGCAGTCGACGGCGTGATCGAGGAGCATCCGCGTCCCCTCGGCGTTCGTCCGCGCGATGTGGATCGGATCGCTCTCGAAGTCGAGCGGCGACGCCCGCGAGGCCAGTTGGTAGATGTGATCGACCGGCGGGAGGTCCGGGTCGTCGAGCAGGTCCGCCTCGAGGAGGGTAAAGCGCGGGTGGTCGAGGAGGTGCGCCACGTTGCGTCGTCGCCCGGTGCAGAAGTTGTCGAGACAGTACACCCGATGGCCGTCCTCGATCAGACTGTCACACAGGTGGCTGCCGATGAACCCGCCGCCGCCGGCGACGAGGACTGTGTTCGCCATGAGTGCGTAGTGCCCTCGTGTCGGGTTAGTTATACTCAGGCTAGCCCGTTCGGGCGGTTCTCGGCTCCCGCTCGGGGGACCCGTCGCCCGCCGGCGCGCCCGTTCTCGGGCGTTCGGCAGGTCCGGGACCCGGTTCGTCCAGCGGGGGCCCAACCGGTGCCCGCCGAGCGTACGGTCGAGTTTTTGCGCGTCCCTAATCGCCCGACGAGGCGGCCGCTCGACGGCTATGCGGTGTATAACTACGCCGCCGTGGGCGTAGTGTCACACCTGACACACTCGGCCGCGATCGACGGCCGCCCCCTCCGGGGTCGTCGACCGGCCGGTGAGACCACGCCAATGATCCACTTCCCCCGTCCCACTCCCTCCCCCGTCACTCCTCGGCGCGCGGCGCTGTCGAATCGTCACCGGCGTCGGAACGTCCCGCGTCTCCGAACCCCCGGCTCCCTCGGCCCCTCGGTCGCCCCAGCGGGAGGTGTCTGATCGGTGTCGATGGCCATCGCGCACTTCTCGTTTGGCGCGGCGCTCACCGGACTGCTCATCTACGTCCTCCGGCCCGGGATGCGTTACAGCCGATCGGTCGCGCTGCTAGGGGGCATCTGGGCGATGCTCCCGGACGTCCAGCACATCAGTCCCGTCTACCACGAGGAACTCGCCCGATTTCACGACTCGGCCATCGTCGACGTGTTCTGGGGCCACCGCTTCCTGGACCTCGCGGATCCGGGCGACACCGCCGAGGTCGCGGCGGTCGCAGTCGGCTTTCTCTTCCTGGTGTCCGTGCTCCTGGAAACCCACTCTCGGCGCCGCCTCCCCGACCTCGTGGTCGACATCGGCGTCGCCCACGCCGACTTCCCGGCCGTCACCGCGATCCGTCGACTCGCCGCCCTCACGACGCTCGTCGCCGGCGCCGGGATGATCGCGCTGCCCGTCGTCCGCGACGACTACGTCGGCCTCCTGGTCGCCAGCGGGGCGATCCTCGGGCTGACCGGCCTCGGCATCCTCTTCGAGGACGCCGCCCTCCGGCGGCTCTCGGCCGCCGTGATCCCCGAGCCGATCCGGACGGCGACGAAGCTCGTCGTCTCGCTGTTTACCCTGGCGCTCGCCACCGCGCTGCTCTCGACTGTCCCCCAGTGGCGGGAGGTCACCATCGCCTACGGCGCGCTCGGACTGGTGTTGCTCATCCAGCTCATCCGCCTCTGGGCGCCCTCCGGCGTGCTGCGCCGTCGGGTTCGGGCGGTCGAGGCCGACGGGGAGCGCGACCGCCGGCCGCCGGAGGCGTGACCCACCGCCCGGCCTCCCGTCGATCGTCCGTTCCTCCCGGCCGCCTCCGGCGTCGCCCGCCGCACGCGCCGTCCGACGGCGGGTTCGGCGGCCCATAACCATACCCGCCGGTCCCCTACCGGATCCCGAATGGACACACACGAGACGGCGGCCGGGCGCGACTCGGCGTCGGCGCGACTCATCCGACACGTCGACCTCGCGGGGACGGTCGCCGCGACGGTGCTGACGCTCGGGGTCGTCTTCCTCCCGGTCGTCCGCGAGACGGCGATCCGGCCGATCGTCGCCTTCGCGTTCGTCCTCTTCGTCCCCGGCTACGCCCTTCTTGCCGCCCTCTTCCCGGCGTCTCCCCTCGGCGGTTCCGGGGGCGGAGCGGCGCGCCGGGACGGCCACCTCGACCCGCTGGAACGGCTGGTGCTGTCCGGCGCCGCCAGCGTCGTGCTGGTGATCCTCGCCAGCGTCGGGCTGTTCACGCTGGGCACCGGCCTCCGGCCCGTCCCGATCGCGGTGGCCCTCACCCTGCTGACGCTGGCGTTCGTCGCGGCGGCCGGCTGGCAGCGGCGCACCATCGGGCGGAGGGATGCGCCCGCCGACGTCGGGGCGCTCGCCACGGGCGGGCTCGTCGCCGACGCGCGCGCCCGCCTCGACGGCCGGACCCACCGCGGCACCGTCCGCGCGCTGGTGCTGGTCCTGGCCGTCGCCGTCGTCGCCGCCAGCGCCGGCGTCGCGCTCACCTCGTCGTCGGGCGACGAGTTCACCGAGTTCTCGCTGCTCTCGGAGAACATCGCCGGCGAGCCGACGGCGCGCGAGTACCCCACCGACCTGACCGTCGGCGAACCCGTCCCGGTGTGGCTCGGCGTGGGCAACTACGAGGGACGGGACGTCTCCTACACGGTCGTGGTCCAGTTCCAGCGCGTCGCCGTCGACGGCGACGCCGTCCGGGTCGTCGAGGTCCGGCAACTCGACCGGTTCGCGCTCGACGTCCCCGCCGGGGAGACCCGGCGCGAGCGGCTCGAACTCGCGCCAGCCCTGGCCGGCGACGATCTGCGGATCGCGTTCCTGCTGTACGCCGGCGAGCCCCCGGCGACCCCGACCACCGAGAACGCCTACCGCGAACTCCACCTCTGGGTGGACGTGGCGCCGGCCGAGTGAGCCACGCTCTCCCCACTTTCTCCCCTCTCGCGCTCTCCCTACTTTCTCCCGGCCCCGCCGCGGCGGCGTGTCAACGGTCGGACAACTGCCCAAAGGGATTTCAGCGCTCCCCGTGGACTGCCACCGATGGTCTCGCGCATGATCGACCTGGACGTGCATTTCCACGAGAGCCTCTCGACGGTCTCGGAGTACTTCGACGAGCCCTGGCGGACGCGGTTGAAAGACGGCGGGACCTACGCCGAGTTCGGGTTCAAGGGGAGCAGTTCCGGTGATCGCGGCGTCGGCGGCCGCGTAAAACGCGAGCAGGACGGCGAGCGGGGCGACGTCGTCGACACGTCGTACCCGAACGCCGGCATGGACCCCTCGGAGATCCCCGACGGGATGGACTACCTCGGCATCGACCAGTGTCTGGTGCTCTCCCACTCCCTGCTCGCGGGCGGGGGGTTCACCGCCGACGACGAGCGCCACTACCAGCTCGCCAAGGGCTCGGCCGAGTACATGCTCGACCACGTGCTCGACCCCGACGCGGGGATCTACTCCGCCATCCCGGTCCCTTACGGCGACGTCGAGGGGTCGCTCGACCTGGTCGAGCGGATGGGGGAGAAGGAGGCGTTCGTCGGGCTGTACATGGTCACCGGCGGCGCCGAACCGCCGCTGGGCAACCGGAAGTACGAGCCGATCTACGAACTCGCCGAGGAGATGGACCTTCCGGTCGTGTTCCACACGGGCGGCTCGGGGCTCGACCAGTACCACACGAAGGGCTTCGGGAAGTTCATCGAGACGCACACGCTCGGCTTCCTGGAGTCGAACATGTCCCAGATGACGAGCCTGCTGATCCAGGGCATCCCGGAGAAGTTCCCCGACCTCGACATGGTGTTCCTCGAGTCCGGGGTGTTCTGGGTCGGCGCGCTCGCCCAGCGCCTCGACACCGAGTACCTGAAGCGCCAGTCGGAGGCGCCGATGCTGAAAAAGCGTCCGAGCGAGTACATCAAGGACCACTTCTCCTTCGGCACTCAGCCGATCGAGGACCCCCAGAACCCCGACCACATGGAGGCCGCCATCGACATGCTCGGCGGGCCGGAGAACCTGATGTACGCCTCCGACTACCCCCACTGGGACTTCGACCGCCCGAGTTCGATCACGGATCTACCCTTCCTCTCCGACGCGGACAAAGAGCGCATCATGTGGAAGAACGCCGCGGAGGTGTTCGGCCTGTGAGCGACCGGATCCGCGTGGCCGACGCGGCCGACCTCGGTCCCGACGACCGGGCGCTCGTCACGGTGGACGGCGCGCCGGTCGCCGTCGTCAACTACGACGGCGAGTACTACGCCATCGAGAACACCTGCCTCCACCAGTGCGGTCCCCTGGCCAAGGGCCGGGTCAAGGGCGCCCTGACCGGGGAGTGGGACGCCCCCGGCGAGCGCGTCGACGAGTTCTTCGACGAGGAGCGGCCGGCCATCGCCTGCCCGCTCCACGGCTGGGAGTACGACCTTGAGACCGGCGACCACCTGGGCGCCGACGACCTCTCGCTTTCGACGTACCCCGTCGTCGTCGAGGACGGCGTGGTGTACGTCGACGCCTGAGCGGTCGGCCACGCTGGCCCGGGTCGCGAACGGTCGCGCTGGCCCGGGTCGCGAACGGTCGCGCTGGTCCGATCGATCGTGCGTCCCGAGACCGGTCGTCCTGGCCCGAGACCGGTCGCGCCGTTTCGCGAGTACGGTTCCACGACGCGTCCGACCACAACGCTTAACATCCTCTCTGTCGGCCGACACGTATGCCACCCGAACGAGACCGTCCGGAGACCGAGGCGTACGCCGGGGGCTACCGCGGACTGAGCCACGGGGTGACCCTGCCGGACGACAGACCGATCGCCGAACGCGGCCGGGGGTGCTACGTCGAGTCCGAATCGGGGGACACGTACGTCGATTACATGCTCGGAAGCGGGGCGGTGATCTGCGGACACGCCCATCCCCGCGTCAGGGAGGCGATCGAACGCCAGGCCGCGAAGGGGTCGAGCTTCATCCTCCCGGCCGAAGCCACGATCGAACTGTCCGAGCGGCTGGCGGACGCCGTTCCGTGCGCCGACCGGGTGATCTTCACCTGCACGGGGTCCCAGGCCGTGTACTACGCCCTGCGGCTCGCCCGGTCGCACACGGGAAAGGCCGGGATCCTGAAGTTCGAGGGCGCGTACCACGGCTACCACGACGAGATGCTCGTGAGCACGAGCTGGGGGGCGCGCGACGAACTGCGGGACGTCGAACTCCCCGACGGGACCGTGGACTCGGGGGGCGTCCTCGCCGACACGGCCGATCACACCCTCGTCTCGGCGTTCAACGACCTCGACCGGACGGCGGAGATCGTCGCCGAACACGCCGACGACCTCGCCGCCGTGATCGTCGAGCCCGTCCACCGGTCGCTTCCGCCCGAAGACGGGTTCCTCCAGGGGGTGCGCGACCTGTGTGACGAACACGGCGTCGTGTTGATCTTCGACGAGGTCGTCACCGGCTTTCGGCTCGCCTGGGGCGGGGCCCAGGAGCGATTCGGCGTGCAACCGGACCTGGCCACGTACGGCAAGACCATGACGGGGGGCACGCCGATCGGCGCGGTCTGCGGCGACGAGGAACTGATGCGGTTGGCCGATCCGGGCGTGTCCCACCGGGACGGCGGCTGTCTCGTCGGCAGCACCATGAACGGCAACCCGCTGTGCGCCGCGGCGGCGAACGCCACGCTGGACGTGCTCGAACGGGACGGCACCTACGAGCACCTCGACGCGTACGCCGACGAGTTTCGGGGGTTCGTCACGGACCTGCTGGAGGACGAGGGCCTCCCGGTGACGCCGCTGGGCGAGGGGGCGATCGTCGATTACGCGATCCGCGAGGGGGACGCGCCGACCGACTGGCGGTCGACGCTGCAAAGCGACGCGGACCTCAAACGAGCCATCGAGCGGGAGGTAGTCGACCAGGGGGTCCTGGTGTTCGCCGGCTCGAAGAAGTACGTCTCCCTGGCCCACGACGACGAGGCGCTCGAACGGACCCGGGAGGCCTACCGGGCGGCCGTCGAACGGATCGATCTAGGCGACCCCGACTGACCTCCGTCCTCGACGGCGTGGATTGATTCCCTCCTCGACGGCGTCGAACAACGCGTCGACGTCGACCGGCCCCTCCTCTCGAATGCGTACGCGGCGGGTGTTGGCACGCGGTGTCACGCGGGACCCCACCACACTTATCACGACCTTCTCCGAACCCGGCCAACAGAGATGCGAAAGACGGTTCTCAACCCGAACGAGCACGCCGGATACGCCAGGGCGGTCGTCGTCGAGAAACCGACCCACGACCACGTCTCCATGGCCGGGGTGATCCCGACGGACGAGGACGGGAACGTCGTCGGGAACGACGACATGAAGGCACAGACGCGTCAGGTTTACGAGAACATCGAGGGACACCTCGAAGCGCTGGGGGGCGGGCTGGAGGACGTCGTCCGGCACCGCGTCTTCGTCACGACGATGGACGCGAGCGCGGTCGACGCGTACCACGAGGCCCACACCGAGTTCTTCGACGAACCCGAACGGTTGCCGGCCGGCACGCTCGTCGAGATCGACGGCCTGGTCCTGGAGGACGCGATGATCGAGATCGAGATCGAGGCGATCGTCCCCGACGACGGGTGGGAGACGACCGTCGTCGGCCCGGACCGCCCGTAACGGGCCTCGGGCGGTCGTGTCTCGACGGGCGCCGACCGCGGTTCGGGTCCGCGAATCGACGGCGACGGGTCGGCGGGCACACCTCTATAACGGGGTCCGCCGAACGTCTCCGGCATGACCAACACCTCGGGGATCGACGTCCCGACGGTCCGGGAGTTTTCGACCATCGCGGCCGAGAGCGATCCGACCCGAGTCGCGTTCGGAGCGGGCCCCGACGGCCGAACGGTCACGTGGCGCGAGTTCGAAGACGCGAGCAGGCGGGCGGGCCACGCCTTCGCCGACCACGCGGCCCAGGGCGACCGGGTGGCCTTCCTCTGCGAGAACTCGCTGGATCACGTGACGCTGTGGAACGGGGCGGTCAAGGCGGGCTGTGTCGTCTCGAACCTCCACCACGGGGCGGCGCCGGCGACGATCCGGTCGTGCATCGACGACCTCCGACCCCGGGTGCTCGTCGTCGACGAGGCGTTCGCCGAGTTCGTCGCCGAGGACGTGCTACCCGAGATCACGACCGACCCGAGCGCGGTCGTGACGATCGGCTCGGCGACCGAACTCTCCGGGCCGTCGATGGCGGCCTTCGTCGCGGATCGGCCGACGACGCCCCTCGACGTCCGGGTCCGCGAGCGCGACGTCGCCGCCGTGGTCTGGACGTCGGGGACGACCGGTCCGCCGAAGGGGTGGTGTCACACCCACCGCGGCCTGGTGTTGCGCTCGTTCAAACTGGCGACCAAGGGGGGGACGGATCGCAACTCCCGGATCCCGCACGTGTTCACCCCCTCGTTCGCCGCCTGGTACGCGGTGACCCTGCCGGCGATGTTCACCCGCGCGGCGACGTACTTCGTCAGCGACTGGGACCCGGCGGCGTACCTCCGGACGATCGAGGCCCGGCGGCTGACCACCGCGCTGCTCGTGCCGACCATGTGGCGCGAACTTCTCGACACCCCCGACCTCGACGCCTACGACCTCGACTCGCTGCGCTACGTCGAGTCGGCGGGCGAGCGCCTCGGCGAGCGCACCCTCGACCGGCTTCGCGAGCGGATCTGCGAGCGGGTGTACAACTCCTACGGCACCACCGAGGTGGTGGTGTCCTCGCTCACCGCCGCCGAGCAGGACCCCGAGCGGATCGGCAGCGTCGGCAAGCCTCACCCGGGCACCCGGGTCCGGATCGTCGACCCCGACGGCACCCCCGACGACACGCTCCCGCCGGGCGAGGTCGGGGAGATCGTCGTCCGCGGCGCCGACAGCGCGGTGTGGATCTGGGGGGACACCGGGCGAACCGCGGACGCCTTCGACGACGGCTGGTGGCGGTCGGGCGACCTGGGCTACCGCGACGCGGACGGCTACCTCTTCCTCCAGGGGCGGGCGGACTTCGTGATCAAGTCGAAGGGCGTGAAGGTCACGCCGACGCGCCTGGAGGATCACATCGGCGCCCACCCCGGCGTCGCGGAGGTCGCGGTCGTCGGCGTCGACGACCCCGAGTACGGCCAGAAGGTGACCGCGGTCGTCAGGCGCTCGGACCCGTCGGTCACCGCCGAGGACCTGGACGAGTGGTGTCTGGCGGGGGACGCGGTGGGCCGTCGGGAGCGCCCCCGTGAGTACCGGTTCACCGAGGAGCCGCTCCCGCGAACCGCGAGCGGCAAACTCGACCGGCGGGCCGCCCGCGAGCGCACGGCGTAGCCGCCGCCGAGCGTCCGCCAGGGGCGGCAGGCCGGCGCGCCGAGCGCCTACTGCGGGGTCAGCCGGGCGGCGAGCCTACTGCGGGGTCAGCCGGGCGGCCGCGTCGCCGTCGAACGGCGGGGCACCGAGCGCGGTGCCGTCGCCGCCGTCGACGGTGCCGCCGTCGCGCCACTCGCCGGTTCGGGGGTCGAACCACTCCAGTCGGTAGGTGCCGGGGTCGACGTCCACGCGCGCGTCGCCGCCGTCGTCGAGGTAGACGGCGTAGGTCTCGCCGCCGCTCGCCTGGGCGGTACAGAGGACGTGGCCCGGGGCGCCCGAGAGCCGCCAGTCGGACGGGACCATCTCGCGTAGCGGCAGGCTGGTGACGAACGCGTGGGCGTGGCGGTTGTACTGCCACCACTGGTGGCGCGAGCGGTAGTCCTCCAGCTTCAGATCCCCGCCCTGGGTCTCGTAGCCGAAGTACCACTCGACGCCGCCGGCGCCGCCGAGCAGCGACCCCCACAGCGAGGTGCGACGGAGGTCGTCCTGGGTGACGCCGCGGTAGGAACTCCCGTCCTCGGGGACGCCGACGCGGTAGTCGCCCAGTTCGTCGGCCATCACGACCCACGGGCGCCCGGCCTTCGCGGAGGCCTCGCGCCACCTGACGACGTCGTCGTTCGCGTCGTAGGTCGTCTGCATCGCCGGGCCGTCGAAGTACTCGTAGCCCAGCAGCGGGTCGTACACCTCGTCGTGCTCGTCGGGGTAGGTGTGGACGCAGACGAAGTGGTCGTACGGGTCGAGTTCCTTGACGTGGCGCGCGAACGCCTTGCGCTGGGCGTCGGTGTTGGTGTTCTCCTCGCCGAGGTTCCAGAACAGCGCGGGGTGGTGGGCGAAGCGGGCGACGAGTTCGCGGTAGTACAGCCGCCGGTCCCGTCCCAGGCTGCCGCCGTCTAACCCCTGGTCGTTCTCCGTCTCCTGGGTGAGGAGGTGGATCGCCACGCCCCGGCGGTTCATGTGCTCGAACAGGCGCTCCCACTGGGCGAGCTTCGAGCAGTCGAAGCGGGTGCGCTCGTTCGGGCGGGTCCACGGCCAGACGTCGCCGCCGTCGCCGCCGTCGACGCTGTAGGTCAGCATGTACTGGCTGTTGATCCCCTGGCCTGCGAGGTAGTTGATCGCGCCGACGATGCCCTTCCCGCGGCCGTTCCGCCACGTCGGGTCGCCGGTCTCCCAGTCGCCCGCGTGGGGCTCGTAGGCGTGCAGGAACGACCCGTCGGCGTCCCAGGTGCCGTCGAACCCCTCGTAGGCGAGGAAGTTCTCCGGGCTGTCGGCGCCGACCTTCACGAACGGCTCGCCCGTGCCCGCACACCGGAGGTAGTGCTCGCCGGCGTACTCCAGCGCGCCGCGGGCCCGGAAGTCGTCGCCCGTCTTGTCCGACTCGGCGACGGTGATCGTGCCGCTCGCGCCGTCGAACGCCGTCGGGCTGCCGCCGCCCCAGACGGCCACCTCGTCGCCGGTGACGAACGTCGCCGTGTAGGTCCACTCCCCGGCCTCGTCGGGGGTGAAGCGCGCGCGCCAGACGCGCCCGCTCGACGCGCCCGTGTCCGCCGCGCTCCCGTCGGCGGCGTAGAAGCCGGGGACCCGGTAGGTCTGTCCCGAGGGGCCGCTGAAGGTGACGTCGAGGCGGTAGTCGAGGAACGGGTTCGGCTCGGCGCCCTCGTGGGTGTCCGGCCCCTCGAAGTCCAGGGTGACGCGGTGCCAGCGCTTGCGTTCGCCCGACACCGTGGCCGGGCCCGTCGTCCCGCCGTCCGTGCCGTCAGTGGTCCCGTCGTCCGTGCTCCCGTCGGTCCCGCTCGTGTCGTCGGCCTCGACGAACGCCAGCCAGTCGAGGTTGAACGCGTCGGTGTCGTCGGCGATCTCCGCCCGGAGCACGTGCTCGCCGCCGACATCGACCGTCACGTCGGGCGCCGTCACGGTGGTGTAGGTCTGCCACGCCCCGGTCTGGGGAACGTCGACCGTGCCGATCCGGCGCCCGTCGAGGAGGAGTCGGAGCCGTCCGCCGCCCTCCGGCGACGCCACGCGCACCTGCGCGTCGTAGGTGCCCGCGGGGACGTCGACAGTGTACTCCAGCCACTCGCCCGCGGCGACCCAGCCGACGTTGTAGCCGCCGTCGCCGTCCCCCGACGCCTCGATGTCGACGTCGTCGGTTCGGAACGCCCCGCCGGTGTTGCCGGCGGTCGAGTCCCAGAACCCCTCGACGTCGTACGCCTCGGCCTCGACCCGCCCCGGGAGGGCGTGGGGCTCGCCGCCGTACGGCTGCTGTGTCGTGCCGTCGGCGTCGCCGCCCGAGTCCGTGGTGTCGTCCCCCCCGAAGTCGGTCGAGTCGCCCGACCCGTCCGTCGTTCCGCCGGTGCCGGACGGGGTGAGCGACCGGTCGGCGGTGACGAGCAGTTTGTCGAGTTGGGCCTCGTCCTCCCGTCGGGTGACGGTGACGGTGTGCGTCCCCGGCTCGAGCGACACGGTGCGCTGGTTGCCGTCGCGGTCGGTGAACTGGGACCAGGTCCAGCCGTCGGTGAGGTCGAACGCCCAGTACTCGTCGGGACCGTCGTCGAAGCGGACGTAGAACGAATTGCCGTTGGAGTTGCCGACGGTGCGTCCCCAGAGGACGAACTCGGCGGCCTCGCCGACCTCGAAGGTGAACGTCACGCGTCCGTCGTCGGGGACGGCGCTCCGGCTGTCGCCCGTCCCGCCCGGGGCGACGACGTACTCGCCGCCGGCGGCGTCGGCGTCGGCGCGCACTTCGAGGGGGGCGAAGCTGGCGTCGCCGCTCGCGTCCTCGGCCTCGAACCAGAACGACTCCGGGCCGGTCGAGGTGTCGAGCGAGAGGTCCGTCGCGGCGTCGCCCACCGCGAGGCGGTAGTCGCCGGTCCCGCCGTCGGCGGCGGCCACCTGGACGGTGTAGGTGCCGGCGGCGCCGGTCGTCCCCCGGATGCTGGTCTCGTTTCCGGTCCCGACGTAGCTCATGGCGGTCATGTCCCCGGCGGGGTCGAACAGGGCGAGTACGGTCACGCCGTCGTTCGACTCCCGGTCGAGGAGCACCGTGAGGGGTTCGTCGGCCGGGGCGTCGACCGCGTACCAGTCGACGTCGCCGGTCGTGAGCGTCGCCTGCGCGACCTCCCCCATCGAGAGCGCCGTGGCGGCAGACCGGGTGTTGTCCCCGTCCATCTCGGTCGCCGTCGACGTCGAGGCGAGCAGTTCCTCGCCGCTGCCCGCGTACGCGCGGAACTCCCGTTCGCCCGACGGGTCCGTTCGTGTCGTCCGTTCTCCGGGCCCGTCCCCGTCGCCGAGACAGCCCGCTGCGCCCACGGCCGACGCCCCCAGTAACCCGAGGAACGTCCGCCGCTGTACGTCCGATCGTTCGCGTGCCATGAACTTAGGACGAGGTTAACGGGACAAATATCTTTCTCAAGAATATGGGATGAAATAATTGGTTGGAGTTAGTCACTTTCACTACTTCCAACTAATATTTTGTAGAAACGAAGTCTGGAGAGCGCAGCGTCTACTTCGATTAAGGTGGTCTTACCGTCTCGGCATCTTGTGATAATCTATACTTAACACGCGTGTAAGCATCTCTATCCGTCGATTCCTGCTCCTCGGCTTCATCTCACGGGACGCGTCACCTCCCCGCCCGGTTCGACAGGTCCGGGTCCAAAAATTTCTTATTACCTGGGGTTAATGGTGTCCTAATGGCACGCGAGCAAGCAGCGGACGAGAACGACCAGCGGAGCGACTCGACGTCGCGGTGGCCCTCGATGGGTCGGCGGGACGTGCTGAAACTTGCGGGGGCGGCGACGGCCGGCGCGGCCGCCACCTACCTGACCGACGACGGCGGGGACGACGCGTCCCTCCAGGCCCTGGAGACGTACGGTTACGGCGGGGGACCGGTGATCTCCCAGCAGTCGCTGTCCGTCGCCACCACCACGGAGACGTCCGTCAGTACGACCACCGAGAGTGAACCCAACAACGAGCCCGGTACCGCCGTCCCGATCGACCTCGGGACCGAGGTGTCGGGCGACCTGACGGCGGCGGACGTCGACTACTTCGCCTTCGAGACGGCGGCCGGCGACCCGATCAGCGTCTCGTTCACCCGGGAGACGACGCCCGGCGTCACCGCCGTGATCCTGTACGCGACCGACGGGAGTTACCTCGACCTCGTGTACGTCGGATCTAGCGTCCCGACGACGCTGACCGCGACCGCCGAGACCGCCGGCACGCATTACCTCCAGATCGTCGACGTCGAGAACGGCGACGGCCCCTACACGGTCACCGTCACCGCCGGCACCGACGGCACGACGACCGAGGAGCCGACCACGACGACGGCGACGCCCGAACCGACGACGACGGCGACGCCCGAACCGACGACGACGGCGACGCCCGAACCGACGACGACGGCGACGCCCGAACCCACCACGACTGAGACGCCAACGCCCGAACCCACCACGACCGAGACGCCCACGCCGACGCCCGAACCCACCACGGCGACGCCGACGCCGGAGCCGACGACGACCGAGACGCCCACGCCGACGCCCACGCCGTCGCCCTCGGACACCTACCTCTGGCGGGAGGCCGAGGTCGCCGCGGGCGGCGAGGACTTCGCCCCGTTCGAGGTGCGGTCGGACTCCGACGCCGCGGGCGACAAGTACATCATGGTGCCGGACGGGAACGGCTCGCACTACAGTTCGCCCATGCCCGAGGGCCGGGCGACCTACACCTTCGACGTGCCCGCGGAGGGCGTCTACCAGCTCTGGGGCCGGATCAACGCACAGTCGAACGGCAACTCGTTCTGGGTGATCGTCGACGGCGGCGCGCCCTACTACTGGGCCGTCGACATCAAGTGGGACTGGGACTGGTTCATGCTCAGCGACTACGAGACCGGCCCGCTGACGGTGAATCTCTCGGCCGGTACCCACACCATCGAGGTCGTCTGGCGTGAGGACGGGACGCGACTCGACAAACTCCTGCTCACCGGCGACCTGGACTACGTCCCGAGCGGCACGGGCGGCGACGGCACGGTGACCCGGACGACCACGACGACCGAACCGACGGACACGACCACGACGACCGCGACGCCGACCGTCACCGAGACGACGACGATCTCCGACTCCACGTCGACCGACGAGGCGGAGTACGGCATCCAGGGCTTCGGCGAGTACGGCTACGGCGGCATCCAGAGCTAGCGTCTCGACGGCTGTCGATCAGCATTCCTTTTTTCCGTGGCCCGCCCGCCGAGCGGACGCGCTCGCCCCCGCCGGGATTTCCGAAATGGCGTATCCCCGTCATCGGCGCGCGACGTCGCCCCGATCGGGGACGAGGCGTCAGAGGGGAAGCTGCGGGAGGACCCCGAACATCGCGCCGAGTTCGTAGGCCACGACGGCCCCGAACAGCGCCGTGGCGGCCAGGAGGACGCGCCGGAGGCGTCGGCGCCAGCGGGGTCGCACGCCGGTCGGCGCGGTGGCCTCGACGACGACGAGGAACCCGACGAAGGTGACGAAAAAGAACGTCTCGGGCGAGAACCGGTCCACGAGGAGCAGTCCCAGGAGTGCGGCCGCCGCCACGACGACCTGGAGGTAGACGACCTGCTGTCGCTGGTTCAGCGTCACGAGCCCCGCTACGTCGACGGCGCCGTTAATTATGAATCCGGTAACCCGCTCGTCGCCCCGCCGGGGGGCGGTAGGCGCTGCAGAACTATGAGGCTCCTCACTGCATCCCAGCCATGGATCTCCGCACCGTGGGCTCGACGATCCACCCGTACCTCCGGAAGGGTCTCGATCGCGCCCGGCGCTACTACGAACTGGAAGGCCCGGCAATGGCGGCCCGACGGCTCTCCTACGACGTCTACGCGCAGGCGCTGGCCGGGGCGTGGGCCGTCGCCGGCGAGGACTACGGCGAGTCCATCTGGGACCGCGACTGGGAGGTGCTGATCGTCCTCGACGCCTGCCGGGCCGACCTGATGGACGAGGTGGCCGACGAGTACGACTTCCTCGAACCGCACACGTCGATGATGTCCGTCGGCAGCAACTCCGGGCAGTGGATGACCCGCACCTTCGCCCCGGAGTACCGCGACGAGATGGCCGACACGGCCGTCGTCACGGGCAACCCCCACTCGTCGACGTGCATCGACGGCGACGACCTGGCCCTCCTCGACGAGGTCTGGCGGTACGCCTGGGAGGACGACGACGAACTGTTCCGGGCGAACTACGTCGCCGACCGCGCCATCGACGTCTGGCGAACCCACCGGCCCGAGCGGATGATCGTCCACTTCATGCAGCCCCACCTCCCCTTCATCCCGCACTTCGACGGCTTCGAGAGCGAACTCCACCGTGGCTTCTACTCCCAGTGGCGCGACATCCGCACCGGGGACGCGGACAGGGACGTCATGTGGTCCCAGTACCGCGACAACCTCCATTACGTCCTGGAGTACGTCGACCGCCTCCTCGACAGCATCGACGCCGACGACGTCGTGATCAGCGCGGACCACGGCGAGGCCGTGGGCGAGTACGGCATCTACGGCCACGACGGCATCCCGCTTCGCGTCCTCCGGCAGGTCCCGTGGGTCGAGACCACCGCCCGCGACACCGGCGAGTACGTGCCGTCGTTCCAGCCCGATCCCGACGCGGTGGGGCTTGCAACCGCCGACGCGACCGCTGCGGACGGCGACGCCGCGGCGGACGACCCCGCGACCGGCGACGAGTCGGCGGAAGAACAGGTGCGCGAGCAGCTGGCGATGCTCGGCTACATGGAGTGAGCGGCCGCGACCGCACTCCGCTCCCCGTTATCCGTTCCCCTGCTTCGATTCTCTTTCCTCCTCGGTGTCCCTTTTTCCTCCTCGGCATCCCTCTCCCTTACTTCTCTCCAGCACCCCTCTTCCCATCAGGCCGGGCGTCCCTGTGCGGCCCGCCGGGTTCTCGGGGCGAACGCGCCGCGAACGCCCGAGACCGGCGGCGAGCAGGGATAGCAGCGGGCTACGCCGGAGCCCGGACGCCGCCGGGCGGGTATACGAACCATAACAAAACCCGTCGGAGTCCGTGTACCTCTCCATGGACTTAGCGATCATCGGCCTCGACGGACTCGACCCCGGTCTGTTCGCCGAGTGGCGCGACGACATGCCCGTTCTCGACGAACTGGTGGACTCGGGGGGGTACGGGCGGCTGAACTCGACGTATCCGCCGCTGTCCTCGCCCGCCTGGCCCTCCTTTTTCACCGGGAAGCAGGGGGGCAAACACGGGGTCTTCGGGTTCACCCGCGACACCGCCGACCACGACCAGGTTCCCATCAACTACGGCGACGTCACCGGGGAGTCGCTCTGGGAACTCCTCGACGACCAGGGCATCGCCATCGGAGTGATTAACGTCCCGATCACCTACCCGCCGTCGGACCTGGAACACGGCTTCGTGATCGCCGGCTGGCCCGTTCCGAACCGGGTCCAGATCGGCTCGCCCGACTCGGTCGTCCCCGACCTCGAGGCCGACATCGGCGAGTCCTATCGCGTCAACCCCTTCCCCCCGAACCCCGAGGTCGCGCGGATGACCCCCGAGGAGGTCGCCGACGCCATCATCGAGGGACTGGAACACCACGGCCGCGCCTTCCGCTCGCTGGCCCGACGCCACGACCTCGACGTGTTCTACGGCGTCCACATGGCCATCGACAAGGCCAGCCACCACCTCGCGTTCGACCGGGGCCAGCTGAAGCGGGTGTACGAGGCCCAGGACCGCGTGCTCGGCGAGATGCTCGACGAGTTCCCCGAGGGCACGGACGTCGTCGTCCTCAGCGACCACGGCCACGGGGCCCAGGGCGACCTGAGCTTCCACACGAACGAGTGGCTGGCCGACGAGGGGTTCCTCCAGAAGCACGAAGCCGCGGCGGCGACGGGCGACACCGTCCGCACGCTCAAGCGGCGCCTCGGGCTGACTCAGGAGAACGCCTTCCGCGCGAAGAACGCCATCGGGCTGGGCGACCCCCGGTCGTTCCTCCCCCAGTCGGTGTTCGACTTCCTCAAGGAGCAGATCCCGCCGGCGGGGGACTCGTCGGTCGGGTTCGATCCCGACGCCGTCGACTGGTCGGAGACCGTCGCGTTCTCCAGCATGCAGAACACCGTCTTCCTCAACGACGAGCGGTTCGGCGGCCCCGTCACCGCCGAGGAGGCCCCGGCGCTGCGGCGGGAGCTCAAGCGGAAGCTCCAGGCGATCCAGTTCCCCCTCGACCGCCGCGACGGGGAGCTGATGTCCTACGTCTACACCAAAGACGAGATCTTCGACGGCCCGCACTTCGAGGAGGCGCCGGACCTCGTGTTCATCGCGGACGGGATGCGCTGTGCCTGCCTCACCGGCCCGGCCGACGACGTCTTCCAGGACCACGTCTGGGGCGAACACCAGCAGGAGGGCATCCTCGCCACGGCGGGCCCATCCTTCGCAGATCTGCCGGAGGACGCGCCGACACGGGACCTCATCGACGTGTTCCCGCTCGTCTGCGCGCTACTCGACGTGCCCGCGCCCGCGGACATCGACGGCGTCCTTCCCGAGGAACGCTTCGACGAGCGACGCGAACTCGCCTACCGGGCGGCCGCCGAGACCGCCCGGGCCTCCGCGGCCTACGACGCGACCGAGTCCGACACCGTCAAGGCGCAACTCGAGGACCTCGGCTACCTCGGCTGAGGCGGTCGCCGACCCGCTGACCGATCGCTCTCAGTCGCGGCACATCCGGAACTACCGCGTCGGCTCTCGCCATCCCGCTTCCGCGCGCCAGGTGCCGCCGACCGGCCGGTCGAAGACCGAACTAAATATTTTTCGTGTTGGGGGCGCGCTCGCCCACCGATCCGCCCGAATCCCGCCCAATGGTAGAAAAGATGTTATTTCTTTGTATCCATAATGTAATGTACCATTTTCAGCGATAACGATAGCTTAAAACGCTTGTGACGGGCGAATACCGCGCTTTATGACCTTTCGCCGAGCAGCGGCACGGAAAAGACGGTACAGAAATATGACCAGTACGTCTTACTGAATTACAGTTATTAATTAAAGTAGAGACATTATTAAATACCTGTAGTCGCTGTCCGGAACTGCGTAAACTACTGGCTAACGGGGTAAATCCCGTCTTAACCAGTAGGGTGTACGACATGACTGCAAACCACGATTACAACACTCCGGCCGAAGGGACAGTCGACTGGCACATCCCGCTGAACGATAACTTCCAACAACTGGAGACCGACGTCGAGATCCGCGACTCGGACGCCAACAGGGGGAACTACGACCCCCAGAACAACGCCAAGTTCCTGGCGACGGACACGGGGGACGTCTACCTCGGCGACGGATCGAGTTGGAACCGGATCGGCTCGCTCCGGGGCGGCACGAGTTCCGGCGGGGGCGGCATGGCGAGTGCGCTCTCCTCCGGGCTCATCGTCCCCGTCGCCGACGGATTGGCGGGGACGACCGTCGACCCGAGCAGTTCGTCGTCGCCTGTCCAGGACGCGCTGGACATGGTCGCGGCGAAGGGCGGCGGGACAGTGTACCTCCCGCCGGACACCGTCAACGAGCAGGGTCCCGTCGTGATGCACAGCTCCTGTGGGCTCAAGGGCACCTTCGGGGAGTCCGCGATCAACATCGACAACCAGAACACCCACGGGCTGCTGTTCGACCCGGACGCCTCCGATTACACGAACGCCCGGTTCATCAAGGAGACCGTCGTCGACGGCGTCACCATCCGCGGCCCCGGGATGAACAACGACACCGGGATCGCCGTCTACGACCGCGGCGGCATGTGGCGGTGCCACTTCGGCGACATCTTCGTCACCGGCTGGCACAACGCCGCCTGGCGCGAGGAGGACGGCACCAACTCCTTCGAGGTGACCGTCGACTACCTCCGCATCAAGAACGTCGACGCGGGTGACACCGAGGCGCTCATCGAGTGGGTCGGCGGCGGCGCCCCGAGCCAGTTCCACTACATCGCGCCCTACCCCGAGAAGGACGCCTCGGGCAAGCCCTCCGACATCATCAAGATGTACGGCGGGAGCCTGCAGGTCGGCACGCTCAACATCGGCGGCATCCCCGGGAAGGTCCTCAAGGGCATCCCGAAGGGGTTCTCGGCCGCGTACGTCAACTGGGAGCCGAGCGCGAAGCGCTACGACGAGCCCGCGCCCTCGCACCTGATCGAGTGTACCGGCAACCGCGCCGTCACCATCGACCAGCTCCACTACTGGAAGCCGGTCGACTACGTGTACAAGCTGTACAAGGCCGGCAGCTGCGACCTCGCCCGGCCGGTCCCGCGCGGGTACGACTCCGCCATCAACCGGAACATCATCAACAATGCGAAGGACACCGGCAACGGCGTCGTCTTCCACGGCAAGTCCTCGGAGGTCGACGGCGGTACCTCGAACGTTACCTGTCTGTGTGACTACTGAGGCTCACGCCTCCGTGACGGCCCGCGCCGTCGCGTCGTCCACCCCCCCGAACTGGCACGCGTCGGGGCACTGAACTGGCGCAGCTCGGCCCCCGGTCCCCGTTCCCGGTCTCGGTTCGCTCTCCTCCCCGCTGGTCTCGGTTCGCTCCGTTCCGTTGACCCGCCATTCGTCTCGCCACTCTTCGTCGCCCTTCCACTCGCCGTCGCATTGCCGACTTCACGCCACCGCCTCCGGCTTTCGAGGCGGTCGGCGCCGACTAACTATCCCCTTTCGCACCTTCTCGACTGACGAGACGAGCCGGACCTTCCGGCCGCCACCGCCCATGTCCCTCACGTCACCTTCACGACAGGCCGACAGCACGCCCGCGCCGACGTCGACGCCGACCGACGGCTCGCTCGCCAGCGTCGAGACGGTCGTCGTCAGCGAGACGGCGAAGGTCGGCGGGGCGGAGACCAGCCTCCTCGAGTTCCTCGCGCAGGTCCCGGCGGACGAGCGCGACCGGTTCGCGGTGGTCTTCCCCGACGAACCCGGCGCGCTCCGGGCCCGGGTGGCCGACCTCGGCTTCCCCTCGCTCGCGGTGCCGCTCCCCCCGAACCTGCTCCCCGTCCCCGACGCGGGCGGGTTCGTCCGGACGGTTCGGGCGCTCTCCCGACTCGTCCGGTCGGCCCCGGTCTCGACCGTCTACGGCAACCAGATCTCGACGGGTCCCCTGCTGACGGCGCTCAAACTGCGCCACCCCGGGCTCCGGACGGTCCTCCACGTCCGCGACCACCGCGGCCCGGCCGGAGCGCTGTTCCGCCACGTCCCCCTCCAGGACGCGGTCGTGTTCAACTCGGGGTTCGTCCGCGAGGCCGCCGTCGGCGGACGCCTCGGGTCGCTCATGCGCGGCTCCGACGCCGTCGTCTACAACTGCGTCGACGTCGAGCGGGCCCGGGAGCGGGCCGCCGAACCGGCGACCGTCCCCGGTGACGACGGCGAGACCGTCGGGCTGTTCGGCCGCTTCGAGCGCTGGAAGGGGTTCGACTACGCCGTCCGCGAGCTGTGTCACCCCGACGTCTACCCCCACGTCGACCGGGTGCTGCTGGTGGGCGCCGACAGCGGCCTCGGCGACCCCGACTACGAGGCCGAGGTCCGCGACCTCCTCTCGCGGGTCGACCCCGCGGGCAAGGTCCACCTGCTCCCCTTCCAGGACAACGTCTGGCCGTACTACGACGCCTGCGACGTGGTCTGCGTCCCCAGCTACGACGAGCCGTTCGGGCGGGTCGCCATCGAGGCCGGCGCCCTCGGCATCCCCGTGCTGGCCGCAAACTCGGGCGGCCTCCGCGAGATCGTCCGCGACGGCGAGACCGGGTTCCTGTTCGACCACGACCGGCCCTCCTCGTTCCGCGCCGGCGCCCTCGACCTGCTGACCGACGACGCCCTCCGGGGTCGCCTCGGCGAGGCCGCCGAGCGCGACGTCTGCGACCGCTTCTCCCCCGGCGAGTACCACGCCGCCGTGCGCTCGGTGCTGGCGGACAGCGACGCCAACTAGCGGGGGACGCTCCCCGCGGCGCCCCGGCGACGGACTGTTCTCGGGACCACTGTTCGATCCGAGCGGTCGCCCGCTGCGGTTTGTCGCGGGCGATCGCAAACTGGGGATCGTCGCGAGCGGTCGCCAACAGGGATCGTCGCGAGCGGTCGCTCGCCGGGGCTGGGCGATCCGAGACGCAACCGACCGACGGCGGTCAGGGTGACGTGACGAGGGCGTCGCCGTCGTCGCTCGTCGTCTCGCCGGGGTCCCCGAGCGGGAGGAGGTCCTCGTAGGCCGCGAACAGTTCCGCCCAGTCGTAGCGCTCCCCCAGGTCGCGGGCGTTGGCCGCGAGGCGCTCCCGGCGCTCGGCGTCCGCCAGCAGGGCCTCGATGGCCTCGACCATCCCCGCGTCGTCGTCCCGGATCAGCGCGTGGACGTCGTCCTCGACTGGGATGCCCTGCGCCCCGACCGGCGTGGTGACGATCGGGAGGCCGGCGGCGAGGTAGTCGAGCATCTTCAGTTTGGTGCCCGACCCGAACGAGAGCGGGCAGAGCGCCACGTCCGCCAGGGCGAACACGTCGGGCAGGTGGTCGACGAACCCGGGCGCGTGGACGTTCGGCCGGTGGCTCGCGTCCGGCGGATTGCGCCCCGCCAGGAGGAACTCGACCTCCGGGAGCGCGGGCGACAGTTCGTCGACGATCCGGCGGGCCGCGGCCCGGTTTGCGTCCCAGTCGAACGACCCGACGAAGGCCGCGACCGGCGCGTCCGGCCGGATCCCGAGGTCGCGCCGGAGGCGGTCGGCGTCGCCGCCGGCGGTCAGGTCGTCGACGTCCGTGCCGTTGGGGATCACCGCCGTCCGCACGCCGTCGACGTCGAACCCGGCGGGGTCGTCCTCGGACTGGAACACCACCACGTCGGCGGCGTCGACGCCGCGCTGTTCGGCCCGGCGGAGGTTCGCCACCGCCCGCCGGCGAACCGGTCCCGGGACGGGCGTCGATTCGAGCCACTGGTCGAGCAGCGCGTGGTAGGCGTTGTGCTTGTTCACCAGCAGCGCGGCGTCGTGCTGGCGGGCGATCTCGATCCCGGCGTCGACCAGCTGCGGCGACTCGGTGACCACGAGGTCGAACGACACGTCCAGGCCGCGGACCCGTCGAACGACCGACCGGGTGAGACGCCGCGAGAGCGGGTGGCGATCGGAGACGGCGAACAGCCCGAAGTAGCCGTCGTTGAACAGCGCCTTGTGGCGAGTGAGGCGGGACTCGAAGGGGACGAGGGTCATCCCCGGCGGCCGCTCCCCATCGCGGTACGGGCAGGCGAGGTAGAGGTCGCCGCGGGCGGCGAGCCACTCCGCCATCTTCCAGCTCCGGACCTCCGCGCCGTTGGTCGGCGGGTAGGGGAAGTCCTTGTTCAACTGGAGGATCCGGAGGGGCCCGTCGCCGCGGGACCCGTCGGCGGGATGCATGCCTCCGTAGAGTCCGCCGTCGGGATTAGTTATGGGGCGGCTTCCGTCGCTCCGGGCCGCTACCGGGCGTCGACGCGCGTTCCCGAGGGCGGATCACTCCGTCGCGGCCCCGCCGATGCGGCCGCCGTTCTCGTTCCAGAGCAGCCCGACGTGGCCCGTGTCGTACACCTTCTGCTCGCGGGTGACCGTGTCCCGGAGCCACGCGTCGCCCATCACGACCGTCGAGGTGGTGAGCTCGCTGTTGCCGACGCGGACGCCGTGGTCGGCCCACCGGTCGCGGTAGAGCACCAGCGACTCGGGGGTCGACACGCCCGTCTCGTCGATCCGGAGGTCGGTGTCGGCCTCGGTCCCGAAGTGCTCGATCCCGTGACGGGAGGCGGCGAACGTCGTCACGGACCCGCCGTTGGCCTCGACGAAGCCGCTCGTGGCGCGGAGGGACGCGTACTCGGCGGCGGTGTACTCCACCTGCGTCTCGGGGACCGGCGTCACCTCGTAGAGGTCCGGCCCGCCGTGGAGGCCGTACAGGTCGCCGCTGGCGACCACCGGCGCGGTCGTCCCGAGCACGACCACGAGGGCGACGGCGCCGGCGGTCCACGCCCGCGATCCCCGGGCGTGGGTGAGGAGGGCGTAGAGCCCCACGCCGAGGACGAACGCGAAGAACAGGCTGACCGGGAGGCGCGCCCGGGTGATTCCCTCGACGGCGATCGGCGTCCGGAAGAGCAGCGGCGCGCTGATCACGCCCGCGGCGAGCAGGCCGAACAGGCCGGCGCGGTGGTCGAGGGTCCGGAGGGCCACCGCGACGCCGAAACAGAACACGGCCACGAGGGCGACGTAGTAGATCCCCTCCGGGCTCCCGAGGCTGCGGAGGGCCACCGCGGCGTCGGCGGCCGGCAGCCGGGTCCCGAAGGCGACCGTCTCCGAAACCGCCGAGGAGGCGGAGGCGACGGTGCGCTGCCCCAACAGCAGCACCGCCAGCTCACCGACCAGCAGGACGATGAACGTCCGATTGACGATCCAGTAGACCAGTGCCGCCGCCAGCACGCCGAACACGGGGATCACGCGAGGTTTGACGACCCGATGGGGGGCGACGGCGAACAGCGGCGCCAGCCGCGGCAGGGCGTACAGTCCGACGAGAACCGGCATGAGCAGGACGAGCGTCAGGTGGTGCGTGAGCACGATCGCGGCGCCGAGCAGGACCGTCAGCGCGGTCACCCGCCGCCGCCCCGCGCGGCCCTCCGTCGCTCCGCGGTAGGCGAGGTAGAGGAGGACGTACGCGAGGACGACCGCCAGCGACTGCGGGAAGAAGTACGTGGCGAAAAAGCCGATCGGCTCCAGCAGCGAGAGCCCCAGGGCGACCGCCAGCGCCAGCCGGTCGTCACCCGACACCAGCCGGGCGAGCAGGTAGGTGAGCGGGACGACCGACGCGAAGGCGGCGATGCCGAACATCATGAGGGCGTCGTAGGGGGCCACGCCGCCGAGCAGCGAGAGGGTCGCCGCGACGCTGTGGAGCCCCGGGAACGTGCTGTAGTTGCCGAGCGCGCCGGGGAAGCCGGACGCCAGCAGCGCCTCGACGAGGCGGACGTGCGTGAAGGTGTCGCCGTGGCTGAAGAAAAAGCCCGTCGTGAGGTAGACGGTCACCGGCGAGACGAGAAACAGCGCCGTCACCTGCGCGAGCAGGCGGCGCGTCCCGACGCCCCCCCGGAACTGGAGGGCGAGCAGGGCGTACCCGAGCGGCAGCGTCAGGAGCAACACCAGCCCCCGGTCGGGGACGACGACCGCGCCCGCGACAGCCGCGGCCGCCACCCCGGCCACGCCGAGATCCAGGTTCTCCACCGGGAGCGAGCGGGCGTCGGTTCGCCCCTCGACCGCCCGCGACCCGTAGTAACAGAGCGCGGCGATCGTCAGCCCCAGCAGCGCGTAGCTGCCCTTGATGGCCATGATGACGCCCACGACCTGCCCCACCGCGACCACCAGTCCCGCCAGGAGGAGGATGCTCAGCGGGAAGAAGGCGCGTTCCAGGGGTTTCGAGAGGTTGAGATGCATCGGTGCGCGTTAGCTTCGTGAGTCGCTTCGCGGGTGATTAGTTATGGTGCGGCTTCCCCGGTACGGCCCCGCGGTTTCCGGTCGGGGCCCGTCCCCGTGTCGTCGAGCGCCGGCGGTCCGCCGCGTCCATCGCCGAGGCGCCGGGGGGTCCGCTGCTCCGGCGCCCGTCTTCGGTCGCGTCGATCACGCGCCGGACGGCGCCCCGTCGGCCTCGCCGCCTCGGTCCTCCGCCCCGTCCCCGCCGTCGGTGGTGAGGTCGGCGGCCGGGCCGGTTCTCTCCGGCGGACGCTCCCGGGCCGCGGCGGCCCGGCCCCAGACCTCGGCGAGTCGCGCCAGGTAGGCGACGACGTAGGCGACCAGGAACCGGTAGCGCGGCGGCGAATCGAGGGACGGCGCGGCCTGCCGGACCCGCGAGACGTAGTCCCCGGGATGGGGCGGCAGGAGGTTCCGCGGGTCGCGCAGCGACGAGACGACGGCCCGCTCGGGGAACAGGCGCCTGAGGTCGGTGTACCCCCGGCCGACCCGGGCGTGTTTCTTCAGGACCGACCGGAGGCCGGTGCGGGCGGGGTGTCGGAGGACGATCCCGGGGGCGTACGCGGGGGGGTACCCGGCCGCCGCGGCGCGCGACCCCCACTCGAAGTCGCCCCCCGAGACGAGTCGCTCGTCGAAGCCGCCGACGGCGTCGAACACCTCGCGGCCGGCGACCAGACAGCACGTGGGGACGAACTCCGCCCGCTCGACGCAGCGGGGGACGTCGAAGCCGTAGACCGTGTCGAACACCCCAGCGGCGGACACCTCGCCGCCGTACAGGTCGACCGCGCAGCCGAAGTGGCGGTGCCCCCGGTCGGCGGCGTCGAGCACGTCCGCGACGTACGTCTCCGGGACGGTCATGTCGGCGTCGACGAAGCCGAGCAGCGGGGCGCGGGCGGCCTCGATCCCCTCGTTTCGGGCCGCGTAGGAGGACTGCACCGCCCGCTCGACGCGGAGCCGGACCTGCGGGTGCTCGTCGACGAACGCCCGAACCGCGTCCCTGGTGCCGTCGGTCGATCCGTTGTCGACGACGATCACCTCGTAGCGCGCCGGCGGGACGGTCTGGTCGACGAGCGACGCCAGGGTCGTCCGCACGCCCCCCGGATCGTTGTACACCGGGACCACGACCGTCAGTTCGGGGCCGTCGTCCGCGGACACCGCCCGGTCGCGGTCGGCCGACGGCGCTGTACCATCCTCGTGCGGGCGGCGAGTCATCGTGCACACCTCGCCCGCACGGGGGATTAGTATCCGGCGCCTACCCCCGCACCGGCTCCCGCGGTGGGCCCTCTCCGGCCGCCGTAGGCGGCCCATACTTATCCACCGACGTGACGTTCCTCCGTGTATGACTGCTCTTTCCGTCGTGCTCTGTACGCGCTCCGAGCAGGGCGAGGTCCCCTGCATCCGGTCGTTCGAGCAGGAGGCGTTCGACGACTTCGAGGTGATCGTCCGCCGGGACGACGGCATCTCGGCCGCCCGGAACGCCGGGATCCGCGCCGCCAGCGCCGACAAGATCCTGTTCGTCGACGACGACGCCCACCCTCACGAGGACTACCTCCAGACGGTCGTCGACGCCCTCGACCGCTACGACGCCGTCGGCGGCCGGGTCGTCCACCCCGTCGAATCCCCCCAGGACGAACTCATCCGCTCGTACTGCGAGCACTACGACCAGGGCGACGAGGAGCGCGAGACCGACCGCCTCGTCGGGTGCAACATGGCCTTCCGGCGCGAGGTACTCGACGTCGTCGGCGGCTTCGACGAGAACTTCGACTGGGGGCACGAGGAGACCGACATGGCCCGTCGCGTTCGCCGGGCCGGGTTCACCATCGGGTACGTCCCCGAGATGTGCGTCACCCACCGGTACGCCAGTTCGCTCCCCGATCTCTGGCGGAAGATGGAGGCGCTCGGGCGCGCCGACGCCTACTTCGACCGCAAGAAGGGCGTCTCCGAGTGGGAGCGGCTCCACTGGCACGTCCCGATCCGCCGGGCGCCGACGCTCACCGAGTCGGTCGTCGCCTCCGTCGCCGCCGGCTGTCGCTCGCTCGGGCGCTTCCGGGCGCTCCTCTCGGGCGTCCCCGACGTCCCGACCGAGTACCCGGAGACCTCGGCTCGCCCGACGGCCGACGCGGGCGTCGCGGGTTCCGACTGAGCGCCCGGGTCGCACGCGTCCGGCGACCCGACGGCCGTGCGACCGCTGTTCTTTGACCGACGGTCCCGTGACCGCTCTTTTTCGACCGACTGCTACGATGCGACGACACCGACCGGCTGCGACCCGCTCAGTCGAGCACTCGTTCGACGGTCGCCCCGAGTTCGTCCGGGTCGACACGCATGTCCGTGTCGACCGTCTCGCCGGTCAGCCAGTGGTACTCCAGGCCCAGTTCCCTGGCGAGGCAGTAGTAGAACGCCCTGACGTTGTCCTCGCGGAACAGTTCGATCACCGTCGGGTCGCCCTGGGCGTGGACGAGGTTGACCAGTCCCGACCCGTGGGGGGCGACGACGGCCTCGCAGCCGGCGAACATGGCGACTTGCTCGGGCAGCGAGTGGGCCTCGGCGACGACCGACTCGAAGCCGTAGTCCTCCAGCGTCGCCACGAGGTCGGCCTCGTTCTCGGCGCGGTTGTACTGGGCCCGCTCGCGGGAGACGTAGATCCGATCCGGCCAGTCGCGCTCGAACAGTTCGTCGGGCGTCGCCTCGTGGAAGCGGTCCTGGAGCCACTCCAGGTCGTCCAGCGAGGGGTTGTAGTCGTCCGGGTGCTGGGTTCTCGGGACGCCCATCACCCGCTTTCTGTGCATCGGGACGACGAGCCGCCGAACCGTGGCGGGGGCGGCGTCGGGGTCCCACTCCTCGACGCGGTCCATCGGCCAGCCGACCAGTCGCATCGTCTCGGTCAGCCACCCCGGCGGGTCCGGCGGGACCAGCACCGTCGGCGTCCGCCCCGTCGCCTCGCGGTAGCGCTCCAGCCCCCGCAGCCGGGGGAGGTACTCGAGCATCCAGTGGTAGAAGGTCGTGCCGTGGTACTTGACCATCGGGAGCGCACAGTCGTAGTCGTACGCCGCGCCGCCGGCCCGCGGGGCGAACCGGACCCGGCGGGCCACCGTCGCCAGCGATCGCGGGGTCGATCGCTCCCCGACGAGCGACTCGAGGCGGAAGTAGAGGTACCGGCGGTTGGCGTCGGTGGTCTCGATCACCGGCCGCCGATCCGTCGTGAGGGCGAACGGTTCGGGCCCGACGAGGGTCGCGTCCCGGAGCTCGCAGACGAACGGTCGCTCGGCGCGGTAGGAGCCGAGCCGCGTCGAAAACTGGGCCGGAAGCCCCGCCCGGTCGTCCTCCAGCCGGAAGTACTCCTCCTCGTCGTGGTGCCACAGCCGCTCCGCCTCGCCCGTGCGCTGTTTGAGCGCCGCCCGGTCGAGCGTCGGCCCGGCGGCGGCGAGCAGCGCGTGGCGACGCGGCTTCCCGGCGACGAACTCCCGGTAGGCGAACCGGGGCGCGGCCGCGAGCGTCCGGACGGGACCCTCCCGGCGCAGTTTCTCCCCGGCCCACTTGGTGACCCACCAGTCCGCGAGGCGGCGGTAGCGGCTCATGGCTCCCCCCTCTCGCGACGGTCGCTAGTACTTTCCGATCGTCGGTCCGGCCGTCGGTTCGGCCGCGGGGTTCCGCGGGCCGTCGCCCTCATCCCTGGACGGCCCCCACGAGGCGCCGGAGCGTCGGTTCGATGCCCCACCGGAGGTACCGCTCGATGAGGAGGACCGCGACCACGTAGACCCCGACGCCGAGCGCGACCGACGCCGCGAACTCGGTGACGGGCGTCGGGAACGCGACTGACGACTGGAGCGCCAGGACCGCACCCCCCATCGCGAGGCTGGCCAGCAGCGGGAACCCGAGTTCGCGCAGGAAGCGTCGTGCGGTGGTGTCGAGTTCCCGCGTCACGAGGTAGAGGTCCAGCGGGAGCGCGGGGAAGAGGTACGCGAGGACGACCACGCCGGCCGCCCCCTCGATGCCGTAGCCGCGGATGGCGGGCACGATGAGCACGGCGATGACGACGAGCCGGGCGAGCCCGACCTTCAGGCCGATGTCGGGGCGACCGCGGGCGTTCCACACCGGCCCCAGCGTCGCCGCGATGGAGTGGAGCAGGCCGTACACCGCGATGAGCTGCATGGTCGTCGTCATGGGGGTCCACTCGGGGCCGAGGACGCCCGCGACGAACGAGGGCGCGACGACGACGATGCCGACGGCCATCGGCAGGGAGACGAGCGCGGTCACCCGGAGGGTGGTGAAGTAGGCGTCGCGGAAGGCCGCGAGGTCGCCCTGGAGCTTCGAGTAGGCCGGGAAGACGACGCTCGATATCGTGCTGGTCACCTCGGTGGCGGGGGCGTTGGCGACCCGGTAGGCGAGCTGGTAGTAGCCCAGCGCAGTCGAGGAGAGCAGGGCGCCGACGACGAAGTCGTCGCCGTCGGTGATCAGGAAGTAGACGACGCTGGAGCCGGTGATCCACTTCCCGTAGTCGACGAGCGTCCGCGCGCGCCCGCCGTCGAAGGACAGGCTGGGGCGGTAGTCGTGGAGCAGATACGACCCGACCACCAGCGCGAGGTTCCCGGCGAGATAGCCGACGACGAGCGCCCAGACGGTGCCGAAGGCGAGGGCGAGCGCGATGGAGACGACGAACTCGGTGAGCGCCCCGCCGACGCGGTGGGCGAAGTTCCGGTGGAACTGGAGGTCCTTCTTGAAGTAGACGATGCCCGGGTTGCGGAGCCCCATGAGCACCGGCGAGAGGGCGATGACCCGGAGGATGTCGGTCACCTGCGGATCGCCGAAGACGCCGGCCAGCAGCGGCGCCGCGAGGAAGGTCACGCCCCCGAGCAGGAGCCCTCGCCCGACCGACAGGCTCCAGGCCGTGTCGAGGTAGCCGTCGACGTCCGCCTCCTCCCGCTGGACGAGGGCGGTGTCGATGCCGAGTTCGGAAAAGCGGTTGAGCGCCACCAGCGTCACCATGGCGATGCCCATCAGCCCGATGCTCTCCGGGCCGAGGAGCCGCGCGAGGAAGATCCACAGCACCGTCTGGAGCACCCGGACGCCGACGTTCGTGGCCGTGACCCAGATGCCCGACCGGGCGGTTCGGGACGCGAGGCTCCCCTCGGGCGTGAGACCGCGAACCAGCGCGACGAGCGACTCTACCAGCCCCACTGCGAGCCCCCCGGTTCCGTCCGCTGGCGCCGCACCGGTTGCGCCCACCGCGGCCGCGCCGGTTCCGGTCGATCCGCGGTCGACGGGCGCGGCGGTCCCGTCGACGACTGCGATGCTGATCCGTACACGCCGTTGCCGACGCGGTCGGGACGCTTTAACAGTCGGTGCCTGTTTCGACCGCCGCGAGCCCGCCGCCGCCGATAGGCGTCCCATAACTATCGCCGTCGGTGGCTTTCTCACGGACAGTAACGATTCATGGACGGACACACGCAACGGGGGACGGACTCCGACGAGACGGCCGAGAGCGACGGCTCGACGGCCGATGCGCACGGCGGCGGCCCGGACGGCGAGGCCCGCACCGAGTACCTGCTGGTGACGGAGTACTTCCACCCCGACACGGCCGCCACCGGCACCCTGCTCACCGACCTCGCGGTGGGGCTCGTCGACCGCGGCCTCCCGGTGTCGGTGCTGACGAGCCAGCCCAACTACCACTCCGGAGAGAACGAACGCCAGCCGGGGCGGTCGACCCACGAGGGCGTCGACGTCGCGCGCATCCGCGCCCCGCAGTTGCGACAGACGTCGCTCCCCCGGCGGCTGTTCAACTGGGCCGTCTTCACCGTCTGGGTGTCGCTGGCCCTGCTCGTCTCCCGGCCCGACCGCGAGCGGCACGTCGTCGTCGTCTCGAACCCGCCCTTCCTCCCCCCGGCGATCTGGGCCGTCTGCCGCCTGCGGGGCTGGTCGTACACGTACGTCGTCCACGACCTCTACCCGGACTTCCTCGTGGCGACCGGCCGCCTCGGCGGGTCGAACCCGCTCGTGCGCGCCTGGCGCGCCGTCAACCGCCGGGTCTACGGCGACGCCCACGCCGTGGTCGTCCTCGGGCCGGTCATGAAAGAGCGCGTCGTCGAGACGACGGGCGTCCCCGCCGAGCGCGTCCGCGTCGTCCACAACTGGGCCGATGGCGAGTTCATCCGCCCCCGCGAGAAGGCCGAGAATCCCTTCAGTCGCGAACACGGGCTGGTCGAGCCGTTCACCCTCGTCTACTCGGGTAACATCGGCGCCAACCACGACCTGGAGACGCTGGTGCGGGCTGCCGACCGCCTCGTCGACGACCCGGTGCGGGTGCTGATCATCGGCGAGGGCGACAACCGCCGGCGAATCCGCGACCTGGCGGCCGACCTCGACGTCCCCGAGGACACCCTCGCCTTCCTCCCCTACCAGGACCGCGAGGTCCTCCCGTACTCGCTGACCAGCGGGGACGCCTCCGTCGTCGCCGTCGAGGAGGGGCTGGAGGGGATCTGCGTCTCCTCGAAGCTCTACACCGCCCTCGCGACCGGGACGCCGGTGCTCGCCATCGCGAGCGCGGACGACGACGTCGGTCGCCTGGTCGAGGCCCACGACGCCGGCGTCCAGGTCGACCAGGGCGACGTCGACGGCCTCGTCCGGGCGGTTCGCCGGTGGGTCGACGACCCCGACCTCGCCGACCGACAGGGACGGGCCGCCCGCGAGGCCTTCGAGGACAACTACACGCGGGAAGCCGCGGTCGACGCCTACTACCGGGTGCTGACCGGGGCCGACCCGACGCCGGAGGACGCGTCGACCGCGCCGCCGGCGTCCGCGGGATCGGAGGTCTCGTCGACGTCGTCGGCGCCCTCGGCGCCGGAGTCGTCGGACCCGTCGCGACCCGAGGACCCGGCGCAACCGGGGGACCCGTCGCGTCCCGACGAGCAGACGGCGACGCCGCGGTAGCGCTTCCCGACGCGACGCGCGCCCGATCCGGGCAGGCTTTTCTACGCGAGACGCGTAGCCGCCGCTGATGACGAACGACGACGAGGCGGCGACGGTCCCCATCCGGTGCCCGGAGTGCGACACGACGACGCGGGTGGAGATGTCGACCGCAGCCGACGCCATCGAGCGCCACAACGAGCAACTCCACGACGGGGACGACGTCGCCGGGATCGACCCCGACGTCGCCGACGAGTTCGCCAACCTGATCGCCGAGGACCTCGGACTGCTCGACGAGGGGGCCTGACCGACGTGCTCGACGAGGGGGCCTGACCGGGGGCGCCCGCCGCCGCGGCGCTGTCGGCCGTCGTCGCGGCGCTGTCGGCCGTCGTCGCGCCGTCCGCCGCCGCGCTGTCAGTTACCGCGCTCGTCGTTTCTCTCCGCCCCCCGGAACCCGTCCGCCGAGGCGGCCGGTCGCCTCAGTCGACGACGCCGGCGTCGACCAGGTAGGCCGCCGTGTAGGGGTGGAGGTCGTCCGGGAGGTCGCCGGGAGCGAACACGCGAACCGCGGAGTGCTGGGCGTCGAGGCTGAACGCCGTCGTCTCGGGCCGCACGACGTACCCCGTCGGCACGTAGTGCTTCCCGCCGGCGTCGGGCACGTCCGCGACGTCGTAGAAGTGCTCGTAGACGCCGAGTGTCCGCTCGATCGAGACGGCGACGCCGAGTTCCGCCTCGGCGACCCGGTGGACCGCTTCGCGGAGGCGCTCGCCCTTCCGGACGCGCCCGCCGGGGACGAACCACTCGCCGCGGGCGGGTTCGTTCTCCCGCATGGCGAGCACGACGCCCTCTTCCGCCGTCGCAGGCCCCGCCGCGTCGACGCCGCCGTCCCCGCTCCCCACGCCGTCTCCGGGTTCGCTCGCCGATTCGTCGACGGGCGCCCGGACGACCAGGTCGACGGAGACGATGGGGGCGTTGCGGACGACGGTTGCCCACTCCTCGCTCGGGACGTGATCGCGGGGCTCCATGGGCGTCCTCCGACCGCACCCCCCGTGGGTCTTTGGGTTCCGGCGCCGGCCGCGACCGGAAACTGGACGCCGATCGCGTGTACCGGTGGTTTCTTTCGCCGACTGCAGTAAGGATCACCATGGTCCTCGCCGGCCTACTTCCGGACTCGCCGCTCGCGAACGTCCTGGTGATCTGCGTCGCCACCGCCTTCATCTGGCTCGGCAGCGGGTGGCTCGAGGAGTCGGCCGAACACCTCTCCGCGCACTACGGCCTCCCGGCGGTCGTCCAGGGGTCGGTGGTCGTCGCCGTCGGATCGAGCTTCCCCGAGTTCACGAGCGTTCTGTTCACTGCGCTCGCCGGCGCGTTCAACATGGGCGTCGGCGCCATCGTGGGGTCGGCGATCTTCAACGTCCTCGTGATCCCCGCGCTCTCGGGGATCGCGGTCCCGGAGCACCTGGAGTCGAATCGGACGATCGTGTACAAAGAAGCGCAGTTCTACATGATCGCGGTCTCGGCGGTGGTCGTCACCTTCGCCCTCGCGGTGATCTACTACCCGGTGGCGGACGGCCCGGCGCTGGCCGGCCGCGTCACCCGGCCGCTCGCGCTCATCCCGCTCCTGCTCTACGGCCTCTACCTGTTCATCCAGTGGCAGGACGTGGGTGACCACGTGGCCGAGGAGCCGCCGGGCGACGTCGCAATCGGCCGCGAGTGGGGGCGCCTCGCCGCCGGCCTGCTCCTCATCCTCGTGGCCGTCGAGCAACTGGTCGGCGGCGTCGAGTCACTGGGGCACACCTTCGGCATCCCCGAGTTCCTCGCCGGGGTGACGATCATCGCGGCGGCGACGAGCCTGCCCGACACGCTCGTGAGCGTCCGATCGGCGCGCGACGGCAACGCCGCGACGAGCCTCGGGAACGTGCTCGGCTCGAACACGTTCGACCTGCTGGTGGCGATCCCGGTGGGCGTGCTGATCGTCGGGAGCGTCCCCGTCGACTTCGCGGTCGCGGTGCCGATGCTGGGCGTGCTGACCCTGGCGACGGTCCTGCTCTTTGCGACGATGCGGACGGACCTCTCGCTCTCCCGCGTCGAGGCCTACGCGCTGCTGGTCGCGTACCTCCTGTTCGTGGCGTGGGTGATCGCCGAGACCGTCGGCGCGACGGACGTCATCAAGGGCGCCTGAGACTGGCCCGCCGCCGCCCGGGCCGGTTAGCGCGCGAACTCGGGTGCGGAAAGCGGGCGGAGTGGGAGGGGCCGAAGCGGCGGAGGAAAGAGGGCGAAATCGGGAGGGCCGAAGCGAGAGGGCGGAGTCGGGAGGGCCGAAGCGAGAGGGCGGAGTCGGGAGGGCCGAAGCGAGAGGGGTGAAGCGGCGAGGCGAACCGATCGCAGGGACCGCGTCGATCGGCCCTCGGCGCGTCTTGTCGCCGGTCGGTTCAGGCGGGGGCGTCGACCCGCCGCGTGCGCTCGTACCACTCGATGGTCTCGCGGAGGCCCTCCTCAAGGGGAGTGTCGGCGGTCCAGCCGAAGCGTTCTCTCGCTCTCGTGGTGTCGAGTTTTCGCCGGGGCTGGCCGTCGGGCTTCGAGGTGTCCCAGACGATCTCGCCCTCGAAGCCGACGAGGTCGGTGATCTCGCCGACCAGGTCGCGGATCGAGATCTCCTCGCCCGATCCGAGGTTGACGGGCTCGGGGTCGTCGTAGCGCTCGGCCGCGTCGAGGATGCCGCGGGCGGCGTCCTTCACGTAGAGGAACTCCCGGGTCACCCGGCCCGTGCCCCAGGCGGTGAGTTCGTCGTCGCCGCGGTCGCGGGCCTCGATGGCCTTGCGGATCAGCGCCGGGATCACGTGGGAGGTCTCCAGGTCGAAGTCGTCCTCCGGGCCGTAGAGGTTCACCGGCATGAGGTAGATGGCGTTCGTGCCGTACTGCTCGCGGTAGGCCTGGGCCATCGTCAGCAGGGAGCGCTTGGCGACGCCGTAGGGCGCGTTGGTCTCCTCGGGGTAGCCGTTCCAGAGGTCGTCCTCCTCGAACGGGACGGGGGTGTGCTTGGGGTAGGCGCAGATCGTCCCGAGGATGACGGTCTTGTCGACGCCGTGTTTTCTGGCCGCTTCCAGCAGTTCGATCCCCATGATCGCGTTGTCGTAGAAGTACCGTCCGGGGTTGTCCTGGTTGGCGCCGATGCCCCCGACCGAGGCGGCGAGGTGGATCACCACGTCCGGGTCGGCGTCGGCGAACGCGCGCTCGATCGCCTCGCGGTTCCGCAGGTCGTACTCGCTGCTCCGCGGGACGAACACGTCGACCGTCTCCGAGCGCGACTCCAGTTCGGCAACCAGGTGCCCGCCGAGGAAGCCGGCGCCGCCGGTGACCATGACCGATTTGCCGTCCCAGTAATCGTGGGTATCGCGGGCGTCGTCGGTGTCGCGACTGGTTTCGCTCATCTCACTCACCGTTCACCGCCAGTCGACGCGCTTCTCCCAGGCGGGCTCGTTGTTGGCGTACCACTCGATGGTGCGGGCGATGCCCTCCTCCCAGGTGACCTCGGGCTCCCAGCCGGTGAGGGCGTTGAGCTTGTCGTACCCGACCAGCAACTCCTCGACGTCCGAACTGCCGGGACGCCGGCGGTCCTCGCGCTGGACCACGTGGCGGTCGTCGTCCCAGTGGCCCTGCTCGGCGCCGACGCGCAGGATCATGTCGGTCCAGTCTCCCATCGAGACGTTCTTGCCGTAGCCGTAGACGTACTGCTCGCCGGGGTTGCCCGCGAGCGCAGTGTGGATGTGCCCCTTCACGCCGTCGCTGACGTAGCACATGTCGCGCTTGGGCGAGAGGTTCCCGAGGTGGATCTCCGGTCTAGTCAGCGCCTGCGTGATGATCGTCCCCGTGATGTACCGGGGGTTCTGGCGCGGCCCGTAGTTGTTGAACATCCGGGTCGTGACCGTCGGGACCCGGTAGGCGTCGTAGTAGTTCATCGTGAGGAAGTCCGCCGCCAGCTTCGACGTGGCGTAGACGGACTTCGGGTTCACGGGGGAGCGCTCGGAGAGGAGCACGCCGCCGTCGGCCACGAAGTCGTACATCTCCCGCATCTCGCCGTTGACGTTGCCGTACTCTTCGCTGGTGCCGGCGGTGTCGAACTTGTACAGGTCGATGTCGTTGTCGACGACCGACTGGAGGAGGTTCAGCGTCCCCGTGACGTTGGACTCGATGGTCTCGTAGGGGCGCTCCCAGGACTCGCCGACGTGCGCCTGGGCGCCCAGGTGGAAGACGATGCCGTCGTCGGTGCCCTCGAAGGCATCGACGAGCGCCCGGTCGACGGAGTGTTTGTCGCGCAGGTCGCCCCGGTGGACGGTGATGTTCGGGGCCTGGCCCCGGAGGTTGCCGAGCTCCCCGGAGGACGTCGCGCGGACGAACGCGTGGACGTCCGCGCCGTAGTCGACGAGCGAGTCGACCAGGTGCGATCCGACGAAGCCGCCGGCGCCGGTCACGAACACTGGTCGATCCGCCATCTTGGATTCGATGTTGAGTGCCATTTCCTACGCGTACTGTCCGCCGCACCGGGCTTTGGTACGCGTCTGCTAACGCGACCTTATTCGATCCCAACCCGACGTCCCGGCATCCGCGACCCGGCCCGGGGCGGCCCTAGGTAGGTCCTACCCGATCGGTCGCGCAGGTGCTCGCGTTGATCGGACGGCACAGAATCGGGGGTGGCGAGCGGTTAGGAGGCTGCTACCGCCGGTCGATCACCGGTACTGCTCGCAGACCTGCCGGAGTCCCTCGTCGAAGGAGACGGTCGGCTCCCAGCCGGTCGCCTCGTGGATCTTCGAGATGTCCGCGCAGGTGTCGTGGACGTAGACGTGGTCGGGGATGGGGTTCTCGACGTAGGTCGGTTCGACGTCCGTGCCCAGCTCCTCGTTGAGGCGGTCGACGAGCGTGTTGAAGTCGACGGCGTCGCCGGTGCCGAGGTTGTAGATGCCGTTCAGCTCGTGGTCGGCGGCGGCGATCAGGCCGCCGACGATGTCCGAGACGTGGGTGAAATCGCGCGTCTGGGTGCCGTCGCCGTAGATCTCGGGCGACCGGCCGTTGGCGACGTCGTCGGCGAACTGGGCGATGATGTTGGCGAACTCGCCCTTGTGCTCCTCGGCGCCGCCGTAGCCCTGGTAGACGGAGAAAAAGCGCATGCCCGCGAGGTTCATGTCGTAGTGGTGGTGGAAGTACTCCGCGTAGCGCTCGCGACCGAGTTTCGACGCCTCGTAGCCCGTCCGGGCCTCGACGGGCATCGACTCCGGGGAGGGCTCGGTCTGGTCGCCGTAGATCGAGGAGGTCGAGGCGTAGACGACCGTCTCACAGCCGTCCTGTCGCGCCTGGTCGACCGTGTTGACGAACCCCTCGACGTTGACGCGGGCGCCCCGCGCGGGGTCCTCTTCGTGCATCTTGTACGAGGAGAGCGCCGCGAGGAAGAAGACGACGTCGACGTCGGTCGGGAGGTCGTCGTCGAGCACGCTCCGCTGGTGGTACTCCACCGCGTCGTCCAGGTTCTCGGGGGTCCCGAGGTACTCGTCGTCGACGGCGATGACGTCGTTGTCCGCGGCCAGCGTGTTCGCGAGGTTCGAACCGATGAATCCCGCGCCGCCGGTCACGAGGACGCGCTTGTCCTGCATGGTTCGCTTGACGATGTACTGGCATGAAAAGTCTCGCCTTCCTGGAGGCGTCGCGGAGCCGCCGACGCAGCACCGAGCCGTCACGTGGTCGGGGGGCGAGCGGTCGGTCGTCGCCGAGCGGTCGGTCGTCGCCGAGCGGTCGGTCGTCGCCGAGTAATCGACCGGCCCGTCCGTCGTCCCACGGCAGAGCGATCCCGACTCGTCGGGATGCGGACACTTATTGCGCTGGCGGGGGACGCCCCCGCCGTGTTCGCCCTCCAATCCACCGTCTCATCGCCTGCACCGCCCTCGCCGTGGGTGGCGCTCGTCGCCCTCGTCGGCCTCGCCCTCGTCGGCGCGGTCGTCGGGGCCGTCGGGAGCGCCGTCGCGCGGCGCCTGTCGAATCCCGTGGGGAAGTACCGCCTGCTCTACGCCGGCGTGCTCGTCCCGTTGACGCTCGTGGCGTACGTCGCCCTCGCCGCGGTGGGCCTCGGTGTCGCCGTCGTCGGTTCGGCCCTCCCCCTCGCGCCGTCGGGGCCGGTCGGATCGGTCCTCGCCGACTTCGTCGCCTTCCTCGGCGCGGGCGTCGTCTTCCTCGCGGCCTACGCCCCCACCGTCCGGGGCGTCCGCGCGGTGCGCGACGTGGACCTGTCCACCCCGCGCGCACTGGGGTCCATGGCGCGGTACGTCGTCGGCGTGGCGGCCCTCCTCGCGGCGGTGCTCGCCCCCCTCGGGCTCACGGCGGGGTTCTCGCCGCTGGTCGCCACGCTGGACCTCGCCGTGCTGGGGGTGGTCCTCGTCTACGGCTCGCCGTGGCTCCTGCCGCTCCTCCGGACCACCCGGCGCCCGACCGGCGCGGTCGCCGACCGCCTCGACGCTCTCCGCGAGCGGGCCGGTCTCGACGTGCGGGACGTCCGCGTGCTCGACACCGACGACCAGGAGACGGCGACCACCGTCGTCCGCGGGCCGCCCGGCTACCGCCGCCTGTTCGTCTCGACGACGTTCCTCGACTGTTTCGACGACGACACCGCCGCGGCACTGCTGGCGGTCGACGCCGGCCGCGTCCGCGCACACACCCTCCCCGTCCGGGTGGCGACCGTCTTCGTCGCCGGCCTCGCGCTGGTCGCGTCGGTGACCGGCGCCGGTCTCCGCTGGCCGCTGCTCGGCGTGGCCCTCGGCGTCGTCCTGGCGGGATTCTGGCTCTCGCGGCGCGCGATCCGCGCGGCCGACGACTACGCCGCCGTGCGGGTCGGCCCCGACGCGCTCGCCGCGGCCCTGGAGCGCTACGCGGAGGTCCATGCGATGGAACCGACGCGGCGGCGCCTCCCCAACCCGCTGTCGGTGAACGTCGCGCTCGGTGACCGCCTCGACCGGCTCGAGGATCGCAGACCCACGGAGCCGTAACTGTATAGGGGCTGTCACTCGCACTCCGACGTATCGTGCCCTCCACAGCTCCCGACGCGTCCGCCGCGGACGCCCCCCTCGCCGTCGACGCCGCCGACCTCCGGAAGACCTACGGCTCGACCGTCGCCGTCGACGGCCTCTCGCTGTCGATCCCGTCCGGGACCGTCTACGGCTTCCTCGGACCGAACGGAGCCGGCAAGACCACGACGATGCGGCTGCTCACCGGGCTCTCGACCCCCACGGCCGGATCCGCGCGGGTCTGCGGCGTGTCGGTCGAGGACCGCCGCGCGCTCGTCTCGCGGGTGGGGTACCTCCCCGAGACGCCGCCGCTGTACGACGAGTTCACCGCCCGCGAGCAACTGGAGTACGTCGCCGACCTCCGGGATCTCCCTGCCGCGGCGGCCGACGACCGCATCGAGGACGCCCTGGCGCGCTTCGACCTCGCTGGCGACGCCGACCGGCGCATCGGCTCGTACTCGAAGGGGATGCGCCGTAAGACGGGATTCGTCCAGAGCGCGCTCCACGACCCGGACGTGCTGTTCCTCGACGAGCCGACGAGCGGGCTCGATCCGCGGGCGGCCCGGCGCATCCGCGAGTCCATCGACGCGTTCGCCGAGCGCGGGACCACGGTGTTCCTCTCGACGCACATCCTGCCGGTCGTCGAGGCCGTGGCCGACACCGTGGGCGTCCTCTTCGAGGGGCGGCTCGTCGCCGAGGGGACGCCCGCCGAGGTGACAGAGCGCGCGGCCGCGGGGTCCGGCGGCACGCTCGAAGACGCGTTCCTCGCGGTCACCAGCGACGTCGACGCCGCCGACGCCCCGGGCGGGGAGGGGACGGACGCCGGCGCTCCGGGCGGGGAGGGGACGGACGCCGACGCTCCGAGCGGCGAAGGGACGGACGCCGGCGCTCCCGACGGGGGCGGAGCCGGGAGATGAACGCCCGGGACCTCGCCGCCGACCTCCGCCACGGGCGCCGCATCGGTCGAGCGGAGTTCGTCCGGAGCGTCCGTCGGTACACCCGGGACCTCCGCCGGCTGCTCGGGCTCGGCGTCGCCGTGCTCTTTTTCGGCGGCAACCTCCTGGTGGCGCTCCCGGGGGTGTACGTCCTCGGTCGGGGGGCGCGCTCCGTCGCGTCGATCCCCTTCTTCGAGCCGGCGGCGACGCTCCTCCCCGTCGGGCTTCTGGCCCTCGCCACGCTCCGGACGGCCGAGCGCCTCGGCGGCGTCGACGGCGAGGCGCTGCTCCTGACGACCGTCCACCCCCGCGCCGTCGTCGTCGGCCTCGTGACCGCCGAACTCGCGCGGCTCGCGCTCTGGTTCGGGGTGCCCATCGTCGCCGCCGCCGGCGCGTTCGCGCTCGGCCTCGGGGCGCCGACGCTGCTCGTCACCGCGGGGCTGGTCGCCCTCCCGCTCGGGGTCTGCACCGCCCTCTGGGGCTACGCGGCCGGCATCGCCCTGCTGCGGCTCCTGCGGCGGCTGCCGACCCTCCGGCGCGTCGTCACGGTCGGCGGCGTCGTCGCGCTCGTGGCCGCCGTCGTCCTCTCGCAGGTCGCCGCGCGGCGCCTCGTGGAGTCCGGGGTCTCCCCCGGGCGTCTCCTGTCGGCCCTCGCGGTCGCGCCGCTCACCGACTACGTCGCGCTCGCGTTCGTCGGCACGCCGCTGGCCCGGCCGGTCACCCCCGGCGCGGCGGCGGTGCTCCTCGGCCTGCTCGCGCTCTCCCCGGTCGGTCTCGTCCTCGCCCGCCGGCAGGCGGTCGCCCTCTGGTTCGAAGACGCGCCCGCGCGGGACGGCGAGCGGTCGGGGGGGTCGACGCCCCGCGCCCGGAGCGGCTTCTCGCCGCCGCGGCCGTTCGCGTGGACGCCCGCCGGCCGCGTCGCGTGGGGCGTGCTCGTCCGCGCCGTCCGCCACCCGCAGGATCTCGCGCACCTGCTCGCGCTCGTCTTCTTCGCCGGCCCGCTCGGCGGCGCCTTCAGCGGGACCACCGGCGAGGGGGCGCTCGTCGTGCTGGCGGGCGCGGGCGTCGTCGTCGGCGTCCTCCTGTCGGGGGCGACGTTCGGGCTGAACCCCCTCGGCGACGACCGGCCGCAGTTCCCCCTCCTGTTGCTCACCGAGACGTCGCCCGAGGCGTTCCTCCGCGGCCGCACGCTCGCCGGACTCGCCGTCGGCCTCCCGGTGACGGTGCTCGTACCCCTGGCGACGCTCGCCCTCGGGGCGCCCGCCGGCGCCGCGCTCGCGTTCGCGGCCTCCGGCGTCGTCGGCTCCGTCGCGGCCGTCCTGCTCGCCCCCGGCCTCGGCTGCGCCTACCCCGTCTACGAGGCGCGCGAGGTGTGGGGTGCCGAGACGGTCGCGCCGTCGACGCTCGTCTTGCTCGGGTACGAGGTCGTCGTGGCCGGCGGCACCGTCCTGGGACTCGTCCTTGTCTGGTACCTGGTCTCCGGCCACCTCGCGCCGACGCCCCTGCTCGGCGTCGGGGTCGGACTCTACCTCCTGGTGACCGTCGGCGTCCCGCTCGCCGCCTACCGGTACGCGCGCCGGCGCTATCGCCGGTACGTCCTCGACTGATCGACCCGGTCGCGTCGCCCTGTCGCCGCCGGGACCGCGGTACCTGCGTCGGGTCGTCCTTGAAAAACCGTTCGATCCCGCACCTTTTCCCCGCCCGCGCCGAACCGTTAGCCATGACGAGTGTCTCTGCGCCCCCGGGAGTCGCACCATGACCGGCGAGTCGCCGTCCGACGACGACGCGCGATCGGCAGCGAATGGTGACGCGCAGTCGGACGCGGACGGCGACGTCCCCGCGGTCGAGGCGTCCGAGGTCGCCCCCGCGCTCTCGGATCGCACCGTGCTCGTGACCGGCGGGGCGGGGTTCATCGGGGGCCACCTCGTCGACGCGCTCGTCGCGGACAACGAGGTGCGCGTCCTCGACGACTTCTCGTCGGGTCGCCGGGCGAACCTCCCCGAGGCCGCCGCGCTGATCGAGGGGGACGTCCGCGACCCCGACGCCCTCGACCGGGCCTTCCGCGACGTCGACCTGGTGTTCCACGAGGCGGCCGTCGTCAGCGTCGCGGACTCGGTCAAGCGCCCGCTGGAGAGCCACGAGGTCAACGCGACCGCGACGCTCCGCGTCCTGGAGGCGGCCCGCCGCGCCGACGCCCGGGCGGTGCTCGCCTCCAGCGCGGCCGTCTACGGCCCGCCGACGTCGATCCCCGTACGCGAGGACCAGCCGCTCGAACCCACCTCGCCGTACGGCGTCCAGAAGGTCGCCCTCGACGCCTACGCCCGCCAGTACCACGACCTCTACGGGCTGGACACCGTCGCCCTCCGCTATTTCAACGCCTACGGCCCCCGCCAGACCGGCGGCGACTACAGCGGCGTGATCGGGATCTTCGCCCGCCGCGCGCTCGCCGGCGACCCCCTCGTCGTCCACGGCGATGGCGACCAGACCCGCGATTTCGTCCACGTCTCGGACGTCGTCAGGGCGAATCTGCTCGCGGCGACGACCGACGCCGTCGGCGAGGCGTACAACGTCGGCACCGGCTCCTCGGTGACGATCCGGCGACTCGCCGAACTGGTCCGCGAGGCCGCGGGCGCCGACGTGCCGATCGAGCACGACGACCCTCGCCCCGGCGACATCGAACACAGTCAGGCCGACGTCTCGAAGGCCCGCGAACACCTGGGGTACGAACCGCAGGTGTCGCTGTCGGCCGGGCTCCGCGACCTGATCGAGGCCAAGCGGGCGAACCCCTAGGAGTCGGCGCCGTCGGCGGTCGCATTCGCGGTCGCGGGTTCGGCGGCCGCCTTCGAGGGGGCGACGTGCCCGGGCAGCCAGGGTCCGGGCGCCGGATCGTAAACGGTGCGTACGGACGGCGGCGCGCCGACGGCCTCGCCGGTCCGCGCGTCTAGCTGCCCCCAGGTCGCCGGAAACGGCTCTCCCGGGCCGTAGGACGTGGCGATGACGCCCATCGCGGTCCCTCGGGACTCGTCGACCCAGGCGGTCGGCACGTTCGTCTCGCCCGCGTACGTGACCGGCCCGTCGTCGACGCTGTAGCTCGCGGTCACCTGGCCCGTCGACGGCTCGACCGTGAGGTAGAGGTCGATCACCACGCCGTCGGCCACGACCGCCGGATCCTCGACGACGGTCACCGTCCGGTACGTCCCGTCGACCTCGGAGGCGAGTTCGATCCCCCCGGTGCCGTCGCCCGCGGTGGCGACCAGTTTGACGTAGTTGTCCTGGTCGCCGGGGCCGAGGTAGACGCCCTGGGACTGGTGTTCCTTCGGGGTGACGCCCCCGTCGGAGGTGGGGAACGGCGCGAGCACGGTCGCGTGGACGGTGAAGGGTTCCTCGGGCGGCGCGAACCCGGTCTGGAAGGCGTACCGCTGGGGGCCGGTGTCGCGCGCCGCGCTCCCTTCGGGGACCTGATCGACGGTGAGGACGGGGGCGGCCCCGCCGGCGGTCAGGTTCGCGGTGTCGTACATGTCGAGATAGTCGGTTTCGCCGTCGACCATCATCCCCGTGAACCCCAGGTCGAGGAGGGTGTCTGGGTACTCGCCGGGGGTGAAGTTCCGGGTGACCGGCAGGGAGGTCGACGTGCCGTCGTCGGGGTCGATCTGGAACGGGTCGTTCACGTCGTCGATCCCGTCGTTGTCGTCGTCGGGGTCGTTGAGGTTCGAGA
>ENA-ORDC01000247-ORDC01000247.1-marine-metagenome-genome-assembly--contig:-NODE-247-length-58908-cov-8.899016_pt1 | contig 58908 bp, 59 predicted proteins | sample MGYA00237783_ERZ508515 | MGnify/ENA primary metagenome ERZ508515 (study PRJEB26186, sample SAMN06268792) | marine metagenome | isolation source: Eden Landing Ponds, San Francisco, CA, USA | place...
GGTCGATCCGTTCCGCGTTGATGACGAGCCCACAGTCCTCACACACTGTTTCCACGGCGTTGGTTCGCACTGAGCCCTCACAGTTGGGACAGGTGGCAGTGTCGGTCGGTACGTCCTCGTCGACGGCCGTCTCGTAGATTTTACGCGTTACCATCGGTCGATCGCGGGGTGTCGTGGCACCCCGCACCCATTCCTGGGGGTATAGAAACGCCCGGCAGCGACGACTTAACCACGGTTCCGGTCCTTACTCGGGGAGGTTCCGGCGTCCGGTGCGAACACACTCCCAGCAGGGGAAGTCGTCGGGGAGGTCGGCACAGTCGCAAGCACTGTCGTTCGAGCCTGTAGCCCCATCGAACGGCCGCCCAAGAGCAGCCACGTCGCCAGCGGTGGCGACCGCCTGCATCGTGGTCACGATCTCGAGAAGTCGAGGCCGCACGGCGACGGCCACACGGTGTTTGCACGGCCAGTCGTAGCCGGCATCGGCCGGACACTCACAGCTCGTCGGAATCCCGTCCGTGACGGTGACACGGTATTCGTGGTCTTCCGGATGGAGGTGGCTCTCATTACGGACATAGACGCCGCCTTCGACCAACGAAAAGGCGAAGGCTTCGTATTGAGCCCGCTTGAGCACGCGATACGGTGGGTCAAGAGTCGCGAAGAGATCTTCCGACATCCGTTATCCGAGCACTCATAGGGGAGCGCCGCACCCCTTTCGGCGGTGACAAACGCGGCATCGTTAGCACGAATTCAATAACGACGTGGCTCGTCCGTGAGTACGACGCCGTGTTCGTTGAGGACTTGGACGTGAGAGAGATGCTGGAAGACAGCCATAATGCTCGGAACAAGCAGGATGCGGCGTGGCGACAGTTCATCTCCCTGCTCGAATACAAGGCCGACCTGTACGGCTGTCACGTCGTGCAGGTCGAAGCGCGAGGCACCACGAAAGAGTGTGCATCGTGCGGTGTGGAGACGGCGAAACCCATCTGGGTCAGGGAACACTCCTGCCCGAGTTGTGGGTTCGAGACGGATAGGGATGCGAACGCGGCGATGAACGTCTTGCAGAGAGGCTTTTCTGAATTAGGGCTGGGATGGCCCGAAGACACGCCCGTGGAGACTGTGACCGCTACAGACACGACTCAGCTTGAGTCTGTGTCTGCAAGTCACGTCGTGGAAACGGGAAGCCTCGGGGCTTGACCCCGAGGCGATTCACACTGGTTACTTCGAAAGCGGTCGGTGAATCCCCAGTAGTTCTATTGTACAGGAGGGGGAAACCCGGGTGTGATCCGAACGCGTCGGGCCCAGGCCAGGCGACTGGCGGTGATGGCCGTCGCGGCTGTCATGCTGGCAACGGTCGTCGCATCGTCGCTCTCGGGTGGGGACCCGACGACCGACCCCCGGGCGAGTTTCACGTTCGACGTCGAGAACGACACCGTCCAGGTCAGGCACTTCGGCGGCGATACGCTCGACGGGTCGGCGCTCGCTATCGAGTCCAGTGACCGCGGCCGGCTCGGGACCTTCGACGGGAGCGACGGGATGGCCTGCGTGGCGAACGTCACGCGAGTCGGGCCGGGCTCGGTCTGTCGCGTGCCGGGGGCCGCCTACGAGCGACTCTACGTCGTCTGGGAGGGGCCGAAAAACCGTTCGCTGATCCTCGCAGAACGAGGTCCCGACCCGACGCCGACGCCCGGGGCGACGACCGCACCCGGAACACCGAGCCCGACGCCCACCCCGACACCGACCGGCACGCCAGCCGGGACTTCCGGAACGACAGCGCCGGGGACACCCACCCCGACCTCCCCGGACGACACCGGGACGGACGCCTCGACTGCGACGCCAGCGCCCACCGTGACGCCGACTCCGGGCCCGACACCGGTTCCGACCCCGACCGGTACGCCGACTCCGACCGGTACGCCGCCGCCGGAACCCAACGTCCCCGAGGAGTCGACGCCCACACCGACGCCGGGGACGAACGGGACCGACGCCGGGAGCAGTAGCTGAGCCACGCTGGCCAGTCGAGGTGGTTCCCTGTAACGCGGGGTTCATGACCGTCGGTGCCGTACGACCGGCGAATCGATGGCGAGCGCACCGATGGGGGTGGCTGTCCGTGACTGACCGTCGAGAGACACTCGGCACACGCGACCGCTCGCCCGACCAGGTCGTCTGTCACGTCGACATGGATTGTTTCTACGCGGCCTGCGAGCGCCTCCGTGAACCCGCGCTCCAGGGTGAACCGCTGGTCGTGGGGATGGGATACGAATCCGACGAGACACACGGTGCCGTCGCGACAGCGAGTTACGAAGCCCGCGCGTTCGGCGTCGAGAGCGCCATGGCGATCAGCGAAGCGCTCGAACTGCTCCCCCGGAAGGTCGAGGCCGCACGCGACCCAGACCTCGACGTCGCCGAGGCTGGCTTCTACCGCCCGGTCGACCTCGACTACTACGAGACGGTCGCGGCCGAGGTCAAAGCGGTGTTGCGCGAGTACGCCGACGTCGTCCGCGAAGTCAGCATCGACGAGGCCTACCTCGACGTCACCGACCGGGTGCGCTGGGAGGGCCAGGGGACGCTGGGCGGCGAGGGAGAGGTGGCTGGAACGGACGGAACGAATGGAGCGGACGGACGAACAGTCTCGGCGGAGCGGCCGACAGTTGTGGAGTTCGGCCGCGAGTTGAAACAGGCCGTCCGCGAGGAGGCGGGGGTCGTGGCGAGCGTCGGGGTCGCGCCGACGATGAGCGCCGCGAAGGTGGCCAGCGACCACGACAAACCCGACGGGCTGGTCGTCGTCGAACCCGGCGAGGTCCGGGCCTTTCTCGCACCCCTCGACGTCGAAGCGATCCACAACGTCGGCCCGGTCACAGCCCGTGAATTCCGCGAGATGGGTATCGAGACGGCCGAGGATCTGGCAGCGGCCGACCCTGACCGACTGGCGGAACGCTTCGGCGAGCGTGGCCTCGAAGTCAGGCGGTTCGCTCGCGGAGAGGATACCCGCGAAGTCGAACCCGTCGGCGAACCCAAGAGTCTCTCCCGGGAGTCGGCCTTTACCGAAGCCACCGAGGACATCGAGGAGAAACGCGAGCGGGTCCGGTCGCTGGCGGGAGACGTCGCCGAGCGAGCAGAGCGGGAGGACGCACTCTACCAGACGATCGGTATCAAGGTCGTCACGCCACCGTTCGACGTGAACACGCGCGCCGAGTCACTGCCCGGGCCAGTCCAGAACGCCGACCTCGTCGAGTCGACAGCACTCGACCTGCTGGAGGAGTTCGACGAGGAGCCGGTGCGCAAACTCGGGGTCAGGGTGTCGAACCTCTCGTTCGACGCGGGCGAGCAGTCGAGTCTGACCGGGTTCGAGGACCCAACGGGTGAGAAGGCGGCAGACAGTTCGGAAGACCAGACGAGCGACGCGAGCGATCCGTCTGGAGAGCGAGACAGACTGAAGACCGCGAGTGGCGAGTGGGTCCAGTCGGTGTTGTCGGACTTCTAGTCGACACCGTTTTCGAGGTTGTCGAGGAGTTTGCCGACGAACAGCCCCATGCGCGGCGAGAGGTCGTCCTCGGGAGGTGTCTCGGTGGGGTGGGCGGCCATCGTCTCGACGAAGCGCTCGCCGAAAGTCATGGTGTGCATCATGTCGACGACGTCGACCGTCAGCCCCTCGTCGGCGGTGTCGAGTTCGGGGTGGTGGCGCTTCGTCTCCTCGCTGTAGGTGATAGTCCAGGAGGGGCCACCCACGGCCTCGACTGCGGTGTCGACCTCGCCGACTTCCAGGCGACCCTCCGGTGCACCCACGTACACCGTCCCGCTCTCGACCACCGTCTCGTAACGCGTCATGATCACCCTGTGTGTCTCGACGTTCGAATGCGACGAGGATAAAACAGTCGGCGGTGACAGCGCGTCGTCGCGGTGCCAGCGCGTCCCGAACTCGTCAGTTCCCGGTCGCAGTCGCGGTCGTACTATCGGTTCCAGTGGTGTTCCCGGTGGCTGTCGCCGTCCCACTGTCCGTCGGCGTGGACGTCGGCGTCGAACGCTGGCATCGTTCTGGGATCTGCCGTGTCTCCACCGCTTCCCAGAACGTCGGTGCGTGCAAGACGACGAAGGCGTTGTCGAGCCGCGTGCCGTCGAGTCGAGGGGTTATCGATTCGGTTCCGTTCCGCCGGGTGAACGTCTGACCCGGGCTGACTTTGGTCGCGCTCGCGGTGTCGTTGGCGGTGTCGACGGTCGTCTCCATCTCCAGATAGTAGTTGACGGTGCGGTTGTAGACGAACACCGAGAGGTCGGATTCGCTCACGTTCTGTGGAAGCATCGACGGGTCGTACGACATCGTCACGGACGTGTCCGCGACGGGGGCGTTCGTCGAGATAGCGACGAAGGGCGTCGCTCTGGCGCAGCTCAGAACTGGCCCCTGCGTGATCCGGATCCCCGTGATATCTCTGGTCAACACCGAATCGAGCGCGCTCTCGTTGCCCGCGAGGTCGAACGTCACGCCGAGTGAGTCGTTCGTGACGGTCCGGGTCGTGTAGGACTCGGGGAGCGGTGTCGCCGTCGAGGTCGGCACCATAGTCGGGACCGGGGTCGGTGTCGCCGTGGGGGTGGCCATCGGTGTCGCAGGGGACGTGGCCGATGGCGTTGCGGTACCGCCACCGCCGAGGAACCCGCCACAGCCGGCAAGGACGACGAGGAGGGCGACCGCGGCACCGTGGGCGAACTTCATATCCTCATGCTCGCGGGGCCGAACAAAAGACCTGCGAAACGGGGAACCGAGTCCCGGAACGGGAACGCGGGGGTCGGTACCGTCGGTCTCAACAGGGTTGCGAGCGACTCGTCAGACGGGGGTCTGACGGGGCCTTATACTGGTTCGTCCGGGATACCTGGACATGGCAGAGACCGAGTCGATCACCGTCGCGGAGGTCAGTGACGGGCCCTGCGGGAGCGGCGAGCCCGGGGCCTCGGTTGACCTCCCCGTGGTCGAGTTGCTGACCGGTCGGGGTTTCGTCACCGGGAAAAGCGGCGCGGGCAAGTCCAATTCCGCGAGCGTCATCACCGAGAAACTGCTCGACAACGGGTTCGGGATGCTCATCGTCGACATCGACGGCGAGTACTACGGCCTCAAGGAGGAGTACGAGATCCTCCACGCCGGCGACGACGAAGAGTGTGACATCCGCGTCACCGTCGAGCACGCCGAGAAGATCGCCTCCCTCGCGCTCGAACAGAACGTCCCGATCATCCTCGACGTCTCCTCGTTTCTGGACGAGGAGGAGGCACGCGAACTCCTCACCGAAGTCTCCCGGCACCTCTTCGCGAAGGCCAAGAAACAGAAACAGCCGTTCCTCCTGCTGGTCGAAGAGGTTCACGAGTACATCCCCCAGAAGGGAAGCGTCGGGGAGTGTGGCCAGATGCTCATCAAAATCAGCAAGCGCGGACGCAAACACGGCCTCGGCGTCATGGGCGTCAGCCAGCGACCCGCGGACGTCAAGAAAGACTTCATCACGCAGTGTGACTGGCTCGTCTGGCACCGGCTGACCTGGAACAACGACACGAAAGTCGTCAGCAGAGTACTCGACAGCGACTACGCGGGAGCAGTCGAGGACTTGAACGACGGCGAGGCCTTCCTGATGACCGACTGGGCGGAGTCGATCAGACGGGTGCAGTTCCACCGCAAGCAGACCTTCGACGCCGGTGCGACACCGGGGCTGGACGACTTCGAACGGCCGGACCTGAAGTCGGTCAGCGAGGACCTCGTCTCCGAACTCGAAGAGATTAGCGACGAACAGGCCGAACGCGAGAGTCGTATCGAGGAACTCCGGGAAGAACTCGACCGGAAGAACTCCCGTATCGCCGAACTGGAGACCGAACTCGAGGACGCCCGGGACATGCAGCGGATGGCCGACCAGTTCACGCAGGCGCTGATCGACCAGGTCGACGGCGCCAATCCCGGCCGGACCGAGCAGGAACGGATGCGCGACCGGCGCAAAGCCACGACCGGTAACTGGGACGCGGAGATACCGGAGACGGCGGCGCCAGCGGACGGGGACGAGAGCCGTCGCGACGACGGCTACGACCTCAGCGCCATGACCTGGCCCGGTGAGGGTGGTGCAGACGAGAACGGCTCGGGATGGCCCTCCGAGCCGACGGTCGCCAGTCCAGCCCACGAGGGCGACACACCGGACTCGTCGGACACGGCAACTGTCGAGCGTTCGGCGGACGCCGACGACGAGACCGTGTCGGCGGCGGTCGCGAACGCCGAAGAGTCGGACGCCTCCGTGGACGACTCGGACGGCTTCCTCGCGGTCGGCGACGCGTTCGGTGACGAAGGCGCCGCGGCGTCCGCTTCGGAGGACGCGAACAGTGCGAGCGTCGCCGATGGCGGCGTCACGCAGGCGGTCACACGGGGATTCGAAGGCGTCGAGCGGAACCCACTCGGCGACCGTGCGACGAACGCGTTCGAACGCGGCGAGTCGACGGCACTCAGCGAAGAGTTCGAGAGTGCGGCGGCACTCGCTCGCCACCTCACGGACGACCTGCGCGACCTCGACGCCCAGACCCGCGGCATGTTGCGCTACTACCGCGACCACGGCCCGGGGACGCCGATGGACGCGCTCTTCGCCGCTGGCGGATCGGACGACCGGACCGCGGCGTACGCTCGAAACCGACGGTTGCGAGTGCGCGGCCTCGTCGAACACGTCGGTCGCGGTCGCTACGACTACCGACTCGCGGAACTCCTCGAAGACCGGACCGACACCGGGAGCGTCCGGCCGTTCGTCGAGCAGATCGAGACGGCCCTCGAACCGGACGAGAACGGCTCTGGGGAGACAGCGTCCGAACCCGAACCACCACTCGACGACCTCGACGGGAGCAACGCCGGCGACGCAGGTTTCACGGACGGCATGACCGACGACACGTCGGACGCCGAACTGTTGTAAAAACGCGAAACGACTGTTCTCTCAGGCGAGCGGTTCGACGAGGTCTTCGAGTGCCGCCCGCGGGTCGTCGGCCTTGGCGACACCGCTCGCGAGCAAGACACCGGCCGCGCCGAGGTCGCCGGCCGCCTCCAGGTCGTCACCTGTCGAGATCCCCGCTCCGCAGTAGACGTCGACTGACGGGTCGACCGCGGCGGCGGCTTCCACAGCCCCGGTGACGATCTCGGGGTCGGCATGGCTGACCGGCGTCCCCGTGCCGATGAGCGCGGGCGGTTCGACCGCGACGGCGTCGGGGCCGAGCGCGGCGGCGGCGCCGACCTGTGCGGGGTTGTTGGCACAGACGCAGGTTTCCAGTCCCGTCCGCTCGGCGGCGTCGATGCTCGCGTCGATGTCGGCGAGCTTGCGACGGTTTTCGGAGTGGTTGATCAGCGTGCCGACCGCGCCGGCGTCTGCGACGGCCTCGGCGAGCGTGCTGCCGGTGTGGCTGCCGTGATCGACGGGGCTGACGTGCTGTGCCCACGTCTCGACGCCGGTCTCGGCGACTGCGTCGAGGTGTGCGGCTTGCGGTGCGACGGCGACCCGGACGCCCGACTCGTCGCTGACGTCGGCGGCCGCGCGGGCCACGTCCACGGGGTCACACGGGTAGGCTTTCAGGTTGACCAGAACGAACATACCTGTAGGCCCCAGCCCACGGGTGAAATAGATTATGAGTCGGCCGGACGCCAACCCTCCGAATCGGCGACTCCACCCGTATTCAAAATCGGAACACACTGGGTGAAGGTTAAGACGGTGCCTCCCGAACCTCGTATCGTGACACAGGGGAGTGACGAGCGCGGCAGGGTTCTCGTGGTCGAAGACGAGGACCATCTCGCCGAACTGTACACGGACTACCTCGACGAGGACTACGACGTCCGGACCGCTTACGGCGGCGTCGAGGCCCTCGAGATGCTCTCTTCGGATCTCGACGTCGTCTTGCTCGACCGGCGGATGCCGGTCGTCTCTGGCAACGAGGTCCTCGCGGAGATCGAAGAGCGAGGCGTCCAGTGCCGGGTCGCGATGGTGACGGCCGTCGACCCCGACTTCGACATCATCGACATGGGCTGTGACGACTACATCGTCAAGCCGGTCACGAGAGACGACCTCAGAGAGGTGGTCGACCGCCTGATGACAGTCACCGAGTACGACGACCGGATGCGCGAACTCACGGCCAAGCGACTCAAGCGCAACGTGCTCCAGGTCGAGAAGTCGGCGGGCGAACTCCGGGAGAGCAGCGAGTTCCAGCGGCTCCAGGAGGAGATCGCTGACCTCGAAGCCGAGATCGAATCGATCGGCGAGGAGATCGGCACCGACGACGTCTCACACCACCTCTGACTGGCCCACGTTCCCGCGGGTTCCGGTCGCTTGCTCGGCAAAAAGGCGAAGCCAGTGCTCAGTCTTTGCGTTCGACGACGTCGCCGAGCGTGTAGCCGCCGCCGGCGTTGTCGCTCTCCCACTCGGCGTCCTCGACACCGCCGCCTGCGGAGAGTTCGACGTCGAGGGCGCGTTCTAGCTTCCCCTGGACCTCGTCGCTGGGGAGCGTGTCGCCGCGTTCGATCTTCCGGATGAGACTCGCCTTCTCGTTCAACTTCTGGGCGAGTTCCTTCTGGCTCAGCCCCTGGGATTCGCGGGCCGAGCGGATGATGTCGTCGTAGTCCTGGGCGAGCTGGTCCATCTCGTCGAACATGTCCGAGCGACGCTGGGACCCACCGGAAGAACTGGACGACGAACTCGACGCCGTCGAAGAAGACGACCCGGACGAAGACGAACTCGACCCGGTCGAGTACTTCGTCGACGCGCCCGAGGAACTCTGCTGTTTCACCTCGGTGCCGAACTCCGTGCACTCGTCACAGACGTCGAGTTCGGCCCCCTCGATTTTCACCGTGTTCGGTGAGTTCGTCTCCGTCCCGCACATCTCACACTGAACCATACCCTCCGTTGGCCGTGCCCGCTGATAAAAGATGCGCCGGGACTCGCGACCCGACTGCTGTCCCCGTACTCGGGACTCCCAGTCACTGTTGCAGGCCGCGAAACACCACCCCGGGATTTTATGATGTCCCCACCAGAAATCTGTGGTGATGGAGACCCTCTCCTCCTTTTGAGCCGGCCCGCCCTTGCGACCTGACGCAGTCACCCCCAAGTGACCCTTCGCGGCGGCCGGTGCGTTCCGACCCGTAGCGGCGCGACTCTTCTCGTCACCCGTGACCGGGTCGCTCGCTCCAGTATCGCCTTCGATCGATAGCGACTGACAGCGACCGATACACATGACACAGCAGACAGGCAGACCAGCGATCGTCGCGAAACGGACAGACAGCGGTCCGCCAGACACGACCGAAATAGCGGCGCTAACCGACGCGGCCGGCTACCGCGTCGTCGACGAACTGACGCAGACTCGCGCCGAGGACCCCGGCACCTACTTCGGCAGCGGGAAACTCACGGAGATGGCCGAGCGGGTCGAGGACACCGGCGCTACACTCGTCGCGGTCGACGGGGAACTAACGCCGAAACAGACCATCGCGATCCGGGAGGAACTGCCGGGAGGAACGCGCGTGTTCGACCGCTACCGGCTGATCCTGGAAATCTTCGCCGAACAGGCCGAGACGAGACGTGCACAGCACCAGGTCGAACTCGCCCGGCTGAAATACGAGCTCCCACGGATAGAGGAGACAGCCGACCTGCAGTTCCTGAACAAACTCCTGGAGAAGGGGACGCCCGCCGACGGCGTCAAAAACCGGATCGCGGAGCTCGAACGCAAGATCGACGACCTCCCGAGTCCTGCCGAACAGTTCCGGGAACGCAGGCGCGAGCAGGGGTTCGACCTCGTCACGATCGCCGGCTACACGAACGCCGGTAAGTCGACACTGCTCCACCGACTCGCCGACGAGATGGACCTCTCGGCGGCCGAACCCGACGACCGACCGGACGAAGCGACCGACCCAGACCGGCCCGCCAATGACCCGACAGCGGCCGTCGAGGACCGACTGTTCAAGACGCTGGAGACGACGACCCGCCGGGCGACCCTCGACGACCGGCCGGTGCTGTTCACCGACACCGTCGGCTTCGTCGACGAACTACCCCACTGGCTCGTCGAGTCGTTCAGCGAGACGCTCTCGGAGGCCGCGGCCGCCGACGCCGTCGTGCTCGTCGTCGACGCGAGCGACGACCCTGAGACTGCGCGCGAGAAACTCGGCGTCTCGCTGGACGTCCTCGAATCGCAGGGGGTCGACGAGGCCGACGTCGTGACGGTGCTGAACAAGATCGACCTGCTCGACGAGAGCGAGCGCCGGGAGCGGCTGGCGGCTATCGCCGAGCACGCCCCTACGCCGGTTCCGGTGAGTGTCACCGAAGGGACGAACGTCGAGACGCTCGTCGACGCGGTGACCGAACGCCTCCCGACCGAGCGACTCGAACTCACCGTGCCGAACTGCGACGAGACGATGGGACTGGTCTCGCGGGCCTACGACCGCGCGGACGTCGAAGCCGTCGACTACAGCGGCGAGACTGTCGAGATAGCCCTCCGCGGTCGGCCCGACGTCCTGGCGAAACTCCAGGCGGACGCGGCCGACATCGCGCCAGGATAGCCCAGGAACAGTTCGACTTCCTGCCCACTTCCGGGCGGATCAGACCAGTTCCGAGAGGTTCTCGGGGTAGACGGTCACTTCCGAGAGGCTGTCGAGCGGGACCCACTCGGCCCGATAGGTCTCGTCGAGTTCCGGTTCCCGCCCCTCGAACTCGTCACGCTCGTAGGGCCAGTCTTCGGCGAAAGTGACCTCGTAGAGAAACCAGATCTCGTGGCCCTCGTTGCCCTGGAAGACGAACGTACTTTCGAGCGTGTCGACGTGGTCGTACGCTTCGAGTTCGACAGACAGTTCCTCACGGAACTCGCGGACGAGTGCCTCGTCGCTCAGTTCGCCGAACTCGACCGCGCCACCGATCGGCCGATAGAACGTCTCCGCCGCCGTCTCGTCGCGAAGCCGACTCAGGAGGACCTCGTCACCGCGGCGGGGGACGCCGACGGCGACCGGACGGATGTCGCGCCAGCTCATGGACTGTCGCGTTATCTCAACCGACCAATAGGAGTTTCGGTCGCCGGATCCCGGGTCGTCGGTCCCCTCCGCCCGGCTACAGCGCCCGGTAGGCGTAGTAGAATCGCTGGACCGCGGTGAAGTGACCGACGACGGCGAAGAAGACGAGCAGCCAGCCGACGACGGTGAGCCCCGCCGCCGACCGGGAGAGGAACGCGGCGACGGCTCCGACGAGGACGACCAGCGCGTGACGGTCCGCGCGGCCGACGAGGCCGCCGTAGACGCGGTCGAGGCCGACCGCCTGGGCCTGCGTCCCGAGGTAGGAGGTCATGAGCACGCCGGTGACGGCTGCAAAACCCAGCGCGTACTGTTCGACGCCGGCAGCGAGGCCGGCGATGAGTACGACGTCGGCGTAGCGGTCGAGGACGTGGTCGAGCAGGTCGCCCTCGGGACCGCCGCTGTCTGTCGCGCGAGCGAGTTCGCCGTCCACGAGGTCCAGCCAGCCGTTCAGGACGACGCCCCCGGCGCCGGCGAGATACAGCAGTCGGTCGACGCGAGGCGCGGCGGCGAAGGCGACGGCGCCCACGACCGCCAGCACGAACGCGATAACGCTGACGCCGTTGGGTGACAGGCCGAGGCGCTGGGCGAGACGCACAGACGGCGAGAGCACGCCACTGACCGCGGGACGGAACTGGTCGAGCGTCATAGGAAATCGAGAAAGGAGACTATCCCCGACGACGGCTCCCGGTCACCGCAGACGACGTCGCCGATAGCGCTCGCCGTCTCCCCGGGCGTCCGGTCGGTCGTGTCGATCTCGTAGACGCTGTCCTCTCCGTGGCGGTCGACCGCTTCCGCGAGGATGACGTCCAGGGCCTCGCTGTCGGCGTTCTCCTGGACCTTCTCGTCGGACTCGCCGCGCTCGCGGAGCCGTGTCGAGAGCGTCTCGGGGTGACACCGCAACACGACCACCCGGTCGGCGTCGAAGTGGTGGGCGAGGTGTGACTCGAAGAGGACGTCCTCGCGCCCGTCGAGGTAGTCGGCGAGCGCGTCCATGTCTGCGACCGCCGAATCCCGGGTCTCGTCGTGGTCGGTCGTCAGCCCCTCCTCGCGGATCACCTCGTTGAGGTGGATCACGTCGAGGTCGAACTCGAACTCGGTGTCGAGCGGTTCGGTGTCGGCGTCGCTATCGAGCAGGTCGACGGCGGTGGACTTGCCCGTCCCGGGCGTCCCGGTCACGGCGACGCGCACGCGTCTCCCACCTCCGCGAGCACCTCGTTTATCGTCTCGACGGCGCGTTCGGTCTCCGCGCGGGTGCCACAGCTCACGCGGATGCACTCGGGCAGACCGAAATTCGAACAGTCCCGGACGATGACGCCGCGGTGCTGGCAGGCGTCGGCGACCGCCGAGGCGTCACCCACCTCACAGAGCACGAAGTTCCCGCCGCTCTCCCAGGTGCGAGCGTCGAGGTGCTCGTGGAGGTACTCGCGGGCCCACTGTGCGGTTTCGACGCTCTTCGTGACGTGTTCGTCGTCGTCGAGCGCCGCGAGACCGGCCGCGAGGGTGGGAACAGTCACCGCGAAGGGCGTGTTGATACGGGCGTAGGCGTCGGCCCACGACTCGGGGACGACGGCGTAACCCAGGCGGGCGCCCGCCAGCCCGTAGGCTTTCGAGAACGTCCGGACGACGGCGACGTCGTCGCGTTCGTCGACGACGGGTATCGCCGTCGGTGAATCGGAGAAGTGGATGTAGGCCTCGTCGTAGACGACCAGCGTCTCGTCGTCCGTCTGCTCGGCGACGGTTCGCAGGTCCTCGACGCTCATTTCAGATCCAGTCGGGTTGTGCGGGCTGGTGACGTACACGATCCGCTGTCCGTCGTAGTGGTCGAGGACTGTCTCGGGCGTCTGTGCGAAATCCTCGTCCTTCGAGAGAACGTACTCGTCGACCTCGCCGTGGTGATACCGGGCGCTCATCGGGTAGTAGGCGAAGCCGGGCGTCGGGGTGAGCACGCGCTGGCCGGGTTCGACGATTGCCCGGGCGAGATAGTCGAGCGCGGCGTCGGCGCTGGGGGTGAGCCACACCTGCTCGGGCGTGACGCCGTGACGGTCGGCGAGTTTCGCGGTGAGGTCGACGTGGGCGGTCTTTGGGTACCTGTGGACGCCGTCGGCGCTCTCCTCGATGGCCTCGATTGCGGCCGGACTCGGGCCGTGTGGGTTCTCGTTCGAGGAGAGTTTCACCAGCGAGTCGGGGTCGAGACCGAGGTCACGGGCGACCTCCTCGACGCCGCGTCCGGCGCGGTAGACGGTGTGTGACGACAGGTCCCGTGGCTCCATACACGGGGCAAGCGGACGCCGGGGCTTAAGACTGACCGTCCGCACCGGGACTCGTCCGCACCAGCCCAGCCGGGCGGGCCGACCTGGCACCGAGGCGAACGGTTATCCGCCCGGGCTGCCATCTAGCTGTATGGCAGTACTCAGCCTGAAGTTCAAAGTGGCGACGAGTTTCCTGACCTCGCTGGTGGCCGGGTTCCTGGCCGGACAGCGCGACGACGGCGGGGACCGGGTCCGGCGCAGGGCCGCGGCGGCCGTCGCTGGTATCCTCGGCCTGTTCGTCGGGTTCACGTTCGCGAAACGGCTGAAAGCCACCGACGCCAAGGAGCACCCCGACCGTCTGGAAGCGTAGTCCGCGCCCGGCGAGGCCAGTTTCGTTTTTGATACGAACGGGGAAACGGCTATCAGGGAGTCACGGACAGAAGCGATCGATGCCCATCCTGATCGACATCCGAAAGCTCCGGATAATCAATCACCTCATCGAGGACGGGGCGGACAACGTCGCCGACGCGCTCGGGTCGATGGCGGGCGTCGAGTCCACGGTCAAGATCAAAAGTCTCGCGTTCGTCGACCCAGAGGACGTTCCGGGGGAGATCGGTGACGTCCCGCTCCACAGCGCTCGCGTTCGTCTCCAGGAGCCACCCTACGGCGTCTTCTTCCTCACCTTCGCCGACGCGACGGCCGCAGAGATCGCCGAGTTGATGACCGGCGTCCCCACCGACGACGGGTTCAACGACCTCCACCGGAGCGCGCTCCAGGAGATCTGTAACATCATGACCTCCGGGTTCATCGACGGGATCGCGAACTCTCTCGGGACGACCATCGACATGGGGACGCCCGAGGTGACGCGAGGGACCGGCGAGCAGATCGCCGACAAGGCACTCTCGCACGTCCACAGGGACTCGCTTTCGATCGTCCTCGACGCTCTGGTGGACGTGGCCGAACAGGACACCGCCTTCGAAGTGCGTATCTTCCTCGTCCCCGACCCCGGTGCATTCGTCAACCTCGTCGACAAACTCGACCTCGAAGACGTCTCCTCGGCAGTCGGCGGCACCTACGTCGACGAACTGGAGACCGAGGCCTACCAGAGTTGAGACGGTCGACCCGGGTACCGCCGCCAGGCGACGCCGAACGAGGTGGGTACGTTCAAGTGGTGTCGGTCCTCCGTGTGGCACATGTCGCTACTGGATACGGTGATGTACACCCTGCATCTCCTGTTCGGCGGGGTGTGGACGGGGAGTGTCGTCTTCGTGACACTGGCTGTGTTACCGACGGCGATGAACGGGGTCGCCAACGCCGAACCGCTGGTACCGGTCGTCTCGAAACTCCGCAATCTCTCGCGACTGAGCGCGCTCGTCATGCTCGCCTCCGGCGGGCACATGGCCGGCGCTGCAGCCGGCTACACGTTCGAATCACTCGCCAGTACGACCCGCGGGCATCTCGTTCTCACGATGGTCGTCCTCTGGTTCCTGCTCATCGGCCTCGTCGAGGTCGGCGGCGGCAAACTCGCCGACGGGTTCGACGAGAAGAAAGTCCGTGAACCCGCTCGCGAGGCCCGTCCCTTCTTCCTCGCGGCGACTGTCGTCTCTCTGCTCCTGTTGCTGGACGCCGGCCTGCTCGCCGGTGGCCTCGCGTATCTGTAGGCGATCGGCCGGAGCGGTTCTCAGTATCAGAGGTCGGCGTCGACGTGGTCGGCGGCCTTCAGCGCGAGCGCGGCGATGGTAAGTGTGGGGTTCATCGCCCCGCTGGTCACGAAGACACTGCTGGAAGCGATGGTCAGGTTCGACACGTCGTGAGTTCGCAGGCGGGCGTCGACGACGCTCTCGTCGGGGTCCTCGCCCATCCGCGTCGTCCCCATGTGGTGATACGCGGGGCCGGTGTTTTCGGGGCCGACCGTCCACTCGACCTCGGCGTCGAGTTCCTCGAAGACCCGTGCCTGGAGGTCGTTGGCCGTCGCGAGCGTGCGCTTCGTCCGGTCGTCCAGTGACCACTGGACCTCCGGAACGGGGTTGCCGTGGTCGTCCGTGGTCGAGGGGTCGAGGGTGATCCGGTTGTCCGCACGGGGAAGTTGGCCGACGAGGCCGCCCATCGCGAGGTGGCGGCCGTAGGAGTCCCGGAGGGTATCGAGCAGGTCGTCCCCCCACTCGTCGGCAGTCAGTGCCTGTTCGACCGGTGACGGCCCGGCGTAGTTGAGGAACTCGAGTTTGATCGGCCCGACACCGTCGAACTCGTTGTCGTAGAACTGGTGGGACTCGCTGGTGACGAACCCGACGTGGTTCTGGCGCGTCGGGCGGTCGAGTCGCCCACCCGTCCCGGCGAAGAGGTGTTCCATGAAGTACCGCCCGACCGCCCCCGAGGAGTTGGCGAGTCCGTCCGGGTGGTCGACAGAGCGTGAGAGCAAGAGGAGTCTGGGTATTTCGACGCCCCCTGCGGCGAGGACAAACTGTCGTGCTTCCTGGCGATGTTCCGTGCCGTCCGGCGTCGCGTAGACCGCTGCACCGACGCGGTCGCCGCCGTCGGTCGTCTCCAGACGCTGGACCGGAACTCTATCGAGGACGCGGACCCCCTTCGACTCGGCGGCCTCGACCGTGTAGTCGGCGCTGTATTTCGCCCCGGAGGGGCAGACTGGCTGGCAGGTGCCGTAGCCGACGCACTCGCTCCGGCCGTCGCGGGGTTCGCTGTTGCGAGCGTTCGGGACGGTGTGCATCGCGATCTCGGCGGCCTCGCAGGCCTCGGCGAAGACCGAGTCGCTGTAGGACGGCGGAAACGCGGGCATCGGATGCGGGTCGTCGCGGGGCGGTGCGAAGGGGTTGTCCGAGGCGCCCGCGACACCGAGCGCTCGTTCGGCCTCGGCGTAGTAGGGTTTGAGGTCGGCGTAGTCGATGGGCCAGTCGGCGCCGACGCCGTCGCGCGTGTGGCGCTCGAAGTCGGACTCGTGGAGGCGCATCACCATCCCCTGCCAGTGCAGCGTCGACCCGCCGACGCCTTTGACGCGGGTGACGTTCAGCGGGTAGAACCACTCGCCGCTTGAGGTGTAGGCGTCGCGCTCGCCGCCCATGTCCCAGACCGAGTGTGGGCCGTGTGCGGGACGGATCGCTCGCTCCATCCGCTCTCGACGGTCGCTCCGGTCGAATCGCGGCCCTGCTTCGAGGACGAGGACGTCCTGGCCGCGGTCGGCCAGTCGGTTCGCCAGGAGCGCTCCCGCCGGTCCCGCGCCGACGACACAGACGTCGACTTTCCGCGAGGGGGTGCGGTCGGGCGTCGCCGTCGCGGTTTCGATCCCGGAGTCAGGGCCGTCGGCGCTCATCGATCCGGCCCCCGCCGGTAGCTGTCGGTCCCGCCGGGATGGCCCTGCGGGTTCTCGATGCCGACGAGTTTTCCGCCGGTCGGCGACGTGTACAGCGCGTAGAGCACTTCGTTGACGAAGTAGTACCGAACGCGTTCGGCGGTGGTGCCTCCGGGATCGGGTTCGGCGGTGTCCGCTCCGACTCGCCTGAGGACGGTGTCCGCCGCTGTCGGACCCAGTTCGCCGAACCGTGCGTCGAACGTGATCCGCGCCTCGGCGTCGAGTCCGTCGAGCGTGTCGACCGCGCCGTCCCGGAACTCCGGCCTGCTGTCGAGTTTCGTCCCCGCGTACGTCTCGACGAACGCACCGGTGTTCTCGACTGCCCCCGGATAGACTGCACGGGCCGTCACGACGAGCCCCTCCACGACGGTCCGTTCGGTCTCTCCCCGGTCGGCGTCGCTGTCCGTTTCGGGAGCGTCTCTCTCGCTGGGAGCGTCACTCTCGCCGGGTGTGTCTCCCTCGCCGTGGTCTTCGTTCTCGCTGAACCCGTCCCGCGCGAGGGCAGCAGCACCGCTACCCCCGAGGATGCCTGCGCCTGCCAGCGCAGCGAGCGCGTCCCGGCGAGTGAGTTCCATCTGGGCCGGATTAGGCAAGCCTAAACTTAGGAGTTGTCATCGCAGTCGCGACGAACTATTTTATGATGGCGTCCGACCCCTCGGTATGGCACAGATTGCAGTCACGGGTGCCGCGGGCAGCGTCGGTCGCGAGACGCTCCGCGGGCTCGACGGGCACGACGTCACGGCGCTCACACACCGCGAACACGACGACATCGACGGGGAGGTCGTCGAGATCACCGAACCAGACTCGATCGGACCGGCACTGGCCGGCCACGACGTCGTTGTCCACCTCGCGGGCAACCCCTCGCCCGAGGCCGAGTGGGACAGCGTCCTGCACGCCAACATCGACGGGACCCGCAACGTCTACGAGGCCGCCCGCGAACACGACCTGGAGAGGGTCGTCTTCGCGAGCACGAATCACGTCTCGCAGATGCACGGCATCGGCGACCATACTCGACCGGAGACGATGGCCGCAGACGCACCCCCGGTCCGGCCGGACGACCCCACACGGCCGGACTCCTATTACGCCGTCAGCAAGGTCAGCGGCGAGGCACTCGGGAGTTACTACGCCGACCGCCACGGCCTGGAAGTCGTGGACCTGCGGATCGGCTGGCTGCTCACTGAAGACGAACTCCGCGAGCGCCAGGACGAGGACGACCCCGAGGCCGCCCGCTACGCGCGGGCGATGTGGCTCTCACCGGGCGACTGCCAGGACGTCGTCGAGAAGGCCGCGACAGCCGACCTCCCGGCGAATCCCCTGACAGTGAACGCCATCTCGCGCAACAGCGAGCGATACCTCTCCATCACGGAGACGATGCGCGGACTGGGGTACGAACCGCGTGACGACAGTGCGGAAGTCGTCGGAGAGAACTGAGCAGGTCCTGGGGTCGGTCGGGGCGTTTCAGGGTCGGTCGGGGAACTTCACCGAGTGGCGCAGGGTGCCCACGTCTTCGATCTCGACTTCGACGGTGTCGCCCTGGTCGAGCGGGCCGACGCCCTCGGGCGTCCCGGTCGCGACGATGTCGCCCGGTTCGAGGGTCATGTAGGTCGTGATCTCCTCGATGAGTTCGGGGATCGGGAAGATCATGTGCTCGATGGAGGAGGATTGTTTCGTCTCGCCGTTGACGCGCGTTTCGATGGTGGCGTCGTCTTTGAGGTGTTCGGGCGTGGCGATGACGGGGCCGATCGGCGCGGCGTTGTCGAAGGCCTTGCCGCGGACCCAGTTTTGCTCGACGTTCTGGTCGTCGCGATTCGAGAGGTCACAGAACGGGGTGTAGCCGGCGATGACGTCGTCGGCCTCGCTCGCACTGACGTGGCGACACTGCTCGCCGATGACGACGCCGAGTTCGCCCTCGTAGTCGATGCGCTCCTTGCCGGCCGGGAGCGTGACCGTGCTGTCGTGGCTGGCGACGGTGTTGGGCGGTTTCAGGAAGAGGAGCGGTCGGTCGGGTATCTCGTTATCGAACTCGTCGGCGTGTTCGGCGTAGTTGCGGCCGACACAGACGATCTTCGTGGGTTCACACGGCGGGAGGATGTCGACCTCCTCGGGGTCGAACGTCTCGTCGCCGAAGGCGATGCGTCCGTACGGGCCGGCGGCGGCGGTGACGACGTCTTCCCCGTCGACGGTGGTCCACCGGCCGCCGCGAACGGTCCCGGCGGTGTCTCGAAAGCGGACGCGTCTCATGGCCAGAGACACTCACCCCCGACGGATAAGCGTTTAGAAGCGGGCAGTGCTCCGGCGACGTTCGACCTCGGACTCTCGGACCCAGTCGGCCTCGGACAGAGCCGGCCTCGGACCCAGTCGGCCTCGGACAGAGCCGGCCTCGGACCCAGCCAGCCTCGGCCCCAGTCGGCCAGTGGCCCCGACCGAACGCCTTTTGCGACAGCCTCCAGTACCCCCGGGCGATGAAACTGCTCGTCGTCGGCGCCGGCGAGATGGGTACCTGGTTCGCCAGCACCGTCTCCCGCGGCCTCGACGAGGACACGGACGTCGCGTTCGCCGACGCCGACGAGTCCGTTGCGGCCGTCGCCGCCGACGAGACCGGCGCCCGCGTCGTCACCGGGGAGAGCGACGAGCACTTCGACGCGGTCTGTCTCGCCGTCCCGATCCCGGCCCTAGAGGCCGCCGCCGACGCCTGGGGCGGTCGTGCCGACCGCGCGCTCGTCGACGTGAGCGGCGTGATGGAACCCGCCGTAGCGGCGATGGCGAACGCAGCCCCGACCGCCGAACGGGTGAGTTTCCACCCCCTCTTTGCCGCCGACAGCGGGCCCGGAAACGTCGCGGTCGTCGCCGACGCACCCGGTCCCGTGACGGACCGCCTCCGCGCCGCGCTCGGGGCGACGGGGAACGAGCTCTTCGAGACCACCGCCCGGGAACACGACGAGGCGATGGAAACCGTCCAGGCGCGCGTCCACGCCGCCGTGCTCGCGTTCGGCCTCGCCGCCGAAGACGTGCCAGAGCCGTTCCAGACGCCCGTTTCGGCCGCGATGTTCGACCTGCTCGACCAGGTCACTGGCAACGACCCCCGCGTCTACAGCGACATCCAGACCGCCTTCGACGGCGCTGAGGACGTGGCCACGGCCGCTCGCGAACTCGCCGACGCCGACCCCGAGCGGTTCGACGAACTCTACGAACAGGCGGGTCGCGCGGACGCTGGCGCCGGTCTGACGACCGGCTCGACGACCGAACGCGAGTCGAACGGCGAGGGGGAGCAAGAGCGCGAAGCGAGCGGCGAGCACGAGCGCGAGGCGGACCGATGAACGGGACGGACCGATGAGGGGGAGGAGCAGATGAACGCGGACCAGCGCGAGGGCGTCCGCTCGAACGCGCTGTATCTCCGGAACGTCCGGCCACTCGACCCCGCCGAGATCTCCGAATACGTCGAGGGCCAGCCCCATCCCGCCGCGGTCCGGCAGGTACTCAGGGAGTCGGCGGTCGAAATCGGCCTGATCGAGCGCGAGGACGGCCTGTTCGTCCCCGTCGAAGAGGGACCTGTGACCGCTGTCACCGACACGGGCGGCGAGTCTGTCGGTGGTGAGTTCGCCGGTATCGAATCGTTTCCCGAACGCTATGGTCGCGTCCTCGAAGACCTGCTGGTCGAGCGATACGGTGCCGGATGGCCCGAGGGCGAGAGCGGACGGGCTATCCGCGAGCGGATCCGCGCGGTGAAGGAATCGTACCTGCGCGGCGAAGCCGTCGACTACGACGAAGACACCGCGCTGGCGTACGCACTCTATCACCTCCCGGGCTACTACGCGGCGACGCAGTACGTCCTCGCCGAACTGGTTGCGGACCGGCTGGTACCGAGACGGCTGCGTGTCCTCGACGTCGGCGCGGGCGTCGGCGGCCCCGCACTCGGGCTCTGTGACCTGCTGCCCGACGACGCGTTGCTCGATTACCACGCGGTCGAACCGGGTGCGGGAGCCGACGTACTGGAGGCGATGCTCGCCGAGACCGGCCGAAACGTCCACGCGACGGTCCACCGGACGACTGCGGAGGCGTTCGACCCGTCGGCAGTAGCTGCCGACGACGGCGATACGGACGCCGGGAGCGCCGGAGCGTTCGATCTCGTCCTCTTCTCGAACGTCCTGAGCGAACTCGAGGACCCCGAGGGCGTGATCCGAGAATATGCGGATGCACTCGCCGACGACGGGACACTCGTCGCACTCGCCCCCGCCGACCGCAACACTGCTACCGGACTGCGTGCAGTCGAGCGCGGTGTCGTCGACCGCGGTCCCTACACCGTCTACGCGCCGACGGTTCGGCTCTGGCCGGGCGTCTCACCGGGCGACGAGTGCTGGTCGTTCGACGTGAAACCCGACCTCGACGTGCCAGACTTCCAGCGGCGACTGGACGAGGCCGTAGCCGACGAGACAGCGGCTGGCGGGGTCGGGAGCGGGGACGAGGACGGTACCGACGGAAACGACGAGCGCGAGGGCGGCGAGTTCGTCAACGTCGACGTGCAGTACGCCTACAGTCTCTTGCGACTGGACGGGCGCCGCCGGTACGACTTCGACCTCGACGCGTCGGTGGTCGCGCGCTTCGCCGATTCAGAGACCCACGTCACGAACCGCGTCGACTGTTACGCGGCGAAGTTGAGCCACGACCTCTCGGAAGGGGGGAACCCGCTCTTTCTCCTGGGAGACGGCAGTCAGCAGGTGTCTCACTACGCGGTACTCACCAGGCAGTCGGCACTCAACGCCGACCTGCTGAGCGCCGACTACGGCGAGGTGCTGGCCTTCGAGAACGTCCTCATGCTCTGGAACGACGACGAGCAGGCGTACAATCTGGTCGTCGACGACGAGACGGTCGTCGACCGCGTGCCGCTGTGACGGCGGAGTCGCTCTCGGGAGTCGTGAAGCAAAGACGGTCGAGCGGTGCGCTTTTGCCGGGGGCTTCCCCAGGGAGCGTATGGACGAGCCGTCGATACTGCTGACGAACGACGACGGCATCGAGAGTCCGGGTCTCCGCGCGGTCTACGAGGCTCTCGGTGAGGTTGGCGAGGTGACGGTCGTCGCCCCCGCCGACGACCAGAGCGCGGTCGGACGGTCGCTCTCTCACGAGGTCACCGTCCACGAGCACGACCTGGGATACAGCGTCGAGGGCACGCCGGCCGACTGTGTGGTCGCTGGCCTGGAGTCGCTCGTCCCCGAGACGGACCTCGTCGTCGCTGGCTGTAACCGCGGCGCCAACCTCGGCGCGTACGTCCTCGGCCGTTCCGGGACCGTCTCGGCGGCCGTCGAGGCGACGTTCTTCGACGTGCCGGCGATCGCCGTCTCGATGTACGTCCCCGTCGACGAGGACACCGCCTACACCGACACCGACGTCGACCGGGAGCGCTACTCGGAAGCCGCTCGGGCGACACGATTTCTCGCCGGCCGCGCGAACGACGCCGGTGTGTTCGACCACGCCGACTACCTCAACGTCAACGCACCCGTCGCCGAGTGGGGGCCCTGTGAGATGGTCGTCACCCATCCCTCGGAGGTGTATCTCATGACCGCCGACCGCGAGGGCGGGGACGTCGTCCTCCGGGACCGCATCTGGGAGCGCATGAAGACCGGCGATATCCCCGACCCCGAAGGGACCGACCGTCGGGCGGTCGTCGACGGGAAGGTGAGCGTCTCGCCGCTCACTGCGCCCCATACGACCCACCAGCACGACGCGCTGGACGAACTGGCCGCCGACTACGACGGGTGATCCCAGATACTCGCCAGAAGGCAAACCGTATTCTACCGGGAGCATCTGTTCTCGGGTATGAACGGAACAGTTCTGGAGATGCTGGCGGGCAACGCCGCCCACGCCGAGGCCTTCGATTCCCGCTTCGAGGGGTTACTCGACGCCCAGTACCCCGACGCGGTCACGGTCTGTTGTTCGGATTCACGTGTCTTGCAGGACCACATGTGGGGCAACGACCGCCCCGGGCGGCTCTTTACGTGCGGGAACATCGGCAACCGCGTCGTCCAGCACACGGGCGAGGCCGAAGTCGTATCCGGCGACGTCCTCTACCCGCTGGCACACACGGGGACCGAGACGGCCGTCGTCGTCGGCCATACCGGTTGTGGCGCCGTGACCGCAACCTACGATGCGCTGACCGACGGCCTCTCGGAACCGCCGGGGATCGAACACTGTATCGACCTGTTGAAACCCCACCTCGAACCCGGCGTCGCGGCGCTTCCCGAGGGGCTGACACGTGGTGAGGCTGTCAACTACCTCGTCGAGTACAACGTCGACCAGCAGGTCGAATTCCTCGTCGGGAGCGACCACGTCTCGGACGACGTCGAGGTGGTCGGCGCCGTCTACGACTTTCAGGACGCCTACGACGGCCACCGGGGCGAGGTACACGTGATCAACGTCGACGGCGAGACGGGCGTCGCGGTCCTCAAAAGCGATCATCCCGAGGCGCGCGAGCGCATAGACCGGCTTTGGGACTACTGATCGGCGACGCACGTCGACGAAGTCAGGGGACAGTCGAGTCACGAAACGAGGGGCCCCCACGGTCGGAAGACGGTTTCCTGTGGTGCTACTCTTCCGGGATACGTGTGGTTCTGAACTCGAACGTCGACCTCACGTCAGCGCTACCGTCTCATCTGGCTCCGCAACTGGACGCGGAAGTTCGGACCGTCGTTCGGAGACGAGGTCGACGCTATCGCCTCTGGACAAAGTAATAACGCCTCAAACGACGTTCTAGCTATCCTACCCAATTTAGCCCGCATATACCTTTTGACCGGACTCTCCTTCCGATGACGTACCGATATGAGTGGTAGCTTGGCGGCTTCAAACCGAATAGGGACGTCGCACTGGGTCGCGAGATCGTCCGAAGTGTCCGACCTGTCGCTGGCCCGTACACGTAGACCGTCAGTATCGTCTCCCTCGTCTAGACGGCGGACGCTATTGCACTCCGTCCCGACGGATGCGACTGGTCTCTCAGTACCAGTGGTGGAGCGGGGCGAGACGATTGGGGGTATCTGGCGGCTGTTCTCCAACTCGGATACCGGTGGCGTCGGACCGCAAACTCGAAACCGAACCGGCATATGAGGCCATGGAAATTCAGACACTGACGCCCGATGAGTGGGGAGATCTGCTCCCGGACACGGGGGTCGGACCGTTCCACCAGCAGGAAGTACTTGACCTCATGGACGAGTACGAGGACGGCGAACTCCGACTGCTCGGCGGGTTCCGGGGACAGCAGCCGGTGGCCCTCCTGCCAGTCTTCGTCCGGGAGGCGTATTCCATACGATTCGTCGTCTCGCCTCCGCCCGGGCTCAGCGTGCCCTGGCTCGGACCGGTGCTGATGCCAACGAGCCCGAAACGCCGCAAGCGAGAGAAACTCAACGAGCGATTCGCCGAGGCTGCTCTCGAGGCCCTCGAAACCGACGACTTCAGGACCCTGTTCGGGATGGTCAGTAGTCCCGAGTACGCGGATCCCCGCCCGTACCTCTGGACGGGGATGAACGTGGATCCGCGGTTCAACTTCGTGCTCGAACTCGACGGGAGAAACGACGAAGATGTCCTGAACTCCTTCACGCGGGACCTGCGAAAGGAGATCCGCAAACGCGAAGACCTCGATATCACCATCGACCTCGAAGGACCCGCCGCGGCTAGACGCGTCTGTGACGACCTCGTGGAGCGACACGCCGAACAGGGACTTACCTATCCGACGCCGCGGTCTTTCGCCGGCGACCTCGCGGACGAGTTTGAAGATTACACGCGAGTCTACGTCGCTCGCGACCCCAGCGGCGAGTACCTCGGTGGCATCACCCTCGTATACACGAACGGTGACGCGATATTCTGGCAGGGCGGCGCGAAGGCGAACTACGACGGCGTGAGTGTCAATAGCCTCCTTCATTGGGAGATCATATCCGACATCCTCGAGGATCCACAACTCGAGCAGGTAGAGCGGTATCACCTCGGCAACGCACTCAACCGTCGCATATCCCGGTTCAAGAGCAAGTTCGACGCCGAACCCGTCGTCAACTACGAGATCAAATCCGACATGATGGTTCTGGCGAGAAAAGCCTACACCGTTCGGAGACATCTGACAGCGCAGTCGGTCGTTGACCGGCTGCCGACCCGTTGAGACTGTTCATTCCCAGCGATATCATTGCCCAAACATAGATACTACTTATTATTAAATATCTCCAATATTGCATTTCTATATTAAGTTTATGTGTTATTTATGGGCAGGGTAGATAGTTCGGGGTGAACAAAAACGGTCGCTCGAAAGCGAATCCTAAGTGTAGAGACGTAGGGTACCTGGCATATACCCTTTACCAGCGTGTCGAAACGAATTGCTATGCGAAAAACGAATCCAGTGGTTCCGGTACTCGAAATCTCTTCGTCGCAGAAGTGTACGATCTGTGCCGGCAATTGGCGTGAAAGGGGACCGCAGCTGTCCGATTCGTGATGGTTTTGGTTTCGTCCTCGCTGCCGGGGTTTGTCCCGGCGGGTTCGGCTAGGCGCGGGAGCGGTATCGCTCGAAGTGACCTCTTGGGTCACGCCTATAGGGGTGAGCCCCGCGATGTCTGAGCCACCATCGAATTTGTGTGTACTCGCCGACCAGTATCTGATGGTCAGCGACGCACGAGCGCTCGAACAGGCGGTCCAGAGGACGGGAATCTCGGTACCGCTCGTCGTCGTCAACGACCCCGCGAGCCCCGACATCGACCCGAATGCGATAGCGAAAGCGATCAACAACTCACTTGGCGTGGACACCGCACGCGTGTTGTACAGGGTTGTCGAACGCGAGGGTGCCTGGTCGCTCGTTTACGCGGAACGAAAGCTATCCGAATCGTTCGGTACGGAATTCGATTCCATGAAGCGTGTTCACGTCCAGGATATTCCGTGTCTATCGGAGTCGGAATTCCGGTACGTGACGCCGGAATCCGAGGGGGCGTGGAAGGAACTCCCGTCCGATACCGTCGACCTGGTGGAAAACCGCTGTGACCTCGGCGCTCGATTCGGATTCGGTCTGCTCAGTGGGGACATTCTCCGGGCTCCGTCGTTCGGAGTCCTGAGCTTCCATATGGCCGATATCAGAAAGTATCGCGGTCTCGGTTTGCCACAGGCGTGGCTCGACGGGCGCGACACGATCGGAGTTACCCTCCAGCGCCTCAACGAAGAGATCGATGGCGGCGAAATAATCGCCTACACGGATGTGGACGTGAGTGAATGTCGGACGGTCTGGGAAGCCTGGGACGCGACGTACGACGTTCAGGGGGAGGTCTTGGCTACCGGCATCGAGAATCTCCGGGACCCTGGGTTCGAACCAGAAGTACCTGGCTGCCTCGGGTCGTACTACTCTCTGGAGAAGCGTCGGGAACTGTCGTTTGCCGGTCGGACGCTGCTCAGTAACGTCACCGGGCGATACTTGAACCGTTGATGTAGGCAATGTCTATCGACTGTATTGATCCCGATAGTAATGATATAGGAATTTGCAACGCCGGTATGGACGCCGATAGCAACGATCTGTTCGCTACCGAAGAGGCCGTCGAACTCTACGACACGCGTGCACAGGAGCCCGAACTATTCATACAGGAGCGAAAAGCGATCGAGCGATACTTTCGGAGCGACGGCGGTCGGGTTCTGGACGTGGGTTGTGGCGTCGGACGCGTCTCGCACCTGTTACACGAGAGAGGATACGAAATCACTGGGATCGACATCAGCGAACCGCTAGTTGCGAAAGCACGCTCGCTGTTTCCAGATATCGATTTTCGCGTCGAAGATGTGCGGGACACCCCGTTCGATTCGGTGTCGTTTGAGTACGCTATCTTCTCGTATTTCGGGATCGACTACGTCCTTCCCAAAGCAGAACGGATACGAGCCCTCCGTGAGATCCACCGCCTGTTGAAGCCCGGGGGGATCCTCGTCTTATCTTCGCACAACAGCTGGCATCCGTTCGTCCCGCTGTCCGTCCGTGACCTCGGCATGGCTCTGAAGGACGTGTACGACCTGTATCTGCGAAGGAAAAACCGTGAGCGGATCGGCTCACCGTACAAGATAGAATCCGTTCCACTGGGCGAAATCGAGATCTATCTCACGAACCCGATCTCTCAGTGGATTCAGCTCTGCGAGTGCGGCTACACACCGCTCGACGTCCTGGGAACGCACGACGGCTTCCTCCGATTTGTCGACCGAAATCCCCATTACGTCGCCAGAAAGTAGGGTCCGTGCTGGAGACGTGGGTGTGGACCTGCCGACGACCCGTAATCGCGGTCGGAAGCGCGTGATTCGATCCCGGCTCGCCCGGACGACCGACTCGGTCCCGGCGGTCACTAGCGAACGACGAGTGGCGTGGGTCACTCGAGATATCCGAGGTCGGCCAGCCGGTCCTCGACGATAGAATCGTCGGTCACGACCGAATCCGACCGCTCGAACGCCGGATACGTGGTTCTTTCCGTCGAGTCGACGGTCGGTAGCGGAGTCCCGTCCATCCGCTCGGGGATCGGGAGGCCGAAAGTCGCGATGATAGTCGGTGCGACGTCGAAGAGGTGTGCACCGTCTAGACTCAGTTCGGGATCGATCCCGTCGCCCGCTGCCATCAGTATCCCATCGCGTTTGTGTTCCCACGGTTCGGTCGGATCACCGAAATTAGCCCCTTTCAGCGTCGCCACCAGGAAGTGGTCAAAGCGGTTCGGGACGGTCACGATGTCGGGTGCGTTCTCGAGGTGGGGACCATCGAAGACCGCCTCGCGGGGAGAGACAGTCTCGAATACGGGGTCTCCCGCGGGAGTCTCCACGTCCTCCAGTACCTCGATCAGTTCGGTGCGGACTCGCTCGTAATCGGACGGCGAGACGACGCCGTCGGGTTCCCGCCCCTCGAGATTGAGACGGACGCCCATCTCTGTTCGGACCCGGAGGTACGCAGTCGAGTTCGGGAAGTCGACCTGCTCGGTTCCGGCGCGGACGAGGTCCACTGGCACTGACTCGAGCACGCGGTCTTCAAGTCCGAGATACCTCAGGAGGGCACCGATTCGCTGACTCGTGACACCGACGCGAGCCGCTCCTTCGAGTGCGGTGGCAGCCGCCGATTCCAGGCGTCCGCTCCACCGATCTGTCGCGGAGTCACGACGGACCTCGGATTTCCAGGAGGGCATACCGCCACCCGTCGCGACCGCGGTGGCGTACTCCAACCCGCGGAGGTAGTCGTTGACCCGGAACTCGTACCCCTCTATCGGACCGAGGCCGTGGTCGCTGACCACCAAGACCACGTCCGGGTCACAGGCGTCGAGGGTCGCACCGACCTCTCGGTCGACGGTGGCGTAGACACGACTGATAGCCGACTCGTCGTCCGGACGTTGGTGATAGATGGTGTCTGTCACCTGGAACTGGAGGAACCCGAAATCCGGGTCCTGTTCCTCGATCAGATACCGGAAGGCCTCGCCACGCAGGCGTGCGAGTTCGGCCAACTCTTCCGCCTGTCTTGCTGGCCCCGATCTGAGTGTGTCGTTGTAGAGGGTGTAGTCGAACTCGCGTTCGAGTTCGTCCCAAATGCCGCCAGGGTGACATTCCGGACTTTCCGGAGCCATGTAACCGGGGACGAGAACGCCATCGAACGGGTGCGGCGGGTGGGTTGCCGGGACGTTGAGGACCACCGAATTGAACCCCTGTTCGGAGAGTAATTCCCAGATGGCGAACTCCTTGACGTGGGACCGGTTGACCACGTCCCAGTCGTACCCGTCGAAATGCAGAAACCCGTAGACGCCGTGTTTTCCCGGGTTAACTCCCGTGTACATCGACGGCCACGCGCTGGGCGTCCACGGCGGGAGCTGAGATTCCAGTGGACCCCGGGCGCTCTGGGTGCTGAGCTGTTCCAGTTCCGGCACCACGCCACGCTCGATCAGTGGATCGAGCACGGTCGAACAGACGCCGTCCAGACCGATTACGAGCATTCGCATAGAGATCGTTCACCTGAGAGAACAGGAGGTGAGGGAGTCCACTGCTCCGACCCCGCTCCGGTTCACGGCTGAACGGTTACGCCCGGTTTGAATAGTTATTAGCGTGGTATCTGGGCTAATAACCGATTATTAGATTCTACGGATCACAGCAGCCACACGAACTGGTCGAAACTGTGCGTCAGACCGGTCGCTATCGCGACTCGTACGACCCCTGCTGCCGACTCTCACCGTCGAACTCGTTCGGGCTCTCGAACTGTGTACCAGAGTTAGCCGGGTGTCGTCTCTCGAAACGGAGTTCGGAAGACGGACTACAGAGCGGAGACAGTTCGAACGTCCTCGTCGAGCGGTTTCATCTGTGCCGGCCTGAGGGCGTTAGCGAAGTCATCGGCAGCGATTTCGGAGTTTTACAGTGCAGGGAACCTTCCGTCGGTCCGGAACCGATAGCGAGGGGATCTACGTCGATACCGACCGAGGTCTTGTGATTCCGGAGGTAACTCCCGAGCAGGTGGGGCAGTCGCAGTTCCGACACCGCCTCTCGCAAGTGCGGACCGAAAAGATTTCGACAGTAAACAGGCCCTTCTCAGCGTGGCCCCACTGGAGTATAGGCTGCGAATCTGTCGTGAAGATTTCATGTCGGAACGGAGAGAAAATACCGGAGCGAATGCGGCGATACCCGACCACGCGTGGTCTGAGGACCGGTAAACCGGACGGTCAACCTCTAAGGGGAGTGTGTCTCGATAGGGAACGAGGGAGTAGGAGTCTATTACTCGTCGGATTCCGGTGGTACGAGTGTATACCATCGGCGCTAGCGCCGGGCTAGCGGTGGGAATATTCTGGTAATCATCCGGAGAGTATACTACTGTAAACTCGCCGTAGTCGGTGGAGTTGTGGCGATAAATTTCATCACAGTATCTCGTCCTTACCGTGGTGTGGATTCTAATCCAAACGGCGACGCAGCGAGTAGAGAAGACAGGGAACCAGACGAGAAACTCTCCGAATCCAGTAATAATATCTTACCGACTCGATCCGACGACAATAAGAGGATCGGTCGACGTCGCTACCTACAGATCGCTGGACTCGCGACTGTCGGTATCGGCGCGTTAACCGGTCCGATCGGCGCCGAGTCGGCCCTCCCGCATTCGATCGTCATCGAGGGGGGAAACTGGGGTTCGACGAGCTACCGATTCACCGTCTCCGGGTCGTTGCAGGCGGACGCGGATGGTAGTCCACTCGAAGGGCACGACAAGATCGACGGGAACAGCGCCTCGGGCAAGGTCTCACCGAACAATGCCGACGCGTATCGGTTCGACGGCGAAATCACGTCGCTGGACGTCTCGAACGAGGCCAACGTCGACATCACGTACAACGACACCAACAGCTCCGCCACGGTCGACAGTCTCTCGGCTTCCGAGATCGAGACCGAAGACGGCGACGCCGCGTTCGACGTCGCCTGGGCGGTCAGCGACCCCGACGGGAATCTCGACACGCTCGAACTGACACTGTCCGACGACAGTGACGGGGGCGCGCAAGAAGAGACCACGAGCACGTCGGTCAGCGGCGACTCTGCCAGCGGGACGACCCGCCTCGTCGCGGCAGGCGACGACGGTACCGGCCACAGTTACACCGTGGAGGCCATCGTCTCGGACGCCGAAGGCGCGTCCGACTCCGCGACGACCACCGTCAGCGAGTACGAGAACACTTCCGCTACGGTCGATAACCTCTCCGGGACCGAAATTGAGACAAGCGATTCGGACGCGGAGTTCGACGTCGACTGGTCGGTCAGTGACCCCGACGGCAACCTCGATATAGTCGATCTGGCCCTCAGCGACGATTCCGACAGTGGAGCACAAGAGGACTCCGCGAGCACGTCGGTCAGCGGCGACACCGCCAGTGGGACGACCCGCTTGGTCGCCAACGGCGACGAGGGAACCAGCCACAGCTACACGGTCGAGCTCGTCGTCTCGGACGCCGAAGGCCCATCTGACTCCGCGACGACCACCGTCAGCGAGTACGAGAACGACCCGGCGACCGTCGACAATCTCTCGGCCACCGAGGTCGAGACCGAGGATGGCGACGCCGCGTTCGACGTCAGCTGGGACGTCACGGACTCCGACGGAAATCTCGATACGCTCAGTTTGACCCTCACAGACGACGGTGACGGCGGTACGCAGGAGGATTCGGCGAGTACGTCGGTCAGCGGCGAGTCCGCCAGCGGGACGACCAGGCTCTTCGCCTCGGGTGACGACGGTACCGGCCACAGTTACACGGTCGAAGCCGTCGTCTCGGACACCGAAGGGGCGTCCGACTCAGCGACGACGTCGGTTAGCGAAACGGAAGAGAGTTCCGGCAGCGGGTTCACCTGGGACCAGACCCACGTCGATACGTCCTGGCTTGAAGACGCGGTCGCGAACGACAACCTCACGATCGAGACCGTCACGAATCTCGACGCCTACGGCGACGGCTCGCTCGCCGCTGCGCTGGATGCGGCAGAGAACAACGATAACACGCTCGTCGTCTTCGAGGTCGGGGGCATCATCGACCGGAACAACGAGACGTACCTCCGGAGCTTCGCCGACAACGTCTACATCGCCGGCCAGACCGCGCCTTCACCGGGGGTCACGATCTACCGAGGTGGGATGCGGATCCACGGGAACAACCACATCATGGAGCACGTGACAGTCCTCCCGGGCTACGAGATCGACGACCCGCACAAGGCCCGACCGATGACCGTCAACGAGGGGACGAGCAACAACCTGTTCAACCACTGTACGTTCGGATGGGGCTCCGACGAGGGCTTTCTCATCTGGGAGGAGTCACAGAACACCGCGGTCATCAACTGCATCAACGCCGAATCGCTGAACGATTCGAGACACCCCGAGGCCCCCCACGGATACGGGTTCATCTGTCGGGGCAACGCGTCCAACGTGACGTACATGGGGAACCTCCACGCCCACCACTGGCGACGGAACCCGCGCCCCAACGGTGCGGAGATCGTGATGGCGAACAACTACATCTACAATCCGGGACGGAAGATGGTCCACGGCGCCCACCTCGACAGGGGCCCGTGCGAGATGGACTGGATCCACACCGTCGTCGAGGCGGGTCCCGACACCAACCTCGGCTCGGACGGCTTCTTCAACGACGAGGCGCTGAACGTCTTCTGGAAGGACATGGACGTCTCCGACAGCATGCCGATGGGCGACGGCGACGTCGACTACGTGTCCGGCCCACAGAACCTGCCGTCGACTCTGGGGCTTGACTCGTTCGTCGCCCCGAGCGATCTGGAAGACTGGATCGTCCCCCGCGTCGGGCCGCGCCCGGCCGACCGACCTCCCCACGAACAGCGGATCGTGAACGACCTCGTGAATCGAGAGGGCGGCCTGATCGACCACGAGGACGAAGTCGGCGGGCTCACGGGCTACACGTCGACCCAGCGTGCGCTGGACCCGCCGGAGACGGGCATCCTCGACTGGCTGCAGGGCTTTTCTGACGACGTCGAGTAGGCACGCGTCGACGCTGGACGGGCCACTCCGTGACCCGTCTCGGTTCTCCCGGGCCGCGAGAGCCGGGCAGATCTGCCCGGTCGTCACCAGAATAACGACCGACTACCAAGGTCGTTGCCCGAAGTCCGTCTAGGGGAGTCGAAGTCATGTCCTTCAAGACCGCGGTCGCGACGGCGCTCGACGCGCTGCGCGAGCGACTCTATACGGAGACGGTTCGAGATACGGCAGAGCGGCTCGGATTGCTATCGACTATCCGGGAGACGTATTTCGTCGCGTACAACTGGTCCAGAGGCGATACTATCGACGTGACGGTCGACGGGGCCAGTGCGACCTTCCACGTTCTCAACTACAAACAGTGGAGGGTGATGACCCGTCTCCAAGGGAGCGAATCGGGTGTCGCCCAGAAGTTACTGTCCGATTTGCGCCCCGACGACGTGTTCTGGGACGTCGGCGCAAACGTCGGTCAGTACTCGTGTCTCGCAGCGGATATACTGGACGGGGGCGCAGTCGTCGCGTTCGAACCGTATCCGCCGAACGTCGAGATCTTAGAGCGGAACGTAGGCCTCAACAGGTCGAATGTCGACGTCCGGTCGGTCGCACTCTCGGATTCGGAAGGCGAGACGACGTTCTACCTAGTGGACACGGCGGACGCAGGCGCCTCCCAGGGGTCGATAGAGCGAGAATACGCGACAGTCGACGACGACACGACAGCCGTGACAGTCGAGACTACAACCGGCGAAAGGCTCGTTCAGGTCGATAACGTGCCGATACCGGACGTGGTAAAGATGGATATCGAAGGTGCAGCCCCCGCAGCGATTCGAGGGATGGCTGACATCCTCAGGTCGAACGTCCGGGTGATCGTCGTCGAAACCCACGACAACTCACCGGAGGTTGTCGACCTACTGGAGGAATTGGGTTTCCACCTGGAATACGGGAGGGACAGAGACAGTCTCCCGATGGTTTTCGGGTACGGCTGTCAGTAGACGAGCGACACTTTGTCGAGCAGCCGGCGAAACTCGGACGGGTGGACCCTCGATATCAGTACTGTCAGTACCCCGTTCGAGTGGATACGTCGGAAACACTCGGGTGGCACGATCTCGTGGTATGGATCCCACGAATAGCGCGGTGACTCTCTTCTCGACGGGGAGCGAATCCCGGGAGCAGCCCATCCTCTGTAGAGTTGAAACGTCATGACGGGACTCTACACGTTTGGAGATGACTGGCCTGTTGCGTCCGTCCCAGTCCGCAGGACAGTGCTCCGTCACCTGCTGTTTGTTACGTAAGCAGGATATTACTACCTGGTATGAGGGCAAACGGTATCTGTCCCGGTAGGTGGTGCGAGTGAAGTCATGACGGACCACGAGAAGTCGACCGAGGTACACAGCCGTGTTATACCGGAGAATCCCGATGACGCCTCACTCACTACGCGAGTCCGGAATGCCGGTGTTAAAATGTCCGGATCAGGACGGCTCTCCAGTCTCGGCACAGCTCGGCCCAGATGGCCCACCGGTGAACGATTCCGGTGTGACTGCCCGGCACCGGCATCTATCGGGTGGTGAACACGTATGCGGAGCTTTGGCCGATGAAGTCGACTGCAAAACTCGTCGCTAGCGTTTTACGAGCAGTTACCTGGGCTCGCTACGGGCGAAAGTATCGATCCCCCATCCGACCCGACCGACTGTTGTGGATCGATCCCCATCGTGTCAATTACAAGCTTCTCAAGAAGCCACAGACGCGATGGCTACCACCAACCCGTATCGTCTCTGAAGAGTGGGACCGCGACCGCGAATCGCTAGAGTACGACGTGGTTTTCGAGTCGTTCTACCAACACTTCGTCGAAGACAAGGCCTGGGAGGAAACGGAATACGTCGATTTCCTCAGCGGGAACGTGTCCGAACACGGCGGTCTCTCTACCGAAGAGGCGCTAGACCGCTGTCGCAGGATGGACCGCCTCTATGAATACATCGAGACGTACGGTTACATCTGCCAGGAAGAACTCGAACGGGAGGGAGAACTACTCTTCGGGCTGTCCCATTCGTGGCTGCCCCCGGCGTACCGGGAGATTACGGTAAACATCGGCCAGGACGGCGAGTTCATCTGGCAAGCGGGAATGCACCGGCTTGTCATTGCGCAACTGGTAGATGTTGCAGCGATCCCTGTGAGAGTGTATATTCGTCACTCGCAGTGGCAGGACACTCGAGAACGGGTCTATTCGAAGGGTGAAATCCGACGGCACAGTGGCCACCCCGATCTAGAATACCTACTCTAGGCGAAGAGTCGGTTCCCCCTCCCGGACGTGGTGTCCCTGCGGAACCACCCGGGAGGTCGGAGTCGGCCTGGGCTTACGTTCGATACCCGAGGTCCTCTAGCTGACGTTTGACCGCCTGGGAGTCCGCGCCCTCGTCAATCGCTCTCACGGGTTCCTCGCTGACGACCTCCTTTCGTTCGCCGGTATCGATCACGTGCCACGGGACTTCGAGCAGCTCGGGGACATAGACGCCTCCCGGGTGTCCATACAGCCGAACAGGGATCGGCCGCTCGCGCTCACCGAACAGTTCGCCGTGGTCGGCCGCGACCACCGTCGTTCCCGTGAGCGACTCGATCAGCGAGTCGACTTCCCCGAGCACGAGGTCGAGATTTTCGCGATAGGCACGGATCACGACGTCCCTCGTTGCATTGTTCCGCTTTATCGAGAGCATCGTGTCCCCGTGTGGGTCGAATCTCTCTCGACCGAACTCGGTCAAATACGGCTGGTGGGGCTGTAAGTAGTGTACGATGAGACGTTTGTTCGGATATTCCTCGTTGGTCCGGAGGGCGCGCTCCGTCACCGTTTCCGGCCTCGTCGTGAGCCCGTTAGCCGCGTCTCGTTGCTCGTCGCTATGTAAATTCACGTAGTCGTGAACTTCGGCACCGATCTCCTCCCGCAACCGGAGAAACCACGGGTTGGCGGAAACGTATACCGTATCGTGTGCCTTCCGGTCTGTGAAGTTTCCACGTATGAACTCCCGGGTCGTCGTCCCCCGTGAGATACGCTTGCCCGTCGTCCCCTCGAAGTAGACCTGTTCTTCGAAAAAATCGTACCGGCAGGCATCGAGGATGACGAGATTGTCCCAGTCTTCCTCGAATATATCGACCCCGTCGGGGTAGTATCCTTCGCCGACTCGAAGGTGATTGATGATACCGTTGAGTCTGGAAAACGCGAGTTCCGGGTTTTTGATCCCGGTCCATACCTCACCAAGACTATACATTATTTGTGGTATGATTTTTCTTAGGTGACCGAACGCTCGATCGGTGAGTACGGTCCGACGAGCTTCGGTGGATCACAGGACGACGTTGCCTTCGTTGTTCCACGGCACGAGTATTGTTATAATTGGCATACCTCGAGACAGGGCGCAGGACACGAACGGTCCCGGGCGCGACGACGTGGTGTGGCCTGAGATCGCGTGATGGGAAAACGGTCAGAGCCATCTTTCAGAGGCCGTATCGTAGACGGAGTTCGCCCGCGCGATCGAGCCGCTATCTTCGACGACTGGGTCGGCGGACGCCTGTGGCGCGAAGTACGTATTCTGGGTTATCAGATTAGCAGTCGACCCCGTTTCGTCCGCGTAAATGTTCACGTCGGATCCCGCCTCGAATTTGTTACCCGAAACGACACACTGGCGAGTGCGGGACAACCGAATGAACGTATCAGTGCCGTTCGGTTGCCGGAATCGATTACCGGCGATCTGCAAGTCAGTGACGTCGACGTCGGCGTCGTCGTAGACGCGTATGTGGGAATCACTTCGCGTCCCGCCGAAGTCGTTTCCTTCGATAACGCCGCCATCGATCGAGTTCTCGATGCGGAGTCCTCCCTCTTCGACTTCGTCCCAGTAACAGCTGCTGATGACGAGATTTCGCACTCGGTCGACGGCCCCGGGGTCTAGCTCGAAGTACCGGTTGCATCCGTATGCACGCACCTCGTCGAGATGGACCACCTCCCAGAGCGGTTCGAACGTGTATTTTTCTTCCCGGCCGAGGTGGACCGCACTAAACGCACCAAAGATATCCGTATCTGTGACCGCGAGAATCATCTCCTGTCCATCGTCGCGCGTGTCGATCGCGTTGTTGCCGTTCGTCCTGAACTCACAGTCGGACACGAGCGTCTTCTGGGCCCCAGTCGAGACACCGGAGTCATCCCACGTATGGACGACACATCCCTCGAAGCGAACGTCGTGTGCCGATCCACCGTGACAGTTGAGCGCAGAACTACCGTTGGCGGTGACGAAACAGTCACGGAACGTAATCGAACGAGACGCCACCGTCCGATCGCCGCCCGCCGTCACTGACAGCGGGTGCCGGCACTCCTTGGCGACACACCCGTCGACGATTATATCGTGACAGCCAGCCCAGATCTGCACCCCGTATCCGTCAGCGGCATCGATATCGGCGCTTTGCAGAACTGTACAGTCACGAACGCGACAGTTCGCGCAGGCTTCCAACATTATCCCGCGAGCACCGAACTTGTCTATCTTGAGGTTTGAGAAGCTCGAATCGCGACATTGATGCGCCGTCACGCCGACGTAACTCTCGTCCTTTGCGGGCGCCGTCATGGTAAATCCGGACACGTGTACTTCGATCGGGTCGACGACGTACACGAGCGTCCCCGATGGATAGCCGTCGCGCCAGACGATAGTATCCTCCAGTCCAACAGTACCGTCTTGGACTTCCAGGACGCTGTGTGGCTCTCCGGGAGGGTGGTCGCGGCCGAGAACCGGGTCTCCGTCGACCTCTTCGAGGAGTACCATATCACCCTTTCGTATCCCCGACGTTTCCTCCAGCGTAACCGTGTTGTCACCGTGCTCCGTCGCCTCGGCCAGAGTCGTTCTCTGCAGTTCTTCGCCCTCGAAGCGGAATACCGGATCGCCTAACTGCCGATGATCGATGTGCGCTTGCTGCCCGACCATCTGGATCGACTTGCCGATCTCGATAGTCGACGTCCCATCGTACTGCCCCGAGACGAAGATCGATCCGCCCTCTGGGACGCTATCGATAGCGTTGTCCAGGACGGTCCACCCGTCGCTTCCGGAGACGAGGGTGTCTCCGGTCGGGTCGAGGGCTTCGTATACCTCGCCCTGCTCCTCGACGACGACGTCGTACGCCGCCGAACCGTTTCCAGTGATGACGACGGGACGGCTGTCTTGGCCATCGTCCCCGACGAGAGTATCGATCCCGACGGCGACCGCTCCGCCGACCGCTCCCGTAGTCAACAACTGCAGATACTGACGACGGTCAGTAGTGACTGAGCGCGGTGACGTACCGTCACTGTCCGATCCCGATTCGTCACTCATGGACCGGCTAGTGACCTTCGGGAGGAAAAAGTATGAACTCGATTCCCGCGGTTCCCAAACCGGGACCGGCCAGCGGTCAGGAGAGGTGGATATCGGCGTCCAGTTGTCTCTGTCGATCTACACGATAGGGACGACCTACCGGACCCCGGTACCTGGGCGTGACGCCCGAGGAAAGCGTTCTCACCCGGACCACGGTTCACAGGGCCACAGGTACGTCCCGAATACCAATGTCAGTCCGGTTGGCAACACCCCGATGTGGCCACCGGGAACGGATCCACCGGGGGTCCCGCGTCGGATGTCGTCGTTACCGTCGACCACGGCTCTGACGGTGTCCGATCCAGCCGCCTCACGGGTACCTGAATCAAAAACGATGTGTTTGCAAATTCCTCGAGCAGGATCGCCAGCCAGTCGGCAAACTGGAAGTCAGTGGCGGCTCGTATGAGTGGCCGTCTCGTATGAGTCTTCGAGACGAGCTCGGTTCGCGCTTCAGGGCACAACTGGTCAGCAAGTTCGTCAAGACTGCCACGGGCGCCCTCCTCACCGTCGGGTTGGCGCGGTTGCTCGACCCCAACGGCTACGGAATACTCTTTCTGGCGCTCGCTATCGTCGGTATCTTCAAGATGCTGGCGCGATTCGGCCTCGCGCGTTCTGCAGGTCGCTACGTCGCCCAGTACAAGGAGACCGATCCGGGGCAGGTCCCGTTCATCGTTCGAACGGCGTTGCTCTTCAACGTCGGCGCTATCGCCCTCGCCGTGCTCGTTCTGACAGTCAGTCGCGACTACATCGCGACCCTTCTCGACGAACCGGAACTGGCACCGTTCCTGCTCTTGGGCGTCCTGTTCGTCGCGCTGGGGACGTCGGTGTCGTTTCTGGAGAAGGTGCTGCAAGGGTTCGAAGCCGTGCGGTTCGTCGCGTATCTGAGTGCGTTCGAACGGACCAGTCGACTGCTACTCGCACTCGGGCTCGTCGTCGCCGGGTTCGGGGCGATCGGTGCTTTCTTCGGCTACGTGCTCGCCTTCTTCCTCACGAGCGTCGTCGGGTTCGTCTATCTCTTTCGACGCGTTCATCGCTTCCACGATACGACGGCCACGGTCGAGCAGGGACTCCGTCGACGGATCGGCGAGTACGCAGTTCCGGTCATGGTCACGAACACGTCGATGGTGCTGGACAACTCGATCGACACGTTCCTCGTGGGCTACTTTCTCTCGCCCGTCGCGGTGGGTTTCTACGTCATCGGCTGGCAGGTCGTTCGGTTCGCCGTCACCCCCATGAACGCGCTTAGCTTCACGATTTCACCGACCTTCGGTGCGCAGAAAGCGGCTGGCAACGTCAGGCGGATCTCCCGGATGTACGAGAAGACGCTTGTCAACGCGCTCGTACTGTACGTCCCTGCGAGCGCTGGTATCGTTCTCGTCGCCGAGCCGACGGTCCGCCTCGTGTTCGGTCCAGAGTACAGCGGGGCGATCGTCGTGATTCAAGTCTTCGGACTGTACGTTGTGTTGCGGGCGGTCACGAAAATATCGGACAACGGACTGGACTACCTCGGCCGAGCACGCGAGCGGGCTATCGCCAGGGGTATCACGGCGGTGTTGAACTTCGCGCTGAATATACTATTGATCCCGTCGATGGGTGTGGTCGGTGCGGCTATCGCGACAGTGGCCACGTACAGTCTCTACACGACCGCGAACGTATACATCGTCGCTCAAGAGTTCGAACTGCGCGTATGGATCATCCTGCAGAAACTGGGCCTGATCACCCTGATCACGGTTATGATGTCTGCGGTCGTGTTCGGTCTCAAGGGATACATCTCTGGATGGGTCACGCTCGGTGTCGTCGTCGGCTCCGGTGTCGTCGTCTGGGGCGTGCTGTCCGTAGCCACGGGCCTCCTGCAAGTTAGGGAGATAGTGTCGTCCGTGACTTGATGAGGCGGGTGTGGTATGACACTCCGACCGGGAGCGACACTGAGTGCCACCCCGCCGAACATCAGTCAGATGCACGTCTCGACGTCTCGTTCGATCGGTTCGCCCGCGGTTCGACCAGGTACAGGTCGTACCCACCGTTGGACTGGACCTTGTCGATTCCCCGTGTGGAATCAAGATAGTCGAAGTCGTCCCGACTGTACCTGAAACCCTCCCAGAGGATCGGGTCGCGGATCCGGTCGGCTTCGGTTACCGGGACGTACACCGGTTCCCGATAATACGACCGCAACGACTGGTTAGCGAAGTGATCCGGGATTCTGTCAGTGCTTTCGTTGTAGTAGTACGCCTCCATAGACCGGTCCTCGCTCCGAATCGCAGCGGCGTACCGGAAGACCCTGGACCGCACGTCGTCGAACGGTACCGATGCCTCCTGGTATTCGAACGTCGTCTCGTAGCCCTCCATCTGTGACTCCGTGACGTGGGTCGACGAGTAGTAGATGTACGGGGATTTGAACACGACGGGCAGCGACGCGAGGACGAACACGACGAGCACTATCGCGATGACGCGTCGCGCAGTGAGCTCCGACCGGAGACGCCCGAGGTATCTCGTCGCCCGTCCGAGAGTGATCGATCCGAGAACTGTCCCGAGCACCATGAGCATCCCGAGGTGGCGGAAGTACTGGTCGGAGATGCCGCCAACGAGATACACGAGGAAGATCAACCCCACCGGAACGAGTCCGCCAAAGACGTACAGGAGCAGTCGAACGGACCCGCCAGATCCGCCGTTGGGCGATACGTCAGTGGGACCACCGTTGGCCGATGTTTCAGTGTCACTGTCGTTAGCGGATACGTCGATGACTCCGCCGTTGGCGGATTCCTCAGTGACTCCGTCGGCGGCCGTGTGATGGTCCCACGACGCAAGTGATCTCAGGCCGCCGGTCCCTCTGAGGACGATCAGTAGCAACAGCCCAGTCAGGACGGCGTAGACGAACTGGACCAGAAAGAGTTTGACGAACACCTCGGGGAGGCTCCCTCCCACGTTGGCCAGCGATCCGCTCCGCGTGGCAGTGCTCTCTGCGAACTGCGTATCTCCCGTGAGAGTCGAGTATGCGCGCCCCGAGTTTCTCCAGAACGAGGGGAGTGTCCTCGCCCAGAGGAAAAAGACGGCGGCGTAGTACGTTACTTCGGGGAAGATCCACTCGCTTCGGCGATCGAGCCGGTACCCGCTGACGAGGTCGTAAGCGATCTGCAAGGCCGCGACGGCGCCGAAGAAGGCGACGAGATTCGCCGCCTGCTGGGGGTGAAGCAGTACGAACACGGTGGAGAACACTAGAAAGATGAGGGAGAACTTCGAGAGCCACCGCTCGGATCGTGTCCTCTGATGATACAGGACGAAGAACACGTAGAGGAACGCGGGCGTAAAAAGGAGCGCCTGGCTCATCGGATGAACCCGCATAGAGGGGGCCAGGTGGTTGAGCGGTAGCAACAGGAGCCCGGAATAAAAGGCTACGTACGTCGTCCCGACGTCGTCCGTGAGTTCCCCGGTGACGAGCGGGACGAAGGTGAAGAAACTGACGACGAACGCGACGACGAGCACCAGCAGCGAGTGGTGGAGGGCGAGCCCGCTCGCGTCGTGGAGGACGGAACCGAGCGTGTGGACGATCGGATACCGGATCTCCAGGACGGATACGCGGCCAGCGTTCAAGTCTCGCGCGAACCCGAGGTGTCCGAGTGCGTCTGCTTCCCCCAGGTAATAGTACCCGCGGACGATGGGGAGCGCCACGATCGCGGTCATCGTCACGCCCCCCAGGAACGCGCCAAGCGTTCGTCTCCTCGGGTTCGAAGTCGTGAACACGACCGCTATCGAGACGACGAGGGCGAGTGCGGTGACGACCCAGAACGGGACCGGCGTCGACGCGTATATCGACAGTTCGTACCCGGTCGCCGGGTCGAGATACGCGACGCCGATCGCACCGGCGAGACCGACGAAGCCGAGGACGAGTACGGCCTTCTCCAGCAGTGAGCGACGCATCAGTGTCAACTACTGGAATAGGAGTCTCGAACGTCCCTTTGTTAATGACACGCAACATCTTCCAGAGACTCGACCACGGCTCTACGAAGGGGAGAGAGCAAGCGGTTCTCGTTACGTTACCTACCCCTATCGCTCGAAAGGGGACGCTACTCGCAGTCGACGCCCCACCGTTCGTTCGAACCGGCGAGACGCTGCATATCGCATACGTCGGCCGATTTCTCTCGATGCCCGCCCCGAGATGCTCGACTCGGTGGTCGGGGCGTCAAGCGCTCCATTACTATTCCGTACACTCGCGAAGCGGAGGTGAATCCGCACGACCGATACGACCCACGCCATGATGAGACAGATACTCTCAAACCTCCACAGAGTCACAGACAGGGACTTCGTCAGAAACCAGTGCAACAAACGGCTTCTCGGGGGGGTGTACTACGAGTATTTCTCGAGCGCCGATGGGATCGACGTGATGGACGAGGAGTGGGATACACTCCTCGTCCTAGACGCGTGTCGGTACGACACCTTCGTCGAGTTGAAGCCGGACTCGTGGCCGTCCGCGAGCGCCGTCACGAGTCGGGCACCGAACACCTGGGAGTTCTACCAGCGGAACTTCACCAACGGGCCCTACCCGGAGACGGTCGTCGTCACCGCGAATCCCAGAACGGTCGAACTGCGGGGCGACGAGTTTCACGACGTACTGAAAGCCTACGAGTTCGGGTGGGACGACGAGACGGGGACGGTCCCCCCCTGGACGATGGCCGAAGCGACCACCGAGGCACACGAGAGATACCCGGACAAACGTATCCTGAGCCACTGGATACAGCCCCACTATCCGTTCATCGGGTCGTCCACGGTCGACGAGTACCGCTTCGACACGGAATCGATCTGGGCCGACGTGAACAGGGGGCTGGTCTCTCCCGAAGACGTCTACGAAGCCTACACCGAGACTCTGGAACTGACCTTGCCGTACGTCGAAGACGTGTTTTCGAACGTGGGGGGACGAGTCGTTCTTACGTCGGATCACGGGAACGCGTTCGGAGAACGCCCCTGGTTCTATCCACTGAAGATCTACGGACATCCCCGCAACGTCCATCTGCCGTGTCTGGTCACCGTCCCGTGGCTGGTCGTCGACGACGGGTCGCGACGGGAGATCGAAGCGGGCGAGTCGCGGCAGGTGGAGGTCGGGGAGCACGCCAGGGAGCGACTGGAAGACCTGGGCTACGTCGGTTGAATCGGTCGATCAGGACTCTGCAGTCAGACCTCGATACAGCCTCGCGTGGGCGTCGGCGAACTCCGCCATGGAAAACTCCGCCGTCGCCGTCTCGAATCCCGCTTCGCCCAGCGACTCCGCGCCGTCTCGCCGGATCCGTTCCATGTACGTCGCGAGCGAATCGGGGTCTGACACCGGACAGAGGTACCCGTTCACACCGTGGTCTACGAGTTCGGTCACCCCAGGGATCCTCGTCGAGACGACCGGGAGTCTCGCCGCCATCGCCTCGATGTGCGTCGACGGGAACCCCTCCCGCGAGGACGACGACACGAACGCGTCGGCGACAGCGTAGTACGGTTCGACCCTGTCGACGTACCCCGTGACCGTGACGCGGTCCGAGACGCCCGCATCGACGACGGCGTCTTCGAGCATGGAGCGACGCGGCCCGTCGCCAACGACGAACAGGTGGACGTCCTCGGATCCCATCCTCGCTATCGCCCGGACGAGGTCCTGTTGTCGCTTGACTCTGACACAGCGAGCGACGTTGAGAAACACCGTGTCACCGGGCGATACCGTCGACACCACGGCGGACGTGTCCGCCTCCGAGACACGCCGTTCGAATGCCCGTACGTCGATCGCGTTGTAGATCACCGCCATGTCGGAGGCGGCGCCGTACGAGTCGCGAACGCCCTCGGAGACGCAGACGATCCGGTCCGAGAGCCCGCGCAGCGCCCGTTCTGCCGCCCGCTTCGGGAGCGTCCGCTTCTCGCGGACGTTGTGATATGTCGCGACGTGGGGGATCGACAGGCGCGTGCAGGCGATCCGGCTGATCAGATGCGAAAACGAGAGGTGCGAGTGGACGAGGTCGGGGTCCAGCGAGCGGAGCGTCGACGACAGCGCTGCGATCCCCGACGGGACCGACCGCATCGATACCTCGACGTCGAGCACGACCGTGTGGAGGCCGTTTTCCGTGAACTCGGCCGCCAGTTCACCGCGAGGGTTCGCCGCGACGACGGTCACATCGACTTCGTCGCGGTCTCGCATCTGGACTGCGAGGTCCCGCACGTGTCGCTCGGCACCGCCCCTCTTGAAGTCGTTCAGGACGAGACAGACGCTCGTTTGCGCGGACGTTCGGTGGTGGGCGGACGCCCGGTGGCCGGCGGTTTCCGCCGACCCGGTGACGGCGTCGTCGTCGGTGTTCATACGACCGTCCGCTGACGATCCTCCGTCTCTTCGAGCAGCGATTCGTATATGTCCACGATCCGTTCGCCCATCCGCTGGAGTCCGACCTCAGCGACGTGGTCTCTCCCGTCGGACCGACCGCCCGACTCGATCACCGCGAGGAGTGCGTCGACCAGTTCCGAGTCGTCCGAACACACGTACGAGTTGGACACGGGCCCAAGTCGCTCACGCACGTCGCCGACGTCCGTGGAGACGACCGGGAGGTTGCAGGCCATGGCTTCTTTGACCGTGTTCGGCGATCCCTCGCGGAGCGACGGCAGGAGCAGGACGTCCGCCGCGTTGTAATAGAGCGGCATCTCCTCGTGGTCCGCATCGGAAACTTGCCTGAGTCGGACCGTCCCCTCGAACGACCTGTTCACATCCTCGACAGTCCGCTTCGCGACGGGGTATCGCTTTTTCTCCCGGCCCGTCGGATACGGGAAGAGCACGTGGATATCGTTGTTGTTCCAACCGACCGCTGCTCTCGCATCGGCGGGATCGATTGGTTTGAATTTGGAGAGGTCGACGCCACTGGGGACGATCGAAGCCTCACAGGGCAGTTCGTCTCGCATCTCCTGACTTCTGACGATCACCCTGTCGCTTCGCTCGGCGCAGAATTTCGTGACTTCCGGTTGGAAACCGCCCAGTCTATCGCCGAGCAGGTCGTCGCCCCAGAGTGTCAGTACCAGCGGTCGTTGTGGTTGCAGTATTCCCATGGGTGCGACGATTCCCGAATTGACGTGGATAACGTCGTACTTCTCAGCAAACGACGAGCGTAGTATCCGTGGGTACAACCACGAGGCACGAATTCCATAGTACAGGGGGTTGTGTCCGGCTATCACCCGCAAGGGACTCTCGATATGGTCTTTCCCTTTCAAGTTGTGGGAGTACAGAACTTCGCACTCGATACCCATCTCTCTGAGAATCCTCACCTGTTCGTGAAAGAACTCCATTGCGGAGCCAGTAATTTGCAGTACTTTCATCTGTCTGGTTCCGGGTTCGACAGTCGAACGCCGTGTCGGTCGCCCTGTCCGGCGGTGTCGTTTATCGTTTCGTACACAGTTGTCATCGTCGTCGGTTCGTATCCTCGCGAGGTGATCGCCTCGACATTGGCACGGAACAGCGACTCAGCTTTATCGAGGTTCCGCTTCATGATCCATCGCTTCGGCGCGTCGAGCTCGTCGTGGGAAGCCGTCCGGTAGAGGTCGTGGAGGTGGACGTCGTACACGAGCACGTCCGGTAAGGGTGCTACTTCGAGATACGTCGAAAGTACCCGACCGATAAGTTTGAAATAACTGTGTGCGATCGGGACCCGGAGTCCCGGGAACGCACCGATCGGAATCTCGAGCAACGACGGGGCGGTTTCGGGCGTGTACGGTTCCAGGGGGGCGGTCAGGTTGTTGTACTTCCCCGGCCGGTACGACGGGAAGACGCTCGAATCGAAGTCGAAGCCGAGCGTCTGGAGGACTCGGAACTCGCGTGGCTCGATGTTCCCCTGGGGGGCGCGGTATCCGGTCGGGTCCCGACCGAAGAACTCCCGGTACGCGTCCATCCCACGGCGCACCTCCGCTTCGAAGTCGTAGGACTTGCTTAGGTCGTGCTGGTAGGAGTGGAGGTGGAACTCGCAGTCGAGAGCGGACCGCAGTCGCTCGACCTCCTCCGGGTGTTCCTCCAGCGTCCGCCCGACGACGAACACGCTGAGCGGAACGTCGAGCGCCGAGACCAGCGCGACGAACTCATCGAGGTGGTCGAAGACGAGGTGGTCCAGCGCGGGGTCGTCGAAATTCCAGTCGTCCTCGAGGTCGAGGGTGAGACAGTACACCTTTCGCTCGTTCATGGTGTCGAGTCTCGCACACCCCGGTGTCGGTGAACTTCGAAGGTCACCGTGAACAGAAGCGACGGGATGTCCGTTTCGGGGGCCCCCGACACGACGGAGCAGTCCCGGGAAGCGCCCGCTCCTCGCATGCCACCGTCGCTGGCTGTCGCCGTGTGAATCGTCATCTTCCAGGTGATCCGACTATCGAAGCAGGTGCCAAAGTAATGAAGGCGCAATACGTCCATATCTGGCTCTTACCGGTGGACACCCGTGTATACTTATTGAGCCCAACTCCCACTTGCCGACCGAAATGAGAGGTGTGGCAAGACAGTGGCGGCGTCAGCGCGCGTGCGCGACACCGGTCGGGTTCGTCGCGGTTATCGCGGCGGGTCTACCGCTCGAATTGCCGCCGCGATTTCTCCGCTTCGAGGCGGCGTCTGCCTCGACGGCGCTGCCGCTCCGTCCGGTTTGATCGACGACAATGCTCGAAGGAACCCTCGAGGACGACGACTACAGTATCGACGTCGCTGACGACCGCGACGAGTGGAACTCGTTTCTCGAACGGAACGACGGGACGCCGTACGCCCACTGGGGGTGGAGCGAGGCGGTCGCGTCCTACGGTCACGACCACTGGAACCTCGTCGCTCGGAGGCGCGACACCGACTCGCTCGTGGCCGCGTTGCCACTCACTCACGTGAGGAGTCGGTTGTTCGGTTCACAGTTGTTGTCCCCTGCGTTCGCCGAGCGGGGATCGGTCGTGGTCGACGAAGGCGGTGATACGTCGGGAGCGAAACGACTCCTGCTGGAACAGACGAAACGGATGGCCGACGCCCGCGACGTCGGTTTCGTCAGTCTCAGGGGGTCCCAGGTCGGGGAGGGGCAGGGAGAGAATTTCACTGTCAAGAACCGTTACGTGACGTTTCGCGTCCCCGTCCGACGGGGGCGTGACGCCGTCCGGGCAGACGTGAAAGACAGCCGACTGCGCCAGGTGGACCAGGCTACCGAGGACGACTCTCTGCAGTTCCGCGTCGGCGATTCCCTGGACGACCTTCGGGCCTACTACCGGCTCTATCTCGAGACGATGCGCGGGCACGGGAGCCCCGCACACTCGTTCGGGTTCTTTCGAACGCTCTGGGAGCAGTTGCACGACGACGGAAACCTCCGACTCGGTATGATATCGCACGACGGGTCGTTGATCAACGGGATCATCGACCTCTCGATGGGGTCGACCGTCTATCAGTGGGGGGTCGTCAGCGATTACGACTATCGCGACCTGAACGGCGGGAGCCTGCTCCTCTGGAAGTCGCTGGAACGGGCCGCCCAGGCGGGATACGACACCTACGAGTTCGGCCGAACGAGAGAGGGGTCGGGCGTGTACACGTTCAAAAAGAGTTTCGGCGGGTCGAAGACGTGGTACGACGACCTCCACTACTTCCCCGACCGGACGGCCGAGCTCCCCGACCCGGAGGACAGCAAGTACGAGCGGGCCAGAGAGGTCTGGCAACGGCTCCCGCTGTGGGTCACTCGCCTCGTCGGGCCACAGGTCCGGAAACGGATCGGGATGTGATCGAGATGACGGTGTCGGTCGCTCACGTGCGAGTCCGAACCGGGTCAAGGGTGGTTCCGGCCCGACAGTCGGGGTTGACTGTCGGCCGTTCGTTCCCCGTGGTCGGTCCGGCCGGGAGGGGCCGCAGTTCGTGATCCCGTCACTACTCGACCGCAGCGCGCCACGCGTCGGCCGAGCGCGGATGCACGCGGGTCAGACGCGCAACGTAGCTGACATCGAGACCGGCTCGGAGGAGCCGTCTGCGTTCTCGTCGGTCGCTGGCTGTCGGGCCGGCGACCGCCGACAGGTGTCGAACGGTCGAACCGATCGGCGGTGTGTCCGTCCCGGGGTCGTCACGTCGTGATGCCTTGGGACCACGCGGCGTTCAGCTACGTCGCGTTTTCACTGTTTCTACACGCGGTCTACCGCGAGTCACCCACCGCGTCCCAAGCGATCGTCGTCGTGTTCGCGTCGCTCCTCCCCGACCTCGTCGACAAGCCGCTCGCCTGGCAGTTCGGCGTCCTCGAGGGCGGGCGGACGCTGGGACACTCGATTTTCCTCGCCGTTCCGCTGTCGGTCGCCATCGGGCTGTTCGCACGCTCACGCGGGACTCCGCTACTCGGGTGGGCGTTCGCTTTCGGGTACCTGCTTCACCTTCCCGGCGACGTGATCCCGCCGTTTATTCGCCAGGGCGAACTCAAGGTCGACATCGTCCTGTGGCCGGTCACCGACGGCGGCGGGGGGACGGCCGATAGCTTCTACCGAGAGGTCATGCGGAACGTCGCCCCCTACGCTCATCGGATCGCGACGGACGGACTCGAGGGAAATCTCCCCGCGCACCTGTGGGTCGTCCTCGGGGTGTGGGTTTTCACCCTCCTCCTGTGGGTCTACGACGGGATGCCGGTCTTCCGAGAGGGGTATCACCTTATCCGTCGGATCGTCGCCTCGGCCGCTTCGAGGTGAAGGCGAAGGCGCCTGACGTGCAAACCGGCGCGTTCCCAGTGTGGGACTTCGTCCCCGGGTGCTGTCGGCCCGAGACGCGTGAGTGGAAACCGCCGGTACCGGTCCGCCCCAGACGTTGTCGAACTTCGGGCCCCCCGGTCGTCTCACTCGTGGATCTGTACCTCGCTCTCCTTGTTCACTTGCATGTCGAACAGCATCGCGAACATCAGGAAGAGGCTCCCGATGAGAAAGAGGATCAACCCGAGTGCCGCCGGCACGAACAGGGACCCTCCCAGAAACAGCGTCCGGTACACGGCCCACGTCTGTGCCAGGACTCCGATACCGACCGTCCCGGCACCGAAGAAATAGAACAGTGCCAGGGGATGGAAGTCCAACACGAGATACCGGGACTTCAACCGCCAGAGGAAATCCCGAAGCAACATTCCCGAGACGTTGCGGATGTACGTCGGATAGCTGATGTTTGACTTCTCGTCCCCGTACGTCGCCGGGATCCCGACGTCGGCCACGCGCATCCCCTTGGCGTTCAGTCGAACGAGCAAGTCGTTACAGTAGCCGTAGTACTCGTAGAGGGCCTCGACCCCGACGTTGTCGAGCGCGTATCTCGATATCGCGGTGTAGCCGTTCTGTGGGTCCATCGTCTTCCAGTACCCGCTGGCGATCTTCGTCAGGAACGTCAGGATCGAGTTCCCCAGAAAGCGGAACGCCGGCATCTCCTCGCGGTAATGCTTGTAGGCTAGCCGGTTGCCCTTCGCGTAATCGGCGTCGTCCTCGACGATCGGATCCAGCAGTTTCGGCATGTGGGACGGGTCCATCTGTCCGTCGCCGTCCATCGTCACGACGACGTCGACGACGTCCCGGGCCGCTGCCAGGTACCCCGTCTTTATCGCGCCACCTGCACCAAGGTTCTCTGTATGTCTGATCGGGACCACTCGCCCGACGGGTTCGCGGACACTGGCGCGTTCGGCGAGTAACTCACCGCCGTCGGACACTAGCGTCTGAGTTCGTCCGGGTTCCCCGTCGGCCTCCGTCGCCCCCTCTGTCGCATCGAGGTTACGGGTCCGTTCGTCCTCACGTGCGGCCGCGAGCGCCTCCTCCCACGTGCCGTCGGTCGAGGCGTCGTCGACGAGGAACACCCGGTCGACGTAGGTGGGTATCGACCGGATCACGTCCCCGATCAATCCCTCTTCGTTGTAGGCAGGGACGACGACGCCGATGACGTGGTCTTCGTACATCGTCACAGTCGCTGGAAAGTGAGTCGATCGCTCGACCGTAGTCGGTCTGCGTCGAGGACGCCCGCGACGTCTATCACCACGGGATCGGACGCCATCGATCTGGCCACCGAGGCGTAATCGATACTCACCAGCTCGTCGTGTGGAGTGGCCAGCAGCGCTGCGTCAGTGCCTTCGAACGACAGTTCCTCCTGCACGTCGATACCGAACTCCTCGCGAGCGGCTCGCGGTTCCACGTGTGGGTCGTAGCCCACGACGTTTACGTCGAAGTCGTCGAGGTTCTCGATGACGCCTTTCACCGCAGACATCCGGATATCGCCGACGTTCGGTTTGTACGAGAGACCGAGCACCAGCACGGTGCTGTCTCGCAGCCGTTTACCACAGTCGGTGAGGTTCTGGAGCGTCAATTTGCCGACGAACTCCGGCACGTACTCGTTGACTTTTCGGCCGTTCTCTACGAGTTTCGGGATCTCGCCGTTTCGTCTTGACTGATAGATCACGAAGAACGGATCCACGGGAATACAGTGGCCACCCACCAGTCCCGGTCGGTAGTCGTGGAAGTTCCACTTCGTCCCGGCGGCCTCTAGCACGTCGTGAATGTCGATCCCTATCCTGTGGCAAAACATCGCCATCTCGTTGATCAGTGCGATGTTCAGGTCCCGCTGGATGTTCTCCACACACTTCGTGGCTTCCGCGACCTCGATAGACGGGGCCCGATGCACACCTGCGTCGACGACAGACTCGTAGAGGGCGGCCAGGTCCGTGACTACCTCTTCACTCTGGCCACCGACGACTTTGACGACGTTCCGAAAATCGTGGGCGTCGTCGCCTGGGACGACCCGTTCGGGCGAGTACCCGACGTGGAAGTCCTCTCCTGCGGTCGCTCCCGACGCGCGTTCGATCGCCGGAAGGAATATCTCCCGCGTCGCGCCGGGAAAGACGGTAGATTCCAAGACGACAGTCGTCCCCTCCGAGAGATTGCGGCCGATCATCTCGCCAGCGTCCTCGACGTGGCCCAGGTCTGGATTTTTCAGTTCGTCGACCGGCGTCGGGACGGCCACCACGACGTACTCTGCGCGTTCGACGACCGTCTCGTCCGCCGTAAAATCGACCGTCGAGTCGGCGATCGCGTCTTCGCCGACCTCGTCTGTGGGATCGATAGCGTTCCGTAACTGGTCGACCTTCGATTGATCGACGTCGTAACCGACGACCCTGTGGCCCACACCATCGAATTCTAACGCGAGTGGGAGTCCGACGTATCCTAAACCGACGACACAGACGCTGACGCTCATGGTTGGGACGAAGATGACCTGCGTGGGAGAATAGTAATATTGTATCAAATATTCACAAGGTTCCGCATATACAGTATAGTTCTATTATTCCGGGAGGCCGCGTTGCTACCCGAACCCTATGACATTTGACCTTCTAAGTCTGTATTTTAAATAATAATAAACATCTTATGATACTGGGCTGGTGCCGGAGGACCGGTAACCGGTATCGAACCCTACCTCCGTACAGCACATTGTGATTCGTGGTCGTTTCGTTATCCGTGCGGCGATGCCGATATGCCGAAATTATCCGAGATACCCTCTGCTTATCGTCTCGGACTCGTGTGCAGGCTGTGCATATTAATGGCCTGAACCACCGATATCGCGATCAACTGACGATGTTGGTGTCGAGCGATCCGGTGCACATCGAGGGGTTCCCTGCTCGTCGGCGGATCCGTCCATGAGTTCCGACCGCACCTGGTTCTCGTCTCTCTGGCAGGCCTGGAGAGAGTCGATCGATCTACTGGCCGTCGTCGCCGTGGTCGTACTCACCAACCTCCTGGTGTTTCGTCTGGATGTCGGGGAACCGGTCGTCCAGGCGGTGCTCGGGCTCGTATTCGTGATGTTCGTCCCGGGGTACGCCCTGGTGTCGGCGCTGTTTCCGGAAGCAGAACCGTCGACTGCGGCTGGCGGCCGCAGCGAGACCGCAACCGACCGGTTCTTCGGACTCGGCCGAACTCGAGAGATCGGGAGGGTCTCGGGCGTCGAACGCGTCGCCCTCTCGTTCGGCCTCAGCATCGCGCTCGTCCCCCTGGTCGTGTTCGGGTTGACGTTCCTCCCGATCGAACTCGCCCGACTCTCGGTGTTCCTGACTATCAGTGCGATCACGGTCGGCTGTGCCGGTGCCGCAGCGATTCGTCGCCACAGACTGTCCCAGGAGCGGCGGTTTCGCGTCCCGTATCGAGCGTGGCTCGTCGCGGGGAAGCGATCCGTCACCGACGCGGACTCCCGTTTCGAGGGGGCCCTGAACTTCGCACTCGCCGTCGCGGTCGTACTCGCGGTCGTGACCCTCGCGTTTGCCGTCGTCTCCCCACCTGACGCCGAGCACTTTACTGACTTCCACGTACTGACCGAGAACGAATCAGGTGCACTCACCGCCGCCGACTATCCCGAGACGCTCTCCGCCGACCCGTCGAGAACGGTCCATCTCGGTATCGAAAACCACGAGCACGAGCCGCTCGAATACACCGTGGTCGTCCAGTTGACGCGACTCGGAGGGGACGCCAATGGGTCGGTTGTCACCGACCGCGCCGAGATCGACCGGTTCTCGACGACGCTCGGCCACGACGAGACGTCGATACGGGAGCAGACGCTCCCCGTCGTGGGTGGCCCGACAGGTGAACGCCTCCGGTTGCTGTTTCTGTTGTACGTCGGTGAGGTTCCCGAAACGCCCACTCGCGACAACGCCTATCGAGACCTCCACCTGTGGGTCGAACGCGAAGACGAGGGTCCCGAAGTGGACGAACCCGATCCCAGCCACGTGGTTCCAGGAAAGAACGACGCCCGCCCGAACGATGCGCGTGCACCCGAAGGACGCTTCGGGTGACCGAGCGTCGAAGCAGTCCGCTCAGCGCGACGCTCTGCCAAAATAGATGTCGGCCCTGTAATTCGTCGGTCCCCGTAGCTCCTCGACAGTGTATCCTGCCTCGACTAGACGGTTCTCGACGTCTTCGGCCGTGTACCCGTACTCGCGACACTTCGCTGTGTGGATCTCGAGGTAGACGACCTCCACCCCTTCGAGCGCCTCCGAGAGTCCGGAGAGCACCCGCAACTCCGCGCCTTGCACGTCGATTTTCAGAAGCTTCGGCGCCGGAAGTCCGTTCCGGACGAGTTCGTCGCCTCGTCGCGTTTCGACCCGCACGTCTGCCTCCGCGTCGGTCAGAGAGTGATGACCGGCGCCGACCTCCCTGAATTCGCTCTCCAGCGACTCGTTCCTCGAGCAGTCAGACAGGGCGTACGACGAAACCAGCCAGCGTCGGTCCGGGGCGTTGTCCGCCAGGTTCTCCGCGAGCCGACGCCGGTTCGTGGGCTCCGGTTCGAAGGCCACGACGCGTCCCGTCGTCAATCGACTGGCGATCAAACAGCTGTAGGTCCCGACACAGGCGCCGACGTCCCAGACGACCTCATCGCCGTCGAGGTCGTCCAGGAGCGCGGCGAGCACGTGTCGTTCGCCACCCAGGTGTTTCGCGCGAACGAGTTCCGACCGCGTCGAAACGAGGAACTGTGCGCTCGTCTCCCCGACCTCGACCTGTCGGCGTTCGCCGTCGTCGGATAAACGCCACTTCCAGAACGCCCGGCGCAACTTCCAGACCGTTCTGAGCGTGCTCGCCAGGAGCGACGACCGGTCGATCAGCCTCGACCCAGCGGTGACGACTGTCTCGCGCACTCTCGTGGTCACTCCCTTCACGATAGGCGACTCCGAGACGGGGGGTCGTTTTCGAATGGTTTTGTTACTCGCCTGTTTCTCCGAATAAGTCTCCCCTCGACGAAGAAACTTCGAAGAACCCTGTCGCTATCGTCGTCTGTCAAAGTACGTCGATAGCGTAGGTTCTTGTAACTCTAAACGGAATAGAGTACATGAACATCGGTATCATCGGAACGGGCAACGTCGGAACTGCACTCGCGACGGGGCTGAAGACTGCGGGGCACGAAACGGTTCTCGGTTCCCGGGACCCAGAGTCGAGCGACGTCGAAGGTCTCGAGGTCGTCACACAGCGCGCAGCCGCCGAATACGGCGACGTGGTCGTGCTCGCACTCCCGGCGGGTGTCGTCGTCGACGTCGCGTCCGAGTCCGGGATGCACTCGCCGAGAAGCCGGTGGTCGACGCGACGAACGAGTATCCGACAGCCAGTGCTGGCCAGTCTCTCGCCGAACGCGTCGCCGACGCTGCACCGCAGGCCCGGGTAGTGAAGGCGTTCAATACGATCGGAGCGAATCGAATGACGGACCCAGGTATCGGTGGAGCGGACGCGACGATGTTCGTCGTGGGTGACGACTCAGACGCCGTCGAGACAGTCGGGAGGCTCGCGAGCGACCTGGGGTTCGAACCGGTCGCGCGGGTGGGCTCGCTGCCGTGCCCCATCTCGAAAACCTCGCGCGGTTCTGGATCCATCTCAGTCGCGACTACGGACGTGACATCGCGTTCGGACTCCTGCAGGAAGACACTACGGCGCAGTAGCCCTCCGCGAGCGGGGAGACGCCTACTCGGGTGAGCCCGCCTTCCCGGGGCGACGTCGTTCGAACGCCGACACGACGGCTTCACTGGGGTCGAGTGCGTCCAGCTCAGCCTCAACGTCGACGGCTGCGTACTCCTCTGCTCCAGCGGGCGTCTTTTCGAGAATACTGACGTGATAGAGATAGGAGAGTCGAACGAGCCACCGCGCGTGGTCGTAGTCGTCCGGGTGTTCGATGTAGAACGTCGTCCAGCCAGACTCGTCGAGCAGGTGATGGACTCCCGTCGCTCCCTCTTCGACGAGTACGTCCCGGACTGCCCGGAGGTACGCGATGTCGAGCATTCCCCAGGCGTGGACGTGGCCTATCTCACGGGGGCCGACCCGCCATTCAGTCCCCCCGAACCGATGCTCTGCGACCGTCACACCCGTCCAGGAGCCGACCTCGTCGACGAGTTGTTCGACGGTCTTCTCGACCGCTTCGCGGTCTGCAGGAGCCATACTCCTACCCAGGGCGCGACCGGTCATAGGCCTTCGTCGGAAACGAAAGCTGACGGGAATCAGTCCCCAGAATACCGGCTTCCAGAAGCCAGAAAGCCCCAATCGCGAGTGAGCCGATACCGCTGTACGGGGCCAATCCCGGCGGAGAGCGTGATCGTGTTCTCGTCTACAAACCGGTGGACGATTCCCCGGTGATCCACCCGAGTTCGTTCGAGCGGAGCCGACGAGTTGTCACCGGCTTTCCCGCTGTTCGACCTTGTTCAAATGGATGAAATCCACCATACAACGCGGTGCAGAAAAGCCGACACTCGCTTCCGACCTCGACTGTCACACAGTCGCGAACGGTTCCTTCGAAATCCTCAGATTGCGATAGGATTCAGCAAGCGTACTGAATAGAGGGCGCGAATCGACCGTGAGAAAGCTTCGCAGTATCGATCGTCCGAAGTGCCGGATACAAGCAAGCCACTGTCAAGCCTCCGCAGTTTCCAGCCCATCGAACTGGCGCCTATAGAGAACTACGAAGAGGCTGAAGCCGATGAGTGCGGCGAGTGTTCCGGGAACGAGATAAACGATGTTTGGGGAGCAGCTGCCGCCCGCACCAGCAACATTCGTGCACATTTGGCGCTGGTAAGCGTACCAAATTGCAATACCCCCACCAAAGATACTGAGTGCTCCCAAGGCCTGTAGAAGTCGTGTTCTCATAGTTGCAGATTTAACGCACAGTCGCAAATATCTTGTAGACGGACAAATGCCGATTTAACCAATACGCACGCTCGTTCTATCAGCGCATTCAGCGAACAGACGCCGAAACAAATGAACGTCGTTGCTGATTGCATTCTCTGTATACAGGATGCTCTTGTTGCCAGATACTGATGAGAACCTTGATTCCCACGTTGGAACACTCCTCTGTAGTCCGCGCGCGGTTCTCATCATACACTGTATGTTTCGAAGAGTCAGTAGAACGGCCCGTTACAGGTCGTTATTTCGGATCAGGTTGCTCGTTCTCGCGTTGCTGTCGAAGCGTGGACTGCGCCCGTTCGACGTAGGAGTTCGACGACCAACTGCGAGCGTCACTCATCTCGGCCAGGAACTCGTCGGCAGCGTCCGGCAAGATCGCGTCGTTGCGAACCAGCGCGGTGAGGAGAATGGGCGTCGTGACGAGGCGGGTCTCGGCCAGCGAGGCGTGGACGAGCGCAAGTCGATTGAACTCGTCACAGAGCAGTTGCACGGCGTCGATATCGTTCGCCAGCGTGACCGCCGCGTTCTCGCCATCGTCCAGCGGGAACGTCTCGTCTAGTTCGATGGAACGAGTCTCGAATGCAGAGCGACGGTCGAGAACCGCCTGTGCCGCCTCACCGGATACGTCGTCGTAGGACGCCGTCTCGGTGAGTTCGTCGACGACCTGCTCTGGGACGACCACGGTGTGCGAATCGAGGAGAAGGTCGAGTGGATTCGGTGAAGTGCCCGCCACCGTCCCGAGGCTTACGAGAGCCGACGTGTCGGCGACTATCAGAACCATCTACGAGTCGGCCAGCTCCTCCGCGACTTCGTCCACGAATTCGTCGGTCAGTTGCTCTTTCAGCAGTCGGAAATTGGCGGCCTCCTCGTGCCCGACGAGGTCTTTCAGTTCCTCGAACGTGATCTCGTCGTCGTAAAAGGCCTCTGCGATCTCTTGTTTCACCTCGTCGGAGTGCGCGGCGTCCCGCAGGTAGTCCCGAAGCGCGGAGATGAGGATGTCCGTCCGATCCGTCTCGAACACCGCAGCGAGCGCGTCGGCCCGGTCTACCAGCCCCCTCGGTGCACGGAATTGGACGCGCTTCTTTTTCGACTCGGAACTCATATGTGTACATTGTGAGTGTAGGGGCAAAACGCTTGTCCTCTTGTCCCTACCACCTCCTTCGGAGCCACCGAAACCGGACATGGAGTTTTTATCGAGCCTGGATCGAAAGAGCAGCTATCAGAAGAATATTTTAGGGCTAAACGAACTCTATATGGCTTGTATTGCCGAATTTTGCGCTATCGACTCTCCCGCTGCTCCACTTTGTTCAACTCGATGAGTAGTCGGAAGATCGCTTTGACCAGATTGTCGTCGACGTCGAACTGCGTCGCGTTCTCCCCGGCACGATCCATCACGGCCTGTTCCTGCTGCTCGTCGGTCGTCGGGAGACCCTCTTGCTCTTTGACCTGAGCGATGGTGTCGGCTACGTAGGTTCGTCGCGCGATGAGTTCGACGATCTCGCGGTCGATATCTCTGATTTCGGTGCGCAGTTCCTCGAGCGTCATCGTCTCGGGGTTTATTTCGCCCCCGTCGGGAATTTCATCAGTCATATGATCTGTGTTCCGTCTGTCTGTGTCGTGGTCAACCAGGTTCTGCCGTCGCGTCGGCTCCACCGGTCGCGGACAGCCACGAGCGAATCGCGGTCGCCAACAGCGGTAAAGCTCGGGCCCGTACCGGACAGCGAGACGCCGTCTGCGCCGTCCATCGCCTCGACCATCGGTTCGGGCGAGAAGCCAAGCGCCGCACAGAACGCGAGTCCGTTGACCGTCATCGCGCGTTCGTATGCACCGTCGAGTGCGAGCTCTGCGACGAGATCGGCGACAGAGGCGACGTTTCGACAGCGATCCATGTCGGCATCGGCGGAGTAGGCGCGTTCGGGCGGCGTGTAGACCAGCACGTCCCAGTCGACTTCGTCGCGAGCGAGCAGTTCGTCCGTCGTGTTTTCGGTGACAGTAACGCCACCGAGCATGCTGGCACTGGCATCGTCGAAGGCACCGGTTGCGGTGACGCCCACGTCCCGAGCCGCCTCGACGCCGAGACGACAGGCGTCTGCTCGGGAGAGTTCGTCGGCGACACCGAGTGCCGACAGCGTCGCCATCACCGTCGCGTTGGCCGCGGCACTGGAGGATTTGAGGCCAGCAGCCATCGCGACGTCGCTCTCAGTTCGAACAGTCCCACCCTGTCCGTCGCCGAACTCCTCGACGACGCGGTCGACACAGGCCTCAATGAGGCGGGTGTCGGCATTGGGTTCGCCGGCGACGGAGCCCTCTACGGGGCCGTCGTCCCGGAGTTCGACGGTCGCGGTGACGTACTCGTCTATGGCGAACGCCGATCCGCTGCCGTTTGCGAGCGCGTTCAGCACCGTCCCCGCGGCCGGTGCCGCTGCCTGCCCTTCCATCGTGTCTGTCTGTCTCACAGCGTGGTATTTACCTGTGGTGGTTGCCAGCCAGCGAAAGGAACCAGAACGGATTTTCAGCCTGAGGGTCGATATCCCGGTATCGTGGACGACAACGAGGAGTCGACAACGGAGACCAGGGCGGAACCGTCGGAGAAAAACGACGGCGCGCCCGAACCGGCCGTCCAGTCCGAAGCGCTGCGCCGCCAGCAACTGTTCGTCGCAAGCGGTGTCGCCGCCCTCGGCGGAATCGCCGTGACCGTCGCGACGCTCCAGCAACTGCCCCAGGTGCCGGTTATCGCCGCCATCGCCGGCGGAATGGTGACAGCGGCCGTTCTCTTTGGACTGCTGTCTGCCGGGATCTTCCGTGGAACATCGAACTGACGCCTGCAAGAAAGGAACGCCGTTTTAGCCGCCCGGGTTCAACACCCACCTATGCATGCCCGCTCGGACGTACCGCCGGATACGCTCCCGATCGAACTGACAGCGGAGGGAATCGAAGTCGAGTACAAGGACGGTCGGAGCGTCTTCTATCGGGGCGTCCCGACGAAAGTCGAACAGACAGTCAAAACAGCACCGGGCAAGGACGTCCACGTCCTGGTCAGCGACCAGAGTGAAACCCAGGGCGTCCTCGTTTACGTCAACGAGTTGAATACCGAAGACGAGATACTGGAAGACACCGGCGTCGGCCGCGTCATGCTCGATCAGGGCGAAGAGACGACCGTCTTCCCCGGCGTCACTGTTCGCGAACGCCAGATGCGCATCGACGTCGAGATGGACACTGCCGCCGTCGACGGGCGTGTGTTCGTCTTCGAGGAGGACGAACTCGGCGAACGGTCGTTCGAACTCGTCCCCGACGGCGAGGGCGAACTGGACGAGTGAGCTACTGAATGTACGACGGGCCGTCGGCGTCGCAGTTCTGTTCGTGCTGTCGTGCGTCCTCCTCTGAATCAAAGAGGAGTCCGCAGTACTCACACTCGTACCACGTCATATCGTCTCGCGTGGTCTCGGATACCATATCTGTGTCTCGGCAGTCGACCCGTATATGGTTTTCTCCAAGACCGCTGGCAGTCTGTCGTTTTATACTGATCGCCGACCTAAGGCGTCTATGAGCGCCGACGAGACCCGGGTGCGCGTCGAGGGTGCGCGCAAAAGCGATGCCGGGAGAGGGATCGCACGCCTCCCGAGCGAGCTCCAGAACGCACTGGGCGTGTTGAGCGGCGACCCCATCATCATCGAGGGCGAGAAACTCACCGTGGCCAAGGTGTGGCCCGGCGACAGCGACGGTGATACCATTCGGATCGACGCCGACACGCGCGCCAGTGCCGGCGCGAATATCGGCGACGAGGTCACGATCAGAAAGGAATCTGTCATCGATGCCGC
>ENA-ORDC01000249-ORDC01000249.1-marine-metagenome-genome-assembly--contig:-NODE-249-length-58883-cov-9.168350_pt1 | contig 58883 bp, 50 predicted proteins | sample MGYA00237783_ERZ508515 | MGnify/ENA primary metagenome ERZ508515 (study PRJEB26186, sample SAMN06268792) | marine metagenome | isolation source: Eden Landing Ponds, San Francisco, CA, USA | place...
AGACCAGTAACGTTGCGGCTGTTCGAGTTCGACTCGGTCGTCTTTACCGACGGCGAACCGGAAGCGTTCGAAGAGCAGGAAGCCAAGGAGGAGGCGACGTACACCGCTGGTGAGGAAGACGTGTGGTTCTACGTCGCTGTTCGGAACGCCCAGGTCGACGACAGCGGGAAAGCGGTTCTCGAGTACACGTTCGACGTCGAAGCCCCGGATGGAAGCGAGTGGGAACAGATCAGGCGAAACGAGCGGTGGGAACGGGTCGAACCGGACGAGACGCTGTACTATGCGCAGGCTCTGGCGACGTACGAAGACGACCCACCCGGGACGTACGAGTTGACGATTACGGTGCGAGACAAAGTCGCTGACTATCGGATTCGAACGAATGAGACGTTCACACTGGATTGACGTCCTCTCCCGCCTGAAGGCGGCGGACTCCCGACCGCGGTTGGGATATTGTGGTTTGCAGCTTACCACCTGTTCCTGCGGTCGGGATCCGCTGGACGACTCCTGGGGCCGATTCCGCGCTGTACCAACCAGCAGGTGACCGAATCGATCAGAGCAGGGCACCGACGAGCATGCCGAGTCCGACCACGGCCAGGATAGCCGAGATGACCTTCGTGAGCCCGACGTTCCAGTCGGCAGCTTCGACTTCGGACATTGGCGTCGTGCTCCCGATCGCGTCTATCTGTTCCCCGAAGCGCGTGATACCCCGAGCGTAGCGGAAGCTGACCACCCCGAACACGACCAGGAGAATTCCGTAGAATCCTCGTCCGTCACCGGACCCGTCGGGGCCGTCGTTCGTGACCTGCACCGGGTCGGGGTCCTCCCGTGGGAACGGGTCGTCGTCGGAGCCGTCTCCGACGGGCGTTTCGTCCGGCGCTCCTGTGTCACTCGTTCCAGGCGTGCGGCTCGCCTCGCCGACCCCGACCGCGACCCCGTCGAGGAATGCCCGGCCGTGGAGCCGGACCCGCCAGTCGGTGGACTCGGTCGCGTTCGGGAAGCGGACGTCCCACTGGCCGTCCCACGACCGACTGGCGTCCCAGACGGCGACCCGGGTCGTTCCGCCGTCCCGGCGGACGACGAAGTGGAAGAAGCGTCCGGTCTGAAGCGCGACCCGCGTCGACCGACCGCCCGAGGCGACGACGACCGATGGCGCGAAGTCGCGGGCGTCGTTCGAGAGGATGAGATCTCTCGAGGTTCGGTTCTCGACCTGGGGCTCGGTCGTGTGGGGGCCCGTCGTCACTGGCGCTGTCGTCCCAGTCGTCACGGCGGTTGAAGTGCCGACGGCGTCGGTCTCCGTTGTGACGGCATCGGGACCGTCAGTCGACACATCGGGCGGCGTCGATTCGTTCGTCGCAACCAGCGCGAGGCTTCCGTTCGCACCGAGGTCGAGCGTCCCGGTGAGGACGCCGCGGGTTCCGTCGACCGTCACCGCGGTCAGCGTCGCGGTTTCGCTGTCGAGGACGGCCAGCGAACAGTCGCCGGTGGCGCCGACTCTGACGACCCGCCCACCGGTCCAGTCGGACTGCGAGGCGTCCCCCAGGGAGTCGAAGAACTCGGGGTTCCACTCGCGGTTCAGGTCCGGTGGCCGATACTCGCCGTCGTCACACGGCCCGCTGTCGTCGGCCGACTGCGCGGTCGTCGTCAGCCGCGTGGGCGGGGCATCTGCCGTCGTCGCCGCTACCACCGCTGTCGCCGGCGTGGCGAGCACCAGGACGCAGGCGAGGAGGGCGGCGAACGTTCTGGCGGGGAGGGCGGTCAACAGGGGAACGGTCGGGTCATAGACACTTGTGCGTTTCGGACGACCGCTTTGTGCGCGGTTGTGCGCTCACTCTCCGGTGAGCGGGACCGTCAACACGGGAACCGACGACTCCGAGACGACCGTCTGGGCGGTGCTGCCGAGCATGTTCTCGGTGTAGTCGTCGCCGCGGGTGCCCATCGTGACGAGGTCGACCTCGGCGTTTGCGGCGTAGGCGAGGATCTCTTCGGCGGGGTCACCGCGGGCGAGGGCGGTGGTCACGTCGATGCCGTCGGCCTCGAGCTCGGTGGCGACGGCGTCGGTCGCGGCTTCACCGTCGGCACGGAGTTCGTCGAGGACCTCCGACTGCATCTCGTCGTCGAGGGTGAGAAACGAGCGGTCGTCGATGACGTAGAGGACGTGCACCGTCGCGTCGCGTTCGCCTGCGATCTCGCGGGCGTGCTCGGTCGTCGCTTCCGTCGAGACGCTGTCGTCGGTCGGAAAGAGGATATCGTCGTACATCGGTCGCTACTCGACGGGTGGATCCCCTGGGGTTAAAACGAATCGAACGCTCCCGGAACCCGAGAACCGCCGCCGAGATTGAAATACGGCGGGCGTGTAGCTTCACCCAGAGCACCATGACCCGCCACGTCCCGGACCACGAAGTCGAACTGTATCGGACAGACGACGCCTACGAGGTGTGTATCGACCTCCCGCACTACGACCCGTCGGACATCGACGTCCGCTGGCACGACGGACGGCTCCACGTCTCGGCGGCGGAACGGACCGACAGTTCGCGACACGTCTACAACCGACATCTCAGCCTCCCGCACCGGATCGACGGCGACGCGATCTCCGCTTCCTACACCGACGACGTCCTCGAAGTCCGACTCCCCGTCCTCGAGGGTGAGGACCCGCCCGGCAAGCGGATCGAGGTCGAGTAGCCCCTCGGCAAGCGGAGCGGCGTCGGGTCATCGGCGATCGGGCACGCGGAGCGTATCGCCCGAGGATCACGTCCAGTCGAGGTCGGGGTCGACCCAGCCGGGCGGCGTCTCGCCGTCGACCAGGACCGCCCGGAGGTTCGCGGCGACAGTCTCGTTGAGGTCGCGCCTGGCCTCGACGGAGTACCAGGCGGCGTGGGGCGTACAGAAGACGTCGTCACGCTCCAGCAGCGGCGTCTGCTCGGGTGGTTCCTCGGCGAAGACGTCCAGCCCGGCGGCTGCGATCTCTCCGTCTTCGAGCGCCGCGGCGAGGGCGTCTTCGTCGACGACAGCACCGCGACCGGTGTTGACGACCACCGCGTGGTCGGGTAGACGGGCGAGCGCGTCGGCGTCGACCATCCCCCGGGTCTGCTCGGTCAGCGGCGCGTTCACCGACAGGAGCGTCGACCGGTCGAGCAACTCGCCGTAGGACACCGCCTCGACGTCGTGCTCGGCCATCTCCGCGGCGTCGACGTAGGGGTCGTGGGCGACGACGTCCACGTCGAATCCGCGAACCTGCTCGCGGACCCGCCGAGCGATGGGGCCGAACGAGAGGAACCCGAGCGTCGACGTGCGGAGTCGGTGTATCTCGCCGCCGGCGGCGAAGTCCCAGCCACCCGACTGGACGTCTCGGTCGTAGGTACCCAGCGACCGCACGCAGGCGAGCAGAAGTGCGACGGTGTGAGTCGCCACCTCGTCCGTGCAGTAGTCCGGAACGTTCGCGACGGTGACGTCGCGCTCGGCGGCCGCTGGGACGTCGATGTTGTCGATCCCGACGCCGGCGCGAGCGACGACCTGGAGCTCCGGACAGGCGTCGAGTACCGCCCCAGTCACCGGAGTTCCGACGCCGACCACGAGTCCGTCGGCGTCGGCCGCGGCGTCTGCAACCGCTTCGACGGACGCCGTGTCGGCGGTCTCGACCGATGCTGCCGGTCCCAACTCGTCCCGGATGGTTTCGACGTCTATCATCGGGTCCTCGCTCGCGACTATCTTCATACGCGTCCTGTGTGTGGTAGTGAGAAAAACGTGTCCAGTCTCCTGTATAGGGGCGCGCACGGAGTAGGTCACGTGACCGGCGTCAACAAGGACACGGGTCGCCGAAAGAGGCAGGTCTATGTGGGACCGGCCGATAGGAGGTGGCAACTCCCTATCTCGCATGACACGGAACACACAGGGCAGTCCGTACGCACCCCACACGGACGCCGAGACGGCGGCGATGCTGGCGGCGGTCGGCGCTGACAGCGAGGCGGCGCTGTTCGACATCCCCGAGGGAGTCGCTTTCGACGACACCTTCGACATTCCCGCCCGGAGCGAACGGGCAGTCCGGCGGGAGATCGGACGGACACTCGACCGGACCGACGACCTGACGGAGTTTCTGGGGCGGGGTCACTACGCCCACTACGTCCCGTCGCTGGTCGACGATATCGCGCGGCGCCAGGAGTTTCTCACCTCTTACACGCAGTACCAGCCCGAGGTTGCCCAGGGTTTTCTCCAGGCGCTGTTCGAGTACCAGTCGATACTCGTCGAACTCACGGGACTGGACGTGGCCAACTGTTCGATGTACGACGCCGCGTGTGCGCTCGGTGAGGCCGCGACGCTCTCACAGCGCGTGCGCTCGGTCTCGGGTGACCGCCTGCTCGTCCCCGAGAACCTGCGCGAGGGCAAACGCGCCACGCTCGAACAGTACGCCCGCGGTCCGTCGTTGACCGTCGACACCTACCCCACCGAGGGCGGCGTCGCCGACGTCGACGGCCTCCACGAGCGTCTCGACGGCGACGTCGCGATGGTCTACGCCGAAACACCCACGGTCTGTGGCGCCATCGAAGAGCACCTGGGTGCCATCGGGGAGGCGGCCGCCGACAACGACGCACTATACGTCCTCGGATCGGACCCGGTGGCGCTCGCACTGCTGGAGCGACCGGCGGACGTGGGTGCGGACGTCGTCGTCGGCGAGGCGGACGTCATCGGCGTCGGCACGACCTACGGCATGGGTCTGGGACTGTTCGTCACGCGCGAGGAGTACCTCCGCCAGGTGCCCGGCAGACTCGTGGGCGCGGCCGAGGACGCCACCGACCGGCGGACCTACACGCTGACGCTACAGACCCGCGAACAGCACATCCGCAAGGAGCGCGCGACGAGTAACATCTGCACGAACCAGGCCTGGCTCGCGCTCCGGGCGGCCGTCCACGCCGCCCTCCTGGGCCCCGACGGCCTCGTCGACCTCGCCGAGGAGTGTGTTCGCCTCCCCCGGGACCTGGCGGCCCGACTGACCGAGATCCGCGGTATCAGGGCGCCGGTCCACGAGCGACATCACTTCCGGGAGTTCCAGGCCCACACGGACCAGCCCGCGGCGGCCGTCGCCGCCGACCTCGAAGCCGAGGGCTACGCCGTCCACGTCGTCGGCGAGCACCGCCTCCAGATATGTGTCACCGACGCGAACGCACACGCCGTCGACGGCTTCGTCGCCGCGATGCGGGAGGTGGCCTGAGATGAGCGACGAACCTGCCGACACGAACGAACGGGCCGATGTCGCCGACTCCCAGCGCGAGTATAGCACCTACGACCAGGCGCGCTGGTCACAGGACGGTGTCTACGAACCGCTACTCTCCGAGAAGGACAGCACGACCGTCACGATCGACGCGTCAGCCGATGGGGGTGACGGTGAGGGCGAAGGCGAAGCGAGCGGCGGACCACTCCCCGACGACCTGACTCGTGACTCCCTGACGTTGCCGGGGCTGGCCGAACCGACGGTGGCACGCCACTACGTCCGTCTCTCGGAGATGAACTACGGCGTCGAGAGTGGCCCCTTCCCGCTCGGCTCCTGTACGATGAAGTACAACCCCAAGTTCACGGAGGACCTGGCCCGGCGACCGTCGGCAGCCGTTCACCCGGACCGCTCGGACCGGAGTGTCCAGGGTGTACTCGGCGTCATGCACGGGTTGCAGGACTACCTCGCGCGGATCGGCGGGATGGCCGACGTGACACTCCAGCCGCCAGCGGGCGCCGCGGGTGAGTTCACCGGTATCCAGATCGCCCGGGCCTACCACGAGGCAAACGGTGAGGAGCGCACCGAGGTCGTCGTGCCCGAATCCGCCCACGGGACGAACTTCGCGACGGCGGCGATGGTGGGCTTCGACGTGGTCGAACTCCCGAGCGACGAGGACGGCCGCGTGGACCTCGACGCCTTGCGGGCCGCGGTCGGTCCCGACACCGCGGCGCTGATGCTCACCAACCCCAACACGCTCGGCCTCTTCGAGCGTGACATCGAGGCGGTCGCCGACATCGTCCACGACGCGGGGGGGTTGCTCTACTACGACGGCGCGAACCTCAACGCCCTGCTGGGTCGGGCTCGTCCCGGCGACATGGGGTTCGACGTGATGCACTACAACGTTCACAAGACGTTCGCGACGCCCCACGGCGGCGGCGGGCCGGGAGCGGGACCGGTCGGCGTCAGCGAGGAACTCGTTCCCTATCTACCGACGCCCCACGTCCGGAAAGCCCCCGACCAGGAGGGCGGGGACTTCGAACTCGTCGAACCCGCGCAGACGATCGGCAAGGTCCACGGCTTCCAGGGCAACTGGCCGGTCTGTCTGAAAGCCTACGCGTACATCGCCCGCCTCGGTGACCCGGGGCTCCGGGACGCGAGTGCCAAGGCGGTCCTGAACGCCAACTACCTCGCGAGCCAGATCGACTACGAGGTACCCTACGGGCCGTTTCACCACGAGTTCGTCGCGAGCGCCGGTGACGCCGACGCCGCGGACGTGGCAAAGCGGATGCTCGACTACGGGGTGCACCCGCCGACGACGAAGTGGCCCGAGACGGTCGACGAGGCGCTCATGACCGAACCGACCGAGATCGAGAGCAAGGACTCGCTCGACGACCTCGCGGCGGCGTTCGATGCCGTGGCCGGCGAGGACGAGGCGACAGTGGCCGCGGCACCCAAACGGACCGCTGCCCGGCGGATCGACCAGGTCGCCGCCGCACGCTCACCGCGGCTCTCCTGGCACGACCTCGACTGAGGGCATCACACGATGGGAGACACTCGGACAGATACGGCCGACGGATCGAACTCGAAACGTCGCTGGTCGCTGCTCGGTATCGGCGGCGCGTTGAGTCTCTGCTGTCTCGTCGCCGCACCGGCAGCCACCGGTGCCGTCGGGGGGACGGTCGCCGGCGGGACGACCGCAGCGCTCGGCGGTGGCGTCGTCCAGATACTCGTGTCGGCAGTGACGGTCGCCGTCGCCGGCATCGCACTCCGACTGTGGACCGGGTCCTCCTCCAGCGAGGAGTAGCCAGAGCGGTCCCGTCGCGGTCGCCCGTCCGCAGTCGACCTCACTCGGCGGCGACGAGTTTGCGGAACTTGCCGGTCTCGCCCTCGTCGTCGGCGACGTAGTCCTGCGAGGCGCGGTCGGCGAAGTAGACCCCGCCCTCGGTCACGAGCGGCGTACTGGAGACGGTCCCGGCGGCGTCGACCTCCCAGACGCCCTCGCCCGAATCTTTCCCGACGCAGTAGAGACGTGTGTCGTGTGACCCGGCGAGGACGTGGTCTGCCGTGACGGTCGGACAGCCGATGAGTCGCCCCTCGGTACCGAACCGCCAGCGCTCCGCGCCGCTGTCGATGTCGAGGGCGTAGAGGTTGTCGTCGTGACTTCCCACGTAGACGCTCCCGGTCGACGGTTCGACCGAGGGGCCGGTCATCACGAGATTCCCCGTCTCGAAGTGCCAGTCCTCGCTGCCGTCGTCCAGCGCCACGCGGTAGACGTGCTCGTCCCAGGAGCCGAAGAAGGCGCTCCCGTCGGCAATCGCGACCGGTCCCTTGATCGCCCCGTCGGTACTGAACGTCCACTGGAACTCCAGGTCGGGGAACGACCAGGCGTAGAGTTTCCCGTCGTTGGACCCGACGACCAGACGGCCGGCCTCGCGGTCGATAGCACAGGTCGAGTGTGGGTGGTCCGTGGGGCGCTGGTCGTCCCACTCGACGCTCCCGTCGACGGCGTCGACCGCGAACATCGCGCCGCTTGGGTCGTTGTACTCGACTGCGATGTAGACGGTCCCGTCGTAGTAGGCGGCACTCGACCCGATAGCGTCGCCCAGCGCCGCGCGCCAGTAGCGCTCGCCGGTTTCGACGTCGATGGCGGACAGCGCGCCGTCGTAGGCGCCGATGTAGGCGGCGCCGTTGGCGACGGCAGGGGTCCCGTGGATGCCCCGCGTCGCGTCGGTGACGTCGGCGGTCCACACCACTTCGCCGCCGGGCGTGACGCGTCGCAGTTCGCCCGTGTCGCCGGGGACGAGCAGGTCGCCGCCGGGGAGTGCGACCGCGCTGGCTTTCGCCGCCGTGTGCTCGCCCGTGTTCACTTCGGGGACCGTCCAGGCGGTCTCGACGTCGGTCGGGACAGTCGCCTCTGGGGAGACGCCCTGCCGGCGAAGGCCGCCGCGGAACTGCGCTGTGGCGGTCCTCGCGGGAGAATCACCGGAGATCTGGACCTGGTCGCCAGTCACCGACGGCCGGGGGAGCGAACAGCCTGCGACCGACCCCGCGCCGACCACTCCCGCCACCGCGGCGGTGCGGAGAAACGCCCGTCGCGAGAAACGTTCGTCCATGCTGGCTCGCACTCCGGGCGGGGCCGATAAACTGTTTTGGATGCTCGTCCGGCGGCATCTGACCGGTGATACTCCCGTCAGTCGGCGAGCGCCGGCCCGTCAGCCGGCAGCCTCGCGGAGGCGGCGCCGGGCCTCGTCGGGATCGACGCGGAACTTGAACGCCGGTCGGTCGTCGACGAGGACGTACGGCACGCGCTCGCCGTACTCCTCGCGGAGGTCGGGGTCCTCGTCGACGTCGACCTCCTCGATGGCGACCGGCAGCTCGACGGCCGCCGCAGCGTCTTCGAGCGTCTCGACGGCCTCCTCACAGAGGTGACAGTGTTCGCGACTGTAGACGGTCACCGACACCGGCTCCGGACGGTCCTCCGTCGGGTCGCGCTCGCCATCGGCGTCTGTACCCGCGCCCTCGCGGTTCATGCCCGACAATCTGGCCTCGACGGTCAAGAGGGAGGCGATCGCTACCGGAGCCTCCGACTGGAGCCCGTCCGCGCTAGCTGTGTCTGTAGAAATTTTCTGATAACTTTTGATTACTATAGTTTTTCAGGTACTCACGGTGCCGTCAAGCGTCGATCGGAATTCGAGCTCGACGAGGCGAATGAAGTGCCGTATTCAACGCTCTCTGACGGTGAGGAGAGAAAATATCCGCTGCGCGGGAGAGAACTTTGATTCGGTCGGTTTGTGAGGATTGAGACGAAATTCTACGGTTTTCGGCGGTGAAATGAGGTACAGATGGGTTCGAGGCGTAGGCTGGCAAGAAATAGCTCATCTCAGAATGATAATAAAACTTAGATACAAAGGTACTTGGTATATATTCGCATCTGTGCTCCAGGGCAGCGGAGTGTGGAGGGGAGAGTGTGCTTCTCCTCTCTGCGACCTGGACGCGGCGACTGTCCGGGCGTGGGTCCCGACCTGCGGTCGGGCGCCGGTCCGGCCGCTCAGAGGAGTCGCTCGCCCTCCGGGCCGAAGATCCAGACTTTGGAGATGTCGAAGTCGACGCCTTTTGTCGACTCGATGTCTCGGACGGTCCCCTGTGGCTCGGTGACGGTAAACGCGAACTCGCCGGCCGTGAAGTAGATGGCGTCGTGCTCGCCGTGGAGTTCCTTGACGTCGATGTCCGCGTCGAAGATACCGTCGCCGGCCTCGACGACGTGCATGTACTCCGGTCTGATCCCGAACGTGACCGGCGTCCCCTCGTAGTCGGAGACTTTCGCGGCGTGTTCGGCGGGCAGGGCGAACTCGAACTCGTCGGTGACGAGCCAGACGTCCTCGCCGTCACGGCGGATGGTCGACTCGAACATGTTGGTCGAGGGGGACCCGATGAACCGGGCGACGAACTCGTTGGTCGGTTCGTTGTAGATCTCGTAGGGGGTCCCGACCTGCTGGATCTCCGCGTCGTCCATGATGACGATCTTGTCGCCGAGCGTCATCGCCTCCTCCTGGTCGTGCGTGACGAAGATCATCGACTTTCCGAGCCGGCGCTGGAGGCGCTTGATCTCGGTCTGCATCCGGTCCCGGAGGTTCGCGTCGAGGTTGGCGAAGGGTTCGTCCAGGAGAAACGCGGTGGGCTCCATCACCATCGCCCGACCGATACTCACGCGCTGTTGCTGGCCGCCCGACAGCGCCGAGGGTGCCCGGTCGAGCATTCCCTCGATCCCGAGCAACTCGGCGGTCTCCTCGACCCGCTGGTTCTTCTCGGCTTTCGACATGTTCGTCTTCATGTCCAGGCCAAAGCGCATGTTCTCGCGGACACTCATGTGCGGGAACAGCGTGATGTTCTGGAAGACGAACGCCAGGTCGCGGTCTTTGGGCTTGGCGAAGGTCACGTCCTCACCGTCGATGACGACTTCCCCCTCGTCGGGGATCTCCAGTCCCGAGATACACCGTAGCGTCGTCGTCTTGCCACACCCCGACGGTCCGAGGAACACCGCGAACTCGTCCTCGTCGACCTCGAGGTCGAAGTCGTCCACCGCGACCACTGTCCCCCGGGAGAACGTCTTTCGTAACCCGCGGATCCTGATGTACGCGTCCGACTCCTCACGCTCGTCTGACTCGAGAGTCTCTGATGTCGAACTCATTCCCTTGTGAAGTCTTCCCACATACACTTATATTTATTGAAGGTATTTATATGATATATTTCTTATAGAAGTTGTGAACGAGAGCGGACGACGGTGGGAGAGCCCGCCGCCGAGAGAGAAACGCAGTGGGGGAGCCGCCTACGAGGCGTTGACTGCGAACGCTTCGGAGATGTACCGACGTGCGAAGAGGTAGACGACGACCGGCGGGAGCCCGATTATCAGCGACTCCGACATGAGCAGTTGCCAGTCGGTGGTCTCGCCGCTACCACCGTTGATGACGTTGTAGAGCGCGACGACGGCCGGGCGCGGGCCCCGGTTGTCGGTGATCATGTTGGCGAACAGGAAGTCGTTCCAGCCGTTGAGGAACCCGAGGAAGAGCACGGCGATGATCGCTGGTTTCGCGACCGGGAGCACGACCCGGACGAAGGCGCTCCACTTGGTGCAGCCGTACATCTGGGCGGCCTCTTCGAGGTTCGTGGGCATCTTCTGAAAGAAGTCCCGCATGATCCAGATAGAGAAGGGGATCACGAACGTCTGGTGCCCGAGCCAGACCCCGGGGAGCGTGTTGTAGAGGCCGAGGTCGTACCAGAGGTCGCTGATCGGGATGACCAGCAGGACGTGGGGGAACAAAAGCGACAGGATGATCAGGTAAAACAGGGGTTTCCTGCCGGGGAAGGTGGTCCGTGCGAAGACGTACGCGCCGGGGACGGCCACGAGCAACGAGATGGTGACGGTCCCGGTCGCGATCATCAGGCTGTTGACCAGGAACGGCCTGAGGTCCTCGAAGCCCTCGACCCACGGTTCGATCGTCGGCTCTTTGGGGATCAGATACAGCTCGGCCGCGAAGATCTCCGACAGCGTCCGGAACGAGGCAGAGATCGTAAACAGGATCGGCACGAGGATCATGAGCAGGAACGACGCGAGGACGGTGTAGAACATCACCTTGTAGAGGACGTCCCACACGGAGAGTTGCCGTCCCTGACTGCCGGGGAGGGCGGTGCGCACGCTCATCAGAACTCCACCTCCCCGCTCTGGCGCTCGAACTCACGGAGGAACATCAACACTGCTGCCAGCGAGATCAACAGCAGGACGATCCCGACCGAATAGGCACGCCCCATCTGTCCCGCGAAGAAGGCGTCCCTGTACAGGAGCAGTCCGAGCACGGACGACTCGTAGCCGGGCCCGCCCTGGGTCATCTGGAACGGCTGGGACACCTTCGCCAGGTTCCAGATGATCCGGAGACTCGCCGCCACAAGGATGGCCGACTTCAGCTGCGGGAGCGTGATCTTCAGCGTCTGCTGGAGGCGACTGGCGCCGTACATCTTGGCCATCTCGTACTGGGTGTCGGAGATCCCCTCGCGACTCGCGAGGACGATGAGGAACACGAACGGCCAGAAGGTCCACCCGCCAACGAGCGTCACGACCGCCAGGGCCGCAGTCCCGTCGGTCGACCAGTAGACCGGCGAGGAGAAGACGCCCAGATCGACGAACAGCTGCTGGATCGGCCCGAAGGTGGGGTCGAGCAGGTACAGCCAGAGCGTCCCGGTCACGACGGGGGGCATAGCGTAGGCGATGAGGAAGGTGCCACTGGCCGCCTTCTTCGCGAACCCGCTGAGCCGATACGCGATGAGCGCGGCCGTGATGCCCAGGACGAGGTGGATTACGGTGTTGAGTCCGTAGATGATGGTGACCTTCACCGACGTCCAGAACGGGTCCCAGCTGAAGAGGAACTGGAAGTTGCCGAGCCCGACCCACTCGGGTTCGCCCAGCAGCGGCCAGCTGAACAGCGACATCCAGATGCCCCTGAAGAAGGGCACCCACAGCAACAGACTGATCAGCAACACGGACGGCAACGCCAGCAGGTACTCGAACCGATACTCCACGAACACCGTGCCCAGCACGTCGTATCGGTCAGTGAGCCGGTTTTTGTACGTCTGGTACGTCGCTAGCAGGCTCATTGGTAACTAATCACATTCGGTAAAGGGGTTTAATTGTTCCGGTCCGGTACGTCCTGACAGTTTCACAACCGTTGGCGTGCGGCCTCCGCGGCGTTCTCACAGGCCTGTTCGGGGGAGACGTCCCCGGAGAACGCCTCCTGGAGGAGGGGCGGCGCGTCGGTGTAGGTCACGGCGATGTTCCGTGGGTGGTTCTGGAACACGTAGCCGGTGTCGCGGAGCGTGTCGAGGATCTCGAACATGGTCGGCATGATGATGTTGTTGGTCTCCTCGGCGTTCGCCCGGACCTCCTCGCGGACGTCCTCCCTGAGCGGGACTCGGCCGTAGTCCTGTGACCCGCGGACCTGTCCCTCCTGTGAGCCGTAGGTCGATTCGATGTAGCGGGCGGCGGCCCGCTGTGCCTGTTCCCACTCGTCGGCGTCCTCGTTCGGCGGTGCCTCGGTGAAACAGATCCCCGACGTGTTGGCCTTGGCGATGGCGTCGGGGTAGTCCTCCGATCCCCACATGGGCGCGTACATCATGTCGTCGATGATGTCGGGCACCTGTTCTCTGATCTGTGGGAAGGTGAACAGCTCGTTCCAGGCCATACCGATCCGCCCTTGCCGCAGGAGCGCACCGACCTGTTCGTCGCCGGCGCTCGGGGATTCGGGCGGTGCGAGCCCCTCCTCGGTGAAGAGACCGACGTACTTGCTGAACGCCCGCTTCCAGGCGTCGGTGTCGAGGTTGACGTCCTGCCAGTCACTCGTGTACAGCGCCCCGTTCTCGACGCCGCCCTCCTGGTACGCCAGGATCGGCAGGTGGTTGTCGAGGATGTCACCGCCACCGCCGAAGACGATCGTCCCGAAGTCCACGGGGCCGTCCTCCTGGAGCGTCCGGGCCGTCTCGACGAACTCCTCGAACGACGATGGCGGGAAGTCCTCGTCCGGGTCGAGGCCGGGCGTCTCCTCGAAAAAGGACCGCCGGGTGACCATCGGCGACCGCGCGTCGCCCCACAGCGGGACGTACACCTCTTTCTGGCGGCCCGCGAACCCGCGGTTCTGTTCGGCGGCCAGGTCGAGCCACGGTTCGAACTGCTCGCGGAAGTCGTCGCTGAAGAAGTCCAGGTACGTCGAGGCCGGCTTGACGATCCCCAGTTCGACCATCGTGCCGACGTTCGCACCCGCCTCGAAGATGTGGGGCCAGTCGTTGTTGTTGACCGCCTGGACCCACACCTGCTGGTTGCCCGCCGGGTTCGCGGCCTTCCGGAGGTCGACGGTCGCGCCGGTCTCCTCCTCGAACTGCGAGACGGTGTCGTCGACGAACTGCTCTGCGGTGTTTGACTGGGACCAGTCGACGCTCCAGTACGAGAAGCTCATCCCGCTGATGTCCATCGACTCCGTCCCCGTGGTGTCTGTCTCGGTCGGTGTCTCGCCGCCGTCGCCGCCGTTCATCGGCGTGTCGCCGCCGTCCATCGGCGTGTCGCCGCCATCGCCACCGTCGCCCGCCGCGCCGTCGCCGTCTTCCTCCGTCGTCGCCGCGGGACCGCCACTTCCACAGCCGGCCAGACTCGCCGCCAGACCGGCTCCGAGCATCTTCAGGTACGGTCGCCGCGAGACGGCATCGCTGGGCGTGTCATCGTCTGTCATATTCCGTCTGAGTTGTCTAATTACAGGTTAATAAATATTATGTTCGTAATATGGTATAATGGTGTTTCTGTGATTTACTCGTCGTCGTCGGCTGCCGGGTTCAGTGGGTCCGAGAAGCCGCTACAGCGTCTCGTAGCGGTCCCAGACCTCGTAGACGGAGTCGCCCGACCGGATGTCCGCCCGGACCTCGTCTTCCATCGCGAGTTCCGCCTCGCCGCGTTCGATCACCTCGTCGACGATGTCGGGGTCGATGACGGCGATCGACTCGTAGTCGGCGAAGACGACGTCGCCCGGTTCGATCGTCACTCCCTCGATTTCGACGGGCACGCCGGTCTCCCGCAAGCTGACGCGGCCGAACGATTCGATCGAACTGTGACCTTCGGACCAGACGGGGAAGCCGTGGTCTTCGATCATCCGGGAATCCCGCGTCGGGCCGTCGATGAGTGCTCCAGCTGCCCCTCGTTCCTGGGCTATCGTGCTGAGCAGTTCTCCCCACATCCCCGCGTCGGTGTCGTCGGGGGCCGCACGGACGACGAAGTCGCTCTCGCCGATCTCTTCGAGATACTGGAGGTCTCCCACCTCGCGGGGGTCGTCGTCGCGCTCTTCCTGGTAGCCGATCTCGACCAGTTGCGAGGTGTAAGCCGTCCCGATGGCCGGTTCTCGACTCCAGAGTGCCCGGATGCGCTTGCAGGGGATCACGTTGTCGTCGATCCCCATCTCGTCCGTGACGTCGTTTATCATCGCGCTGTGGAGATTCGCCAGTCTCGACCGCTGCTGTTCGGTGAGGCTCATGAATCCATTGAGGCTGACCACAGATGGGTACAAAAGCGTTGTGGTGCCTGGGGTCGAGTGTCGTGACCTGCTCTCCGGCAGCATCCACCCCGACACAGGATTTTTGTAGACCCTCGGAGATATTCGAGGCGATGCGCTCGTTTACCGCAGACGACGGTCACATCGTCGTCCAGTTACACCCCGGCGACCACGCGCTGGAGTCCATCGAAGCGGCCATCGACGAACACGACGTCGACACCGGCGTCGTCGTCTCCGGCATCGGGTCGCTGTCGAAACTCCACGTCCACTACGTCACTCCCTACGACGAGTTCCCGGAATTCCCGACTGACCGTGACGACGTCGACGAGTACCTCCACGAGGAAGGCGCCTGGGAGGTGGGGTCGCTACAGGGGGCCATCGCCGACGGCGAACCGCACCTCCACATCACCGCCTTCGAGGCCGAGAGCGGTCGGATGCTCGCGGGCCACCTCGAACCGGAGTCGGTCGTCCACGCGCTCATGGAGATCGTCATCCGGCCTGTCGAGGGACTCGAACTGACCCGGCGGCCGGAGGAGATGGACATCCCGATGCTCCAGGAGCGATAACCCCCGAAGTCGGCCCCGGCGAACCCGGCGGCAGACGTCGTCTCGGTGGGTATACCGTTTCTACCCGTGAACGACTCTGGAGGCGTCACCGGGTTTCTTTCCGGTCGGTTCGTCGAACGCCGCAGCACCCCTATTTATTTTCACAGTCATTTACTATACCACCCCCCGGCGGTGAGAACCGCTGTATCGGGTCCGACTCCTCGGGGGTCGCTCTCGCAAGACCTGGCTCCACACTCACGAGGGGTCGTCGAGTTCGACCAGTTCGACCGGGAGCCCGGGGACGGCAGCCGGTTCGACGAACGCTCGCACGTAGGGACCCAGTCCCTCGACCGGCGTCTCGTCGTACATCGGGAACCCTTCACGTTCTAACCGGTCCATCGCGGCGTCGAGGTCGGTGACGACGACCGCCAGATGGTACGGCGATACCGCTTCCAGCTCGTCCAGGAGCGGGTCGAGATACGTGCCCCGCTCGTCCCGACAGACGACTTCGACCCGGAACTCCGGCCACTCGACGAAGGCAGCGTGAACTGCGTCGTCGACCGTCGTGTGGTCGGCGACGGTCCCGCCGAACACGTCGCGGTAGTACGCGATGGTCTGTTCGTACTCGCTGGTCACGTGACCCAGGTGGTGGACATCAGTTAGCACGTTCACAGGTACGGTGATCCTACTATATATGCCTTCACTCACCAGTCAAGCGGTCTTCGACCCGTTCTCTCCCCATCACTGATCGTCGGGGTTCGACGACGCTACAGCCAGTTCAGTATCGGTGGATCGTCTTTGGGTACGATGAACCGACCGCCCGTGCGCGTCGACCGCCGCCTCGACCTGCCGGAACTGCACGGTATCGACAGTGACGTGATGTGGGTCGATTTTCCACCCAGCATTTACCCACTCACTACTTCGACAGCAGTTCGCACGACACCAGGTGTCCCCTGATCCCATCCTTCGACCGGATCCACAGCAGTGCCGCCACGACGAGGATCCGTGGTGATTACATCGTTAGGACTGTAATCTAATTCTGTCGAACACCGCGTCCGGAAAGCTCTCTATACCACGGGTTACCATGGTATTAATTCACACACTAGTTCGGGAGTACCGACACACGTTCAGCGAGAGTGAAGGCGGTTCGTGATACCGAAACCCGATGCAGTTGTGCCAGACACTGGGACTACGGGAATGGACTGGTCGAGAGAGCAGTCGCGACAGAACACACCCGCGGTTCCCCGAGACGGGGACAGAGACGCCGCTCTCGTCGTCGGCGTCGGCCGTCAGGCGTAGTTGTTCTTGATCTCGATCATGTTGGCGCTGCCGAGTACCAGTTCGGGGAGTTCTTCGTGGAAGAACCCGTCGTCGATCCGGTGAGAGGGGCAGGTAACGCTGATCGCTGCGATGCTTCGGCCGTCGCCGTCGGTGACGGGGGCACCGATGCAGCGCAGTCCGTTGAGCCGTTCCCCCCGGTCGACGGCGTACTGTCGCTCGCGGATCCGGTCGACCTCCTCGAACAGTTCGGTGCGGTCGGTGATCGTCTGGTTCGTCATCGCCGGCAGTCCGTGTTCGTCCAGTATCGTGTGGATCTCGTCGTCCGGGCGAAACGCCAGCAGCGCCTTCCCCAGGGCTGTGCAGTGCAGGTGTACCTGTTTGCCCGGGTGCGTGTCGAGTTCGACCTCCGTCTCGCCACTGGCCTGATAGACGTAGATGCCCAGCCCCTGTTTCTCCACGACGAGGCTCGCGAGTTTGTCCGTTTCGGCGGCCAGTCGCTCGATCTCCGGACGACCGGTGTCGTAGATCCTGGTCTGATTGCGGGCGTACGAGCCAAGTCCCAGGAACGGCAGTCCGATGTCGTAGACCTCCCCTCTTCTGACGACGTATCCCCTGTCGACCATCGTCGCGAGGTGGTTGTGGACGGCGCTCATCCCGATGTCGGCCCGGTCGGCGATCTCACAGAGCCGAGCGCCGTTCAACTCCTGGATGATCTCGAGGATATCGAAGGTACGGTCGACTGCCTGGACGGGGTTTTTCGCTTCGGCCATACACAACGATCTGTGCGCACGGACAAAAAATATCGCCTGCAGGGAAGGCAGTCTCCCAGCACCAAAGCGCGACGAGTACTACTGAAACGGAGCGACCACAGCCGAATCTCCCGCTCTCGACGGCCGAGTGACCCACGAACTGTCCGTCACAGTCTTCGGGGTCGCGACAGTCAGTGCCGAGTCGTCTCGAGCGGTCGGACGCGACGGGCGCCGGTAGGAGCGAATTTATTATATGCCGGCTTTCCCATCCGGTCGTATGGGCGTCGAATTCGACGCGCTCCGCGACCCGGAGCCCGGACTGCTGATAGATTACGGCGAGGAGACGGCGGGCCTGGACAACCGCCGGAAACCGGAGACGCGCAACGTCGAGATCACGGACGTCCAGACGACGATCGTCGACGGAAACTTCGACTGGACGCTGGTCAGAGTGTACACCGACGCCGGCGTGACCGGCACGGGCGAGGCGTACTGGGGGACCGGCGTTCCGGCGATAATCGAGGCGATGAAGCCGTACCTGCTCGGGGAGAACCCCCTGGATATCGACCGACTGTACACCCACCTCGTACAGCGCACCTCCGGTGAGGGGTCGATCGCCGGACAGGTCGTGACGGCGGTCTCCGGCGTGGAGATCGCGCTCCACGACCTCGCCGGGAAGTTACTCGACGTGCCCGCCTATCAGCTGCTCGGCGGGAAGTACCGTGACGAGGTCAGGGTGTACTGCGACACGCACGCGGGCGCACACGGTGCCGAATCGGACACCACGGAACACTCCGAGGTGTACGAACCGGACGCCTACGCCGCCGCGACCGAGGCTGTCCTCGACGAGGGGTTCGACGCGCTGAAGTTCGACCTCGACGTCCCGAGCGGGCTGGAACTCGACCGGATGAACCGGTATCTCAGCGACCGTGAACTCCAGCACAAGGTCGATATCGTGGAGGCAGCCACGGCGGCGGCCGGGAACCGCGCCGACGTGGCCTTCGACTGTCACTGGTCGTGGTCGGCCGACAGCGCGGTCCGACTGGCGACGGCTATCGAGGAGTACCCCGTGTGGTGGTTCGAGGACCCCGTCCCGCCGGAGAACGTCGATATCCACGGGACCGTGACGAGATCGACGAAGACGACGATATGTGCCGGCGAGAACGTCTATCGGAAAGCCGGCACTCGCCGACTCGTCGAGACCCAGGCCGTCGACGTCCTCCAGCCCGACCTGCCGAAGGTGGGCGGCATGCGCGAGACCCGGAAGATCGCCGACCAGGCCGAGACCTACCACATCCCACTGGCGTTGCACAACGTCGCCTCACCGGTCGGGACGATGGCGAGCGCACAGGCCGCGACCGCCATCCCGAACTTCCTCGCCCTGGAGTGGCACGCCCGGGCGATCGACTGGTGGGAGGATCTCGTCGAGGAGTCCGTCATCGTCGACGGCCGCATCGAGATCCCCGAAGACCCCGGACTGGGCGTCACGCTCGACCTCGACGCTGTCGCCGAGCACATGGCTCCCGGCGAGACGCTCTTCGACGAGGAGTGATCCCCTGGATCCGACGAGGGGTGACATCCCGGATTCGACAGGGAGTGACCCTCGGATCTGCGGAGTCTCGACTGCCGGCTTCCCGTCCGTCAGTGTGCTCGCTGTCTCTCGAACCAATCTTTTTGTTCGTCGGCGGACACGGGACAGCATGGCGGACCGACCGAACGTCCTGTTTCTGATGGACGACGAGCATCGCCCGGACATCCTCGGTTACGCGGGCGACGACGTCGTCCGGACGCCGACGCTCGACCGACTCGCCGAGACCGGGACAGTCTTCGAGAACGCGTACACGCCCGCGCCGGTCTGTGTGCCGTCGCGCCAGTCGATGATGGTCGGCCAGCTCCCGAAGACGTGTGGCTGTGAGGGCTGGGAGGACCTCCCGCCCGAGTCCTACACGTTCGCCCGTCACTTCGCGGAGCACGGGTACATGACGACCTGTGCCGGCAAGCTCCATCACAAGGGCTGGGACCAGATGCAGGGCTGGCGCAAGCGACTCGGCCCGACGCCGATGAAGCGACCGCTCCACCACGAGTACCTGGAGAAGAGAGACCCCGAGGCCTTCGACCGCTGGGAGAAAGACTACGACCCGGGCAGCGAGTGGAAGTGGTCCTACGCCAAGGAGGTCAAACGCGCCGGCGTCGGCGACTCGCGGGTCCAGGTACAGGACCGTCGCAGCGTCGAGGGCACCGAGCAGTACATCTCCCAGTACTTCAACAGCCCCTTCTACGACCGGCAGCGGGCCGACGAACGGCCGATACTGCTCAAGGTCAGTCTGATTCAGCCTCACTTCCCCTACTTCACCAGCCGCGAGAAGTTCGAGTACTACCTCAACCGCGTCGACCCGTATCTCGAGGATCCACCCGACCACCCGTTTCTCCGGAAGTACACCGTCGAACCGGGCGTCGACGCCTCCGAGCGGGAACTGCGGCGCGCGACCGCCGCCTACTACGGGATGGTCGACACCGTCGACGACTACTTCGGCCGCGTCCTCGACGCGCTCGAAGCGGTCGGGGAGGACATAGACGAGTGGATACTCGTCTACACCTCCGACCACGGCGAGATGCTGGGGGAACACGGCGTCTGGGAGAAAAAGAAATTCTACGAGGCCAGCGCCCGGGTGCCGCTCGTGATCCGGTGGCCAGAACGCTTCCCCGGCGGCGGGACCGTCGAGGAGAACGTCAACCTCTGTGACCTCTACGCGACGCTCGCCGAACTGGCCGGTCTCCCGGTCCCGGACGGCCTCGACAGTCGGAATCTCGTCCCGCTGCTCGAAGGCGATTCCGAGCAGTGGACCAACGAGACGGTCTCACAGTACGACGGCCGGCACCTGCTGATCAAGCGAGACGACCTGAAATACCAGTACTACGACGACGCCCCGGAGGTGCTGTGGGACCTCGAACGGGACCCCTCCGAGACCGAGAACTACGTCGACGACCCCGCCTACGCCGACGCTGTCGAGCGGTTCCGGGAGCGACGGGACGAACTCGGCTACGGGCCCAACCCCGACCCGGAGTACGACGGCGCCGGGTACTGACGCGACTTTCGCGACGGCGACTGGACTCCTACCCGTAGACGATCTCGCCGGACGAACTCAGTTCGACGGTGTTCACCAGGTCGGTGTAGGCCCCGGTCTCCTCGATCCGCGACACGTTGTCGGCGAGCAGATCCGCACAGCGCTCCCAGTACTCGGGGGTGTGGCCCGACATGTGCGGCGTGACGAGCACGTTCTCGAAAGTCCACAGCGGGTGGTCCTCGGGAAGTGGCTCGGGGTCGCTCACGTCGAGTGCGGCACCGCGGAGCTGGTTTTGCCGGATCGCCGAGACCAGCGCGTCCGTCTCGACGATCTCGCCCCGGGAGATGTTCACGAGCACGGCGTCCGGCGGGAGGACCGACAGCGCCTCCGCGTCGACGAGTCCGCGGGTGGTGTCGGTCAGCGGGCAGGTGAGCGCGAGGTAGTCAGTCCCGGCGAGTGCCTCGTGGAACGGTTCGGTGTCGAAGCCGACGACCTCGTCGGTCGGCCCGCCCTTCTCGGGCGTGTACCGGACGCCGATCGTCTCGACTCCGAACCCCTGTAATCGCTGTGTCACGGCCTGACCGATCGTCCCCAGGCCGACGACGGTCACGGTACTCCCCCCGAAATCGCGGGCCTGGTAGTGGCGCCACTCCCGGCGCTCGTTGCGGCGCACCCCCTCGTAGATGTTCCGCGAGAAGCCGAGCATCGTTCCGAGCACGTACTCGGCGATGTTGGGGCCGTGGATCGTGGCGTTCGTGACCGTGACCCCGCGCTCGACACACTGCTCGACCGTCTCCTTTCCCAGTCCCGCCCCGCCGGCGGCGTACAGTCGGAGTTTCTCTGCACGGTCGAGCAGGTCCTCGGTGATCCCCCCGCCTGTGACGATCGGCGCGTCGACGACCATCTCTCGGGCCTGTTTCGGTGTCGCTGCGTGTCTGACGTCGTACTCCGGGAGGCGGTCCCGCAAGGCGGCGGCGTACTCGGTGGTCGGGATGCCGTGGGCTTCGCCTCGAAGGACGACGATGTCTGGACCGTCGTGATCCATACGTCCCCATCTCCGCCCTGCTATATCAATTACCGGGCGGGATCGGGCAGCGGTGTGCCCAGTTCCGCTCTCGGCCGCACGGCGGGGCCGCCCCGGCCGACGCTCAGTCGGTCGTAGTCGACCGGACGACGTCGAGAACGGCCTCGTGGCGCTGACCGTTGGTCGCGACGAGTCCCTCGCTGCCGGGGCGCCACGGGTCGCCGTGTCGGTCCGTCACGGTCCCGCCCGCTCGTTCGACCAGGTAGACGCCCGCGACGGTGTCCCAGGGGTTCGGGTCGGGCTGGAGTGACGCGGCGGCGTCGAGTGACCCGGCGGCCACGAGCGCCAGCGTCACTTGCGCACAGCCGAACCGTCGGAGGTCGCCGAAGGCGACGATGAGCGTCGACAGGAATTCGCCGAACGACTCGTCGCGTTCGGGTCCGTAGCGGAGGACCGCGGCCGTGTTGAACCGGGCGAGGTCGGTCGTTTCGCTGACCGTCAGTGGCTCGTCGCCGCGACTGGCCGCCCGTTCGCTCGCGGTGAACACCTCCCCGAGTGCCGGGGCGACGGTCGCGGCCCCGACCGACTCGCCGTCCTCGATGGCGGCGACAGTCGTGCACCAGACCGGGATCTCGTGGACGAAGTTGCTCGTCCCGTCGATCGGGTCGACGACCCAGCAGTCCGCGCCGGCGGGGACGGTCTTCAGTTCGTCGGCCTCCTCGCCGACGACTGTCGCGTCCGGGTACGCCGACTGAATCTCCTCGATCACCCGCCGCTGGGAACGGGTATCGGCCTCGGTGACGAAGTCCAGCTCCGACCCTTTCGTCTCGGTGTCGAGTGCGGTCCGGTAGTAGTTCTCGGCGACCGCGGCACCGGCGGTCGCGGCATCGAGCGCTGTCTCGGCTCTGGTCATACCTGTGTATCGTCCTCGGGGCAGGCACATAACGACTCGCCCGTCGCGTCCTCCTCGTCGGTCCGCTCGTCTACGGTCGAGTCACGAGGGTTCTCGGCTGCTGGTGCCGGGCGGCGTCGTCGGGGTGACGGCGAGCCAAAGAATTATCCCCGGATCGACCGAATCCAATACAGGTGACAATCGATCGTGGACCCCGAACACCGACAGGCGTCCGACGACGAGCGTGAGCGTCCGGACTGGTGGCGACGCGCGGTCGCCGAGTTCGAACGCCACGACCTCCGCCCCTACCGGCCGCCACGGTTCGCCGACGGGACGCTGAAACACGACGTGGTCGACCGTCTCGAAGCCGAGTACGGCGTCGATATCACGTTCGTCTCCTTCGACCCCGAACCCGACGATACGTGGGAGGTCCGGGTCGACGGCACGACGGCGTTCGAGGTCGGACACCGCCGTCACCGCGCTGGGTATTCGATCTTCGAGACCAGTGCCGAGGCGTTCGAATCGACCGTCCGTGACTGGCTCGAACGGAACGAGTGACACCGCGGGAACGGCCTCGACGGTCGCTCCGGACGCGAGTCGGTCGTAGTGATCGTTGTAGATTATTTCGGGATAGCGCCGATCCCGGGGTCGGCGTGTCCCAGTAAGTCGCTACAACGATCACTATCAGGCGAAGACGTAGATCTCGCCGTCCTCGACGGTGACGTCGTAGGTCGGGAGTCGGTATTTCGACCCCGCGATGTGGGCGCCGGTCTCGACGTCGAACTCCCACCCGTGCCAGGGACAGGCGAGGATCTCGCCGTCGCGTTCGTAGCGGAGGTCGCCGTCGTCGTCGGCCGTGAAATAGCCCATGAGCCCGCCCTCGCAGACGGGGCCGCCCATGTGGGCACAGTGGTTCGCGAGGGCGTACAGTTCGCCGTCGACGTTGAAGACCCCGATCTCTCGCCCCTCGACCTCGACGAGCACGCGCTCGCCCTCGTCGAGGTCACCCTCGTCGACGACGTAGTGACGGGTCGGCCCGCGTTCGGCGTCGGCGTCGGTGGTCATCGGAAGCGGTACACCTCCGTGGCCGTCCCGCCGAATATCGCCTCGATGGCCTCGCGGTCGAACTCGCCCGTCAACTGCCTGAGCAGGTCGTCGGCGTGGTCGAAGTCGTGATGGGGGTAATCCGAGGCGAACATGAGGTTGTCTTCGCCCATGAGACGGATCGTCTGTGCCACGTAGCCCGGCTTGTCCATGCCCTCGACCGGCTGGCTCGTGAAGTACCACTGCTCGTCGACGTACTCGCTGGGTGGCCGCTCCAGGACCGGCGCGTCCTGGCGCTGGCCGTAGAACTCGTAGTCCAGTCGGTTCAGGAGATACGGTACCCAGCCCAGCCCCGCCTCCTGGAAGACGAGGCGGAGATCCGGGAACCGTTCCGGGACACCGGTCGTCATCATGTGACTGAGGTTGACCATGTGTTGCATCGGGTGTGCGACCACGTGCGTCGGCATGTGGCGCCCGAACGCCTGGTGCTGGATCGGGAAACTGGTCATCGCCCCACCCGCGACGTTGTGCAACAACAGCGGGAGATCGGCGCGCTCACACGCCTCGTATATCGGGTCGTATCGCCGGTCACCCAGCGGCGGGTTCACGCCGCCGCTGGGCAGGAACACCGCGGCCACGCTCGACTCGCCGGCGCGGTCGTCTATCTCCTCGACCGCGAGGTCGGGGCGCTGGGGGGCGACGACGGCCGACCCGTAGAGGTCGTCGTCCTCGTCGAGGAACGTATCGAGCAGGTACTCGTTGTACGCGGTCGCGAGCGCGGCCGCCACCTGGTCGTGATGGACCATCCCGAGCGCGAGCTGGATACCCGGGTCCAGCGAGACCCGGTCGGTCCCCAGGAGGTCCATCCCCTCGCGGACGTCCGCTGGGGTTTCGAGCTTCTCCTCGTTGAACACCCGCGTCCGGCCGGTGACGACCGACGGATGGAGGTCACCGGAGGAGGGATACGGGTCGACGCCACCGCTGTAGGCGCTGGCTCCGACCAGCATCTTCCGCATCGGTCCGTCGACGTAGGGTCGGATCTCCTCTATCCCCTCTGTCAGGTGGAAGTCGGCGTCCACGACGGTCGTGTCTAGATCCTCGACTGACCGGACTGCGGTCTGGGCCGCCATGCCATAGAGTACCACAGGCGCACGATTATAGATTTCGGTACCCCTGACGGCCAGTGAGTTGCGACGTCCGTGCGGCCATCACGACGGCCGGCTCTGGCGAGGGGATAGCCGGACTCACGACCACCTCAGTATGGACGCTATCGTAATCAGATAGTTGTTATAAACTCCAAAAAGTTTACTCTGGGTGTATTCCCCACGACTCTACCGACGATCGCGGTTCCATCCGATGTAGCGACGTCGACAGATCTCAGAAATCGACAAAATGGGGGTATTAAGGGGCCCATTGCGCCGATTTAGAATCTGTGTTTCCGCCGTCGAACGTGATCGTCGGTTCAACGGGCGTTGGTTTCGACAGGCCGGCCATCGGGTGTCGTTGGTGCGGTCGAACAGGAACGGATATAGATGGATATACGTCACGAACGGCCGTTCTGATCCATCTATCCGTGGTATAGCTGTGCCGGCCTGACCGCCTGGTCGACCCTGTCCTGTATCGCATCGTCGTGACCTGTGTCGATAGCAGGGACACTGTCGTAACCGACTGATCAGGTAATAAACTAAAATAAGATTTCTGGTAATATTGTGTTCAGTGTTCGTCGTCCTCTCAGCAGGAGTCACTGTTCTGGTCTTGGAACCAGTCGTTCGCGTGGCCGGTTTCAGGGAGGCGAGACACGCGGCTCTCGGGAGTGAGCGCCGCGAGAAGTGATGGGCCGGCGCGAATTTGAACTCGGGAAGACGGTCGCTCGCTTTGCTCGCGCTGCGACTTCCCTGCTCAAATTCGCGCGGCGGCACTGTCGCTCCGCTCACGGTGGCTCGCACACGCTACGCCGTGCTCGCCGAGTTGTTCGCGGGATGAAAGTGGGCCGGCGCGAATTTGAATCGCGGTTACGGCCACCCGAAGGCCGAAGGATACCAAGCTACCCCACCGGCCCGCTACTGGTAGCACTCGAACGAAGACGCTGCCCGGTTTTAACGCTTCCGAACTCTCAGCACTGGCCGAGGGATGGCGGTCAGTACCGCTGGAACCCGCCGGTGTCGAGGTAGTTGTGCGCGACCGTGATAGCGTGGTTCGCGTGAAGCGCCCGCGGACCGAGGCGAACCCGCTCGTCGGCGACGTTGTCGAGGAGCGCGGCCTCGTCGTCGGTGAATTCCCGGTGGTCCGAGAGCACGAACACCGGGTCCTCGGGCACCGGTCGGTCGACGACGGGGTCGCCGTCCTCGTGGAGCTGGACGACGGTGCCCTCGTCGGCGAGCCGGTGGAGCGTCGTCGCGAACCCGAACCGGTACAGGGAGACACCGGGGCTGGTCTCGACAGGCTCGTGACCGATAGCCTCCCGCCGCTCGTCGAGTGCCCCCCTGATCAGGGCCGCAGTCGAGCGCTCGTCCGGGTTCAGCCGGCGGACGGTCCCACCGTCGAAGACGACGGTAAACTCGTCACCGAGCACGAGGTGGACACGGACGTCCTCGCGGAGGTCGTGGGAGAGAAAGAGCGCGGCCGAGACACACCGACAGAGGACGTCGAGGCGGCCGGCGCCGCCGGCGAGGTCGTCGAGCGAGAACTCCGGGGTCGTCGGGGCGTCGTGCCCGACGACGACGAACTGGCGCATACGCGTCACTCGTCGGGACGGGGATTACACCTGTCGGATCGCACCGAAACGCCTAACCGACACGCCGGACCACCCGATGACGTGCAGGGGAGGCGATTACTGCTGGGTTTCGTGCTGGTCGCGGCACTATCCGGCCTCTTCGTTCACTACGGGGCGAGCGCCGACAGCCACCAGCGATACCCGAGCAACGGAGAGATCGCGACCGCCTACGAGGACCACGTCGGCGAAACCGTCCAGATCACGGGCGTCGTCCGCTCACCGACCGCAAACGGGTCCGGTGAGGGGAGCGACACCGCGAACGGGTCCGACGGGACAAACGCGACGATGACGATCGTCCTGCGGGGGTTTGGATCGTTCGGGACGCTCACGGTTCGTGGCGCTGACCGGACGGCCGCCTCCGGGGGAACGGTCCAGGTGATCGGCACGCTCGAGACCGACCGGACGGTCACCGCCGAACGTGTCCTGCCGGTCAACCCGCACTCGTGGTCCGAACCGTACAAGTACGCCGTCTCGGTCGTCGGCGCCGTCCTGATACTCGTGGCCTTCTTCCACGAGTGGCGGGTCGACACCGGGTCGCTCGCCTTCGAGGTGCGTGAGGATGGCTGACCTGCTCTCGCACGTCCTCGTGGCGTACATGCTGTTCACGCTGGCAAGCTGGCGAGTCGAGACAGTGACCCCCCGGTGGGTCGTCGTCGTGATGGGCGGCGCGGCGATCCCGGACCTCTCGAAAGTGCGGATCGTCCTCGCCCCCCAGACCGTCGAGGCGGCGACCGGGCTCCCGTTCTCCTACGCTCCGTTCAGCACGCTGGGTGGTGTTGTCCTCGCCGCAGGCGCCATTGCATTACTGTTTGGCCGCGAGCACCGCCGACGGGCCTGGGGATTTCTCGTCGCTGGCGGCGTCACCTCGCTGGTCGTCGACGGACTCCGCCTCTCGATCGACGGCCGGGCGGGGACGCTCCTCTACCCGCTCACGTGGTGGGGGCCACCCTCGCCGAACCTCTATCTCACCTCGGACCCGCGGGTGCTCGGCGTCACACTCGTCGTCGCAGCGGTCGTCTTCGTCCTCGACCGGCGTCGGTCGAGGCAGGCGGACGGTCGACCGGAATGACTTTCCTCCCCCCGAACGCTTCCTCCGGTAGATGGTCGACGAACGGGAGATCGCCGGCCTTCTCGCGGACCGTCCGGACCTGGCCGACGGACTCGAGGCAGTCCTCGCGGTCGACGCGGAGACCGACGAGTGGGAGTTCGACGACGTTCCCGTCGACTCGGGCGTCTTCGGCGAGATCGTCGGGCAGGGGATCGTCGAGGACGCGGGAGACGGATACCAGGTCACCGACCGCGAAGCGGTGCGGAACGCGCTTGCGACTCACGAGGCCAGCGGGGACGGTGACGAGACCGGCACCAGCGAGACAGCCGCCAGCGGTGACGAACACAGCACCGGCACCGAGAGCGAGGGCGGAAGCGAAACGGACCGGGAGCGATGGTCGCCGTCGCTCCCGACGGGTCTGGGACCGGGAGCGGGAACGAGCGCTGGGACCGACCGCCGCGGGCTCGCAATCGCACTCGTCGTCGGGCTACTGTTCGTATTAGTGCGGTCGATCCCGTATGGGGGGGTCTTCCGGGACGGGAACGTCGTCTTCGTGGCGAACGACCCCTACTTCTACGCGTACTGGGTCGACTGGTTACTCGCGCGCTCGTCCAGCCCGTTCGCGCTGGGGACGCTCACGGACATCTCCGCGCCGCTGAACTCCGGGGGTGGGGAACCGCTGTTCGTCGCGACGATGTGGCTGGTGTCGGCGTCACTGGGCGGGAGCAGCGACGTTGCCGCCGTCGTTCTCGCGTGGTACCCGGTCGTCGCTGCCCTCTGTCTGGGCGGACTGGTCTACGGTATCGGTGCGTATGTCTTCGACGACCGCCGGATCGGCGTCGGAGCGGCGATACTGCTGGCGATCCTCCCGGCCAACGCGTTGCGAACGGTCGTCGGATTCGGGGACCACCACGCGTTCGACTACGTCTGGCTACTGGCGACTGTCGCGGTCCTGGCGTGGCTCGTCGCGGCGGAGGGGCCGTCGAGGCGCTCGCTCCGGCGAGGCACCGTCGCGCTCGGCGTGAGCGTCGCCGCCCTGACGCTCGCCTGGAACGGCGCCCCGCTCGTGCTCGTTCCAGTCGCGGTGACGGTGGCCGTGAGCGTCCCGCTGGCGGTCGCCGAGGGCCGGTCCCCGTGGCACGCGATGCGCCCGGTCGCTGCCGGCCTCGGCATCGGGGCGGTGCTCTCCCTGGGCGTCCACCTCCTGTTCGGATGGCAGTCGTTCGTCGTGGTCGCTGTCCCCGCGTTACTGGCTGTTGGAACCGTAACGCTCGCAGCTGTCGGCGAACTCGTCGACCGACGCGGACTGTCGGTGTGGCTACTCGCTGCCGCCGAACTCGTGGTCCCGGTTCTCGGCCTTGTTCTCGCGAGTGTCCTCGTCGACGGCGCCATCGGGACACTCTTCGACGGCGTGACCTTCCTCCTCGGAACCGACGGGATCAGCGAGACGGGGTCGGCGTTTTCACCCGACGAACTGCTGGGCGTGGAACTGCTCGGACTGGCACACCTCGTCGCCATCCCGGTCATGGCCTGGGGCGTCCTGCGAACCCTCGCCGACGACCGGCGCTGGCTCGTCGTCTGCGTCTACGGCTGGTATTTTTTCGTGCTCTCGCTCGTCCAGTCACGATTCGTGGGCCAACTCGCGCCGTTCGTCGCGCTGTTTGCTGCGACGGGCGTCGTCTGGTGGGCTGCCAGGTACGACCTCACGACGCTTCCGGCGGTGCTCCGGTCCGGTTCCACTCCCGGCGACGATCAGTCCGGTGAAGCGTGGCTCGACAGGGACGCGGTCACGGTGCGGTCCGGACTGACCGTCGCAGTGGTCGTCGTCGCGCTCGTCGCGTCGAGCGGTGCGTACATTCCTGGGAAAGTGACTGGGGGCGTGGCCGCGGACCGGAACTACGAGACGGCGGCGTGGATGGCCGACGACGCCGACGAACGCGGGTGGTCGTACCCGGAGAGCTACGTGTTCAGCCGGTGGGGAAACAACCGGATGTACAACTATTTCGTGAGCGGCTGGGCCGAGAACTATGGGTACGCAAGAGTCAATTACCCGAAGTTCGTCTCGTCGGACCAGCCCGAACTGTGGTACGAGCGACTCCGCAACCGCACCACTGGGTTCGTCGTCCTCGAACCACTCCCGCGGGAGGGGAACCCGATGCAGGAACGGCTTTACGTTACCTACGGCAGCCGCTGGCAAGGCTACGACGCTGTCTCGCACTACCGGGCGGTCTACACCAGCGAGAACCGGGACAACAAGGTGTTCACGCTCGTCCCCGGTGCGCGCGTGACTGGACAGGCAGCCCCGAACACGACCGTCGCGGTGCGGACGGACGTCGACATCCCCAACGACTCGTTTCGCTACCGCAAGCAGGTGCGGACCGACCAGAACGGAACCTACGAGGCCGTCGTACCGTACCCGGGCGAGTACGAAGTCCGGACCGGTGTCGGGGACGCGAACCAGACCGGGACGACGACGGCGACCGTCACCGAACCGGCGGTCCGGAACGGGACGGTGGTGCCGGTCGGGTCCTAACGAGGGCCCACGAATCCGGGCATCGGACCCGAACCGGGTGTCGACCGGGCGATAGCTGGTCGACAAGAGTTTTACCGTACGCCCGTCGAGAGGGTGGCATGAAAGCAGTCGTCATCGCTGCCGGTGAGGGGACGCGACTCCGCCCGCTCACCGAAGACAAGCCCAAAGGGATGGTCGAGGTCGCCGGCAAGCCCATCCTCACCCACTGCTTCGAAGACCTGGTCGAACTCGGCGCAGAGGAACTGGTCGTCGTCGTCGGCTACAAGAAAGAGAAGATCGTCAGCCACTACGACGACGAGTTCCAGGGCGTCCCGATCACCTACACCCATCAGCGCGAACCGAAAGGGATCGCTCACGCACTCCTGACCGCCGAGGAACACGTCGACGACGATTTCATGGTGATGCTCGGCGACAACGTCTTCGAGGCGAATCTCGCCGACGTCGTCAACCGCCAGCGCGAGTCCCGTGCGGACGCCGCCTTCCTCGTCGAAGAAGTCGACTGGGAGGAAGCCAGTCGCTACGGCGTCTGTGACACAAACAAGTACGGCGAGATCGTCGAAGTCGTCGAGAAGCCCGAGGAACCGCCGTCGAACCTCGTGATGACCGGCTTCTACACGTTCACGCCGGCTATCTTCCACGCCTGTCACCTCGTCCAGCCCTCCGACCGTGACGAGTACGAGATCAGCGACGCGATCGACCTCCTGTTGCACTCGGGACGGACCATCGACGCCATCCGCATGGACGGCTGGCGCGTCGACGTCGGCTATCCCGAGGACCGCGACCTGGCCGAACGGCGGATCGAAGGACAGGTGGAACCGGGCGAGGTGGACGAGAGCGACGCCGACGAGGACGCGAGCGAGGCCGAACAGGCGAGTCCCGCCGAGTGAGCACGGGGTCACGTTCGCTGTTCGAGTCCGCGTCTGAGCCCCGGGCGAGTACGAACGGACGGCCTTATACGCTCGGCCCGGTTACGGAGGCTCAATGCCCCACCCGTTCGAGGCTCTCCCGACGACGCCGACGGCAGAGGAGTTGCTGGACAAGGCGTTCTCGCGGGCTGCGCGGGCCGGGCGCGCGAAACAGGGGTTCGACGCCCAGACGTCGATGCTCCAGACCGCGACCAACATCGTCTCCGACAACCTGGAGAACATCGTCACCGACTGGCCGGACTTCGACCGGCTCGACCCGTTCTACCGCGAACTCGCCGACGCCGTCGTCGCCTCCCACACGATCGAGGACGCGGACGTCGACCTCGGAGGCGTCGACGCGCTCCGCCAGCACCTCTCCGAAATCGGCTGGGCGAGCCGCAAGGTCGACGAGATCCACGACGAGTACCAGGGCCGCTTTTTCGACGACATCGACGTCGCCGTCAAACTCCGCAAGCAGGCCTTTGCCCGCATCGCGGACGTCGTCGAGGAGGTCGAAGACGACCTCGCTGCCGTCGGCGCTGCCCGCGACGCGCTGAAGACGTTACCGGATATCGACCCCGACGAACCGGTCATCGTCGTCGCCGGCTACCCCAACGTCGGGAAGTCCTCGTTCGTCAACGAGGTAACGAACGCCCGTAACGAGACGGCCTCGTATCCGTTCACCACGACCGAGATTCGCGTGGGCCACTACGAACACGAACACATCCGCTACCAGCTGGTCGACACGCCCGGACTGCTCGACCGCCCCGCAGACGAGCGCAACGACGTCGAGTCACAGGCGGTGAGCGCGCTGGAGCACCTCGCCGACTGCGTACTCGTGCTCGTCGACGCCAGCGGGGAGTGTGGCTACCCCCTCGACGCCCAGCTCGCGCTTCGTGACGCCGTCGATGCGCGCTTCGACGTCCCCGTCCTCACGGTCTGCAACAAGGCCGACCGCTCGCGGGAGGTCGAAGCGGACCACTACATGAGCGTCACCGAGGGTGAGAACGTGGTGGCTGTCCTCGAAGCGGCCATCGACGCCGTCGGCTACGAGCCCGACCTGCCGTTCGACGGGTAATCGTGGTTGCTTTCGGATGAATCGTCGTCGTTTCTGCGTGAGTCGTCGGCAGTCGAGTCGATTCTGACCGACACGTGAGATAGGCAGTCCGGAGGACGGCGGATCGAACGTGGATGTGAAGGCCGCACGTCAGCGGGGGATCGAACGTCGGTGTGGAGGACCGAGCGTCGGTGGGGAACGTGGAGTCGTGTGTCGTGGGGTCGTGGGTTCGTTCGAGGTAGACTGGTCAGCCGTTCGTCTCGTAGACGACTGTGACGGAGGCGCTAACGGTAACCGGGCCGCTGTCGATGGAGGTGCCGCCCGCGTCACCGGCCGCCATCGCAGCCGTCTCGACCGCGTAGGGGCGACTGTCGTAGTTGGTGGTGCTGATCTGGTCGACACCCGAGATCCGGATGTCCTCGGCGCCAGCGACGGTACTGGCCTCGGTGCGAGCGTTCTCCATGGCCGCTTCGAGGGCGTCCTGACGGAGTTCCTCGCGCTTGTCCGCCGAGAGGGTGAACTCGACGCCGCCGACCTCGCTGGCGCCGTTACTGACGGCGGTGTCGATGACTCCGCCGACCTCGTCGGGGTTCTCGACGGTCACGGTAAAGGAGTGGACTGCTCTGTACTTGGGCTCCTCACCCTGCGGACTACCGTAGCGGGCCTGCGAGGAGATGTCGTAGTAGTTGGTGCGGATCTGGTCGCTGTCGATCCCTGACTCCTGAAGCGCCTGGCGCATCGAGGTAGTGTTCTCCGAGAGGTCGCTGCGGACCGCCCCGATGTCGTCACCGGTGGCCAGCACCGCGACGCGGACGACCGCCCTGTCGGCCGACGCCTGGACCGACCCGCTGCCGGACACCGTCACCGTGTCGCTCATCGACGCCTGATTCTGAACCTGTGCCGGGCCGGACGCGTTACTCGTCGTCAGCGCACCGGCGATACCTGCAGTCACCAGCAGTGCCGCGACCACCGCGGTCCCGGCGAGTGCGATTCGTGTTCGCATGCATATGCCAGGACGACCCCCGTATAAATAGCCGTCACGTAGGTTCAAACTGGTCTTTGACCGTCGGACATTCTCGCGAACCGCCGCTCAGGCGTCGTCGAACCGCCGTTTACGCACTCGCGACGCGGACGTAGCGCACTTCGGTCCGTATCTCGCGTCCGATGGCGTCTTCGATCGCGGCGTCGATGGCGTCGGCCAGTGCCGGCGGGTCGCCGTTTTCGACGCCGACAGTCACGACCACCGACTCGGTGTTCCGAAAGACGACGTCGTTGCTGCGCTCGACCTCCAGTGAGAGTAACTGTGCCTCCGTCTGCTCGGCCAGAACGCCCTCCGCAGCCTCCTGGACCCGCTCTTCGGTGGTCGCTGCCTGGAACGAGTCGTAGGTGACGCCGCCGAGAAACGCCGAGAGGAGGACGATGGCGACAGCCAGGATACCGACCCGCCGTAACGTCGCGCCGCGGGCCTCGTCTAGCTGGAACCAGCGGGTGGGGCGGTAGCCGCTGTAGCGCAACACGACGAGCGACGCGAGATTGATAGAGAGGATGTTCACCATGACGAGTACGCCCGAACCCAGGGTGACCATCGGCCGGCCCCAGGCGATGCCGATCCCGACCGTCGCCGCGGGCGGGATGAGCGCGACGGCGATCATCACGCCCACCAGCGCCGAGGAGACGCCGGTCGTCAGCGAGAGCGACCCCGCGACGCCAGCGCCGACTGCCACCGCGAGCGAGAGGAAATCGGGCGAGAGCCGCTCGCGGACCTGCGGTATCTGGGTCACGTCGGTAAACGGCGGGATGAGGTTGACCGTTCGGACGAACCAGGCGAAGGCGGCAGCGCTGGCTATCGACAGCAGGACGCCCAGGACCTGGAGTTTGACGCCGCGCCCGAACAGTTCGTTGTCGACGACGACGGTGCCGACGCTTGCGGTCATCGCCGGGCCGATCAGCGGTGCGATCACCATCGACCCGACGACGACGGCCGGGGAATCCAGCAGGAGTCCCGCCGTGGCGATGACCGCGCTCACGACAGTCAGGATGACGTAGTTCGGGAGGGAGGGGACCAGGTCTCGCGCGGCGGCGACGAGTTCCTCGCGGGCGATCCGGTCGGCGTCTTCCTCCTCGGCGTAGCGGTCTTCGAGCGCCTCGAAGTCCCGGGAGACGACGGTCCGGGCGTCCAGCACCACGGTGTAGGTCGACTCGTCGATGCCAGCCTCGCGCAGCCGTTCCAGGACGGGTTCGACGGCGTTCGTGGGGAGCGGGATGTAGGCGATGGCGGCGTACTCGCGGCCGCTCGTCTCGTCGGCGAGGACGTAGTCGACGCCCTCGTCGTCGAGCGCTCGACAGACCGTCTCGCGTTTCCCTGTCGGGATCGTCACCTGGACGAGTCGCACGTCCCTCGGGTCGGCCACTGGCGGCAAATACTCTGGGGTCTCCTGCGGTCGATTCGTGGGTCGACGGGCACTCGGTGCCTGCCTCACCTGTCGGATCTGGCGGTTTCGCGAACGATACCGCGGTGCGAAGGTTTTTGCCCACCATCGCCTTACGGACGGATATGCGAGGCGACGACCGCGACGACCCCTTCGACGACTTCTTCCGGGAGATCGAGCGGATGATGAACGACATGATGGACGGCGCGAACGTCGACGTCGAGGGCGGCCCGGCGACCGAACCCGCCGGCGCCGACGTCCACCTCGACGTCTACGAGGAAGCCGAGACGCTGCGCGTCGTCGCCGACGTCCCCGGGGTGGACCAGGACTCGATCGACCTGAAGTGTGACGGGAACGTGCTCACGCTCGACGCCGCCGGCGCCACCCGCGAGTACCACGAGCGCGTCCAGCTCCCCGCCGCTGTCGACGAACACTCCGCCTCGGCATCGTACAATAACGGGATCCTGGAGGTCGTCTTCGACCGCGTCGACGACTCCGCGAACATCGACGTCGCCTGATACCGTCGGCCGTCACTCAGTTCTGGAATGCGCCGGACAGGTCGGCGAACTACCGGTCCATCGTGACAACCGACCGGCTGACTCTCCTCGAAGAACCCGCCGTTCCTCTCATCGAAGAACGCCCTCGTCTTCGTTACAGTCGCGCTCGCACGGGCTCGTCTTCCGCTACGACGACACTCGCCACGCCAGCACCGAAGGCTCTCGCGACCGACTGGGCACCGAGGCTGACCCGCTCGGAGAGGCCCCTGTCGGGTTCGAACGTCTCGACCGTGATCTCGTCGACGCCGATGCGCTCGGCCAGGCGGTCTTCCATCTCCTCGCGCGGGCCGACGGTGTCGACGAGCCCCTTCTCGGCGGCCTCTCGGCCCAGGTAGATGCGAGCCTCGGTATCCCTGACGAACTCGGAGTCAAGGTCCCGTCCCTCGGTGACCGTCTCGACGAACAGGTCGTAGTAGTCGTCGAGAAAGCCCTGGAAGTACGCCACCTCCTCCTCGGAGAGTTCGCGCCACGAGGAGGGTGTGTCCTTGTACTCGCCGGCGACGAACCGCCGGTAGTCGACGCCAGCCTTCTCGGCGAGGTCCGTGAGGCCGAACTGCGTGCCGTTGACGCCGATGCTGCCGACGATACTCCCTTCACGCGCGTGGAACGTGTCACAGCCGCTGGCGATCCAGTAGCCGCCGCTGGCTGCCATGTCCTCGGCGTAGGCGACCGTCGGGCCGTCGAACGCCGCGGCCGCCCGGCGGATGTCCTCGCTGGGAACGACTGCACCGCCCGGTGTGTTCAGTTTCACGACAAGCGCCTCGACGCTGTCGTCGTCGTCTGCGTGCTCGATCTCGGCGACCACGTCGTCGGCCGAGACCGCGCTGGCGCCGATCGGGCCCGGGCCACCGTCGCCGTCTCGCGTGATCGCGTCGTCGATTTCGACCTCCGCGACGTCGTAGCCGGGGAAGGCGTTCCCGGCGAACCGACTGGCCATCCCGACGCCCATCGCCACCACCAGTACCACGAGCAGCACTTCGAGCACGCCCAGCGGCGTGTACAGTGGCACGAGTGCGAACAGTCCAACCCCGACAGCCGTCGCGACGACGCCGCCGGCGAGTACGATACCGATCCGTCCGAGTGATCCGCGCGTCACCATCGTCGGAACTGTGACCGACAGCCCCATAATCCTGTCCGCGGTTCGGTCTGCTGTGTCGTCACGGCGGCGACATCGTGGCCCGGGCCGTGGCGCGTGGCTTAACTGGTCGGCAACCGACCGTCGACCATGGGCGCGGACGCCCCCCACTGTCGGCTCTGTGGGGCCGAACTCTCGACGGGACTGGTCGCTACCGGGAGTCGCCACTGCTGTCTCAACGCGACGCCGATCGTCGGGACCTGCCCCGAACACGGGCCACTCGGACCACATCACGTCGTCGACGCGGACCAGTGAGAGGGCGAAGGGGGCGTCGCCGCTGCGGGCAGTGGCGTCGCGGCCGAATCCGTGGAGCGAGCCGATACGTTGATGTGTCGGTCGGCGCGCTCGTCGAACATGGACCGCCGCTCGCAGGCCCTCCTCGCGGTCGGGATCGTCCTCCTCACGACACCCGTCTGGGCACCGGCGCTCGACGTCACCGGCCCCGATTACGTCTACCGGAGCGCCGAAGTGACCACTCCAGACGGTGACGTCCGACTGAACACGAGTGAGGGTGGCTTCTTCGCCAGTCCGACCGACCAGGTCGCCTGTATGGACCCCATCGGCGCCGAGGAGGACCGCGGGTGTCTCCTCGAAGCGCGACTTCGCAACGAAACCGTCACCGTGCGCGGGAACGCCGCGCCAGACCTCTCCAGTCCGGAGTACTTCGTCATGGGTAGCTCCGGGCCGATATATCGGCGGGTCGATACCGAGAGCGAACCACACCGGCTCCGACTCGAACGTACCGACCCCGAGGCCGCGCTCGCGAACGCGAGCTTCGACGCCCGCAGGCCCGCCATCGAGCGTGCGCTTGACGAGGGCGAGGTCCAGACGTCGGAGCCACTCGGGTTGGGAGACGACGGTAGCAACCTGTACGCCCACGACGGCGGCTACGCTGTCGTCTACGAGGCCGCGACACCGGTGTGGCTGTCGCCGAAACCGGCTGTCGAACGCGGGTTCGAACTGGTCGCCGTCCTCGTCGGGGCCGCGCTGGTGTTCAGGGTCGGTGAGCGAAACGCCGGCGGCGTTCGCGACGGATCCGATACGGAGTAGCCGACCAGTCTCCGCACTCGTCCGGGGGTGGGGTCACACACGCCCGGCCGTGACGCGATCCACACTGTGTGCAGTGGTTGTATAATTAATATGCTAAAGAGGTGCCTAGACGATGGGTTTAATGTCTGAAGGGCGTGTGAATGTTCGATATACCGAGGTGAAACTGAACGTGAAACAGATAGTAGAACGTGGCCGACAACCGCTCTGTTACGTGCTCGGGCACAACTGGGAGGCGACCGAGCGACGCATCACCCGCCGGCGGGTCGTCTGTAACCGGTGTGGCGACGCCGAGTGGCAGTACAGTTGAGCAGTCACGGTTTCTGACGGTCGTCGGTCCCGATGTACCGGTCGTTCGCCGGGTAGTTCGGCGACTCCCGGAACTGACTGACGATCGACCGCCTCACGCGTCGTTTCCGACTGGAACGGTTCGTCGACGGCGTCGCGCGGCGACAGACTCGTCACCTCCGCCTCGGCGACGCGTACGACCGCCGCCTCGTGAGCACCGCTGTCACTCACCGCGAGCGACCCGCCGCCCGCTCGCGGACGGCGGTCCGGGTGTCGGTGTCGAGCTGTGCGAGCATCGGGACCGAGACGTGGGCGTACCCGCCCTGTTTGAGCACGTACCCTTCCCCGTCGTCGAGACGCTGGAGGTGGTGCCAGAGCTCGCGCGGGTCGGCCGTCGGGTGGTCACTCGCTCGTGACTTGCGGGCGCCGAAGTCGGGGTTACACCCCAGCCGACTGGCGTAGTACTCGAGCGTCCGCCCGTCGCCCGCCCGGAGGAACACCTCCTGTGTCAGCCCCGAGAGCAGCGAATCGGCCGTCCCCTCGCCGTAGTTCTCGGCGAGCTGGGCGACAGACTGGACGCCGACGATGCTCTGGACCGACCGGGCGCGTCCGGTTGCGACCAGCGCCTTCATCCGGTCGACCCGCGGGACCCGCGCGAACTCGTCGAGTACGAACGTCGCCTGCGTATCCCCGTCCGCGAGCGCGTACTGGATCGCCTGGTCGAGCAACACCCGGAACACGTCGGTCACCCGGTCGCCCTCCTCCAGGGGGTAGTCGAGCACCAGCACCCGCCCGGCTGGGTTCTCGAAGTACTCCCTGATGGAGAAGGTCCCGTCGCGCTTCGAGAAGTCGCCGACTCCGAACGTGTCGTTGACCAGGCTCTTGAGGGTGCCGGCGACCCCGATCGACTGCTTCGTCGCCTCGGGGTTCATCGCCTCGATCTCCCCGCGGAGGTCCTCGTGTTCGCCGATCAGTTCGTACAGCTCCGCGACCGAGAAGCGGTCGAAGAAGTCGACCAGCTCCCGGTTGTCCGGCGTGATCCCGGCGGCCTGGCCCTCGCGGTAGAGGTACTTCATCGACGCGACCAGGACCTGTCGGGCGGTGATCGGGAAGAACTTCTTCTCGGTGCTGTTCTCCTCGCGGTCCTTGAACAGCGAGTCCCCGATGCGCCCGAAGTCGTCCTCGTCTTCGACCTCCCGGAACACGTTCCAGGCGTGCGTCGAGTCCCGTGTCGACAGCCGGACGACCTCGGTCTCGGCCAGCTGCCGGGCGAACTCCGTGTAGTCGTCCTTGTAGTTGAAGACGACGACCGGTTCGTCGGGGTTCGTCCGGAGCTGGTGGGTCATCGACTTGATGAACTCCGTCTTCCCGGCCCCGGGCTCACCCGCGACGAGGACGCTGTTCGACGGGTCAAGTGTCACCATCGCCGGGTTCTCGGCGACGCTTCCCACCCGCTCGTGGACGTCCCGGAGCGGGACGATCAACTCTTGGTCGGGCACGTCCTCGACGGTGGCCCGAACCGATGCCTCCCAGTCGTGACGGATGCGCTCGACGGTCCCGTCCCTGACCGTGACGCGGTAGACCATGTCGGGACTGACCGGCCGCTCCAGCACGTCGACCGGGACCGGGTAGAACCCGCCCACTTCTCTCCCGTCTGTCTCCGCCACATCGTCGAGTGCCCCGTCCCCGTCGGGAGCGAACTCGGCGACGACGTGCCGGGGGTCGTCTCGCGTCTCCGGCCCGTCGTCGACGAACTGTATCCGTGCGACGTAGCGTCCGTCCGGGAGGTCGAGGCGGTCGTTCCGGACCATCGTATCCCCCTGTAGCCGCCGTTTTGCCTCCTGTTTCTCGCCGTGTTCTCCGATACTCGCGTGTCAATCGTTACGGTCGAGACAGGCGTTCCCCGGCTCCCGGACGAGTCCGCTGTTCGCATCCCTTCACAGGTGGGATCTATCCGCCGAGTAACTGGAACACTACCGCGTTACAGTCGGTACGGGGATGGATTTATCACTGCCTCGGCTCCGAACACGTGTAACTGCCATGACGCGGGATCGGCGCCGTGACTCGAGGGGAACACGGGACGTTGGAACGGGAGCCGGGGAATGAACGGTGAAAAACTGGACACCTGTGCGTTTTCGGTGAACGTCTCCGAGTGGTACGCCGACCGGGCGGACCGGCTCAGGTCGTGGTACGCGGACCGCGAGGGGGAGTTCGACCCCGACGAGGACCGCTGGGAGTTCGACGAGCGGTTCGTCGAGGACGGCGAGTGGCACTGCTATCGGCGGACCCGGCCGGGCGAGGACTACTGTCTGTTCCACGCCCACGAGAGCGAGGCAGGGGTGGACGGCGAGGACGACGTCGAACCGGGACAGGTGTTGCGCGATATCGTCAACGCGACGACCGACGAGCGCCTGTGGAACGAGGGGGTCGAGGGGTTGTGGGAGGTGCCGCGACACCCGCCGGAGCGAGACGAACCGTTCGGCCGAGACGAGTACAAACACCGCGAGAAACAGTTCGTGGGGGCATCGCTCGGGGTCGTGGAGTTGTCCCACGAGGACCTCGACGGGCCGGACTCGTATCCGATCGACCTGCGACTCGCGAGGGCCCGGTCGCTCGATTTCAGTCGGTCCCGGATCGGACACGCACTCGTGCTCGACGGACTTCGACAGACCGGCGCCCCGGACGACGCTGGCGACATCGGGGGCCTGGACGAAGCCGGCGAAACCGCGGGCACGGACGAGGAGGAGTACGGCGTCGACCTGCACAAGAGTCGGGTCGAGGGGTCGTTCAGGATGATCGATTCGCGGTGTGTGGACGGGGTCCGGATCGAAGAGTTCGAGGCGCCCGTGACGTCGCTGGACCGGACTCGCGTCGGTGGGGCCGTCTCCGCCGACTTCGTCCAGTCGGGAACTGTCTACATGACTGCGATGGACGTCGGCGGGGACCTCTCGCTCCTCGCGGCGAGCACGACCGAATCGCTGCGGCTCGAAGGCGTCGACGTCGACGGGGACCTCTCGCTCAAGCGCGCCGACGCAGACCACCAGATAGACCTCGCCGAGACGGACGTGACCGGCGACGTCACTCTCGACGACGTCGAGACCGGGAACACGGTGTTCTTTACGGACGCAACGGTTGGCGGCGACGTCCGGGTCAAACGGTCGGCTATCGGACACTCACTCCTGTTCAAACGTGCAGAGGTCGACGGCGAGATATCGGTAAAGCGGTCGTCTATCGACGCTCGACTCAGGTTCAAAGAGGGGGATATCGGAGGGATAGCAGTCGTCTACGCGGAGATCAGGGGGGAGGCCAGAGTGTACGAAACTCGGGTCGGGAGCGACGCGCTCGAAACGAACGAGAGTGTCGAGATCAGCTCGACGGAGATCCGCGGCGCACTCCAGTTCCTCGACGCCGAATTCGACGGTGCCGTTACAGTCACGGGCACGACGGTAGCCAGTGACTCGCGCAGGGAGCGACTCAATTTCGAAGACGGTGACCTGGAGATCACGGTCGCGGATTCGACGTTCCACGAGTCGCTGACCGTCGCTGACTCGGAACTCGACAGCGACGTCATGCTCAACGCACGGATACAGGAGGCGCTGACCGTTACAGACACGGTCGTCAACGGCGACTTCCGACTGTTCGGGTTACAGACGGGCGGGTCTGTCTCCGTAACTGAGACCAGGGTCGAGGAGACGATGCGGTTCTCCACGAACACGGCGTATCCGGCGAGCCCGGACCTGGAAATCGGCGGCCGGGTAGACCTCAGTGACTCCGTGTTCCCCGAACTCGTCGTCGACGACTGGACGCTCGATCACCTCGCAGTCGACGTCGTCTCGCTCGAGGGCGCGACCGTCGAGTCGCTCAGACCCGCCCTTCAGGACGACGACAGCGGGCCGATCTACGACCTCAAGGACGCGACGATCGAGGACATTCCGCCGATGCGGAAACGCGACGCGTTCCGCGGGCGGAACGCGTTCGAAGACGTTCGGTTCCTCGGGACGACGTTCGACGGCTTCGTCTTCAGCGAACACCGCGAACAGTTCCGTGAAACCGACTGGCAGGCACACCACCCACGTGACGGAGGATACGAGGACATCGCTATCGTGAGCCAACACGTCTCGGGGCCGGGCGTTTCGAACGACGTCGTCTTCGAAGTGGCACGGGAGGTCGCCGAGGCCGCTGGTGGCGGTGCCGTCCGCGATTCGATCGATGAGGCGACAGCGGGAGGGGCCGACGAGGACGGCGAAGGCGGCCCGCTCCTCGAGGTGGAGCGGCCGTCGGCCTCGACGGCGGCTCACTATCTCGACGGCGAGTGGGGCCCCGCCCAGCCCGCTACCCGGGCGAGTGGCGACCCGTTCTCGCCGCTCGTCGACCTCTTCGAGTGGTCACCCGACCCCCAGCACGACCCGTCACGGGACTGGCGCTCGGTCGCCGAGGAACGGATCGCGGACCTGGAAGAACGCGTCCACGAGCGCCTCGACGCCGAACGGGTCCGGCGAGCCGCTGCGCTCCCGTATTCCGCGACCGAACGGGTCGAGCGGCTGGTCGACGCGCTGGAGGCGGCCATCCGGGACCCGGCTGCAGGGGACGAGCCCGCGCCGACCGGCAGTCTCTCTTCAGACTTCGATACCGTTCAGGCGGGACCACTCACCGCCGATCGACTCGGGGCCGCCGTCGCTCGGACGCTTGCGTCGTCGCCGTCGGCGGTGAGCGAGATCGCCGCATCGGCACGCGAGACCGATGGGAGACAACTGGCGAACAGCGTGCCCGACGGCGGGGTGTCGGACCCGGTCGCGACGCTCTGTGAGACGTGGGACGTAGACACCGGCCCGGCGGTCGCCGAGTTCGACACGGCCGTCTGTGACGCACTCGCCGACGCCGCGGACCCTATCGTCGAGCTCGCCGTCGCGATGCAGGAAGACCACGAGCGGCTGGTCGAGTCGGGGCTCGTCTCCCCGGATGACTCCGAAGACGGGCCGGACGTGGACGGAGCACACTCCTACGGTGCGCTCGCCGACGCCATCGTCGACCGCGGTGCCGTCTCCGACGCCGAGTTCGTGGCCGGGGAACTGGCCCGCGAGGAACCGCGCTACCGGCGCGTCTGCGACCGCATCGACGTCTCACTCGAGGGTATCGAGGAGGCCGTGGCCCGCGACCTCGCAGACTACCGGACGGCGATGGGCACGAACAACGAACTGGAGTCGACGTACGCGCTCGCCAAGAACGGCGCGAGCGAGGCCGGCGACGAAACCGCCGCAGGGAGTTTCTTCCAGCGGGAGGCCGGGTACGCCCGCCGCCAACACTGGCACCGGCTGGGCGGTCTCGGGGCCCTGTCGAAGATACTCGTCGCCCTCGTTGCCGCTGTGGGCGCACTCGCCTACGGATTCCCGGACGTGAACGGGTTGCTGTCGGGCACCCTGCCGGCGCTCTCGCCCGTCGCCGTGACCTCTGTCGCGTTCGCGCTCGGCTGTCTGTTCCTCGTCCGCGAGGAACTCGGGGGGTTCCTCAAGTGGGTCGGGAACGTCTTCCTCTGGCTCACGATGGGGTACGGCGAGAAACCGACCCGCGTCCTCGGGTTCGCCGCGGCCATCGTCGGTGCGTTCGCGCTCGCCTACCGGCTGCTCGACGCCGGCGTTCCCCCCGTCGCAGGGTCGTCGGACCTGGGTCACCTGGTCTTCAGCCTGGACATGTTCGTCACCCTCGCCCTGGACAACCCGACGGCCGGCGACTCGCTCGTCCGCTTGCTGGCCGTTTTCGAGGGCTTTCTTGGCGTGTTCGTCATCGGCATGTTCGTCGTCGCGGTCACCCGGGCGGTCCACCGCTAGCCCTGGCGCACCGACCGTACCGACTGTACCGACTCTCACGCCACAGTACGCTTCCGCCCGGCCCGCCTCGATTCACGTACGGACTGCCACCGATGACACGGGACGACGCGACCGACCACGTCGACGGTTCGGGGCCGGGTGGCCCACCCTCCGGGTGGGTCGTCGCCGACGAGAACGAGATCGTCGGTCCGGCCCGCCTGGCTCAGCTGGCGGACCGCGACCCGCGGGAGGTCCGACCGTTCCTGCGCGCGGCCGAGCAGCCCCGGGCGGCCGCGACCGCGGTCGACGCACTCGCCGGTTCGGCCTCCGAAGACGGCCCGACTCCCCTGCTGGGCGACGTCGTCGCGTCCGTCCGCCGCCACGAACACCCACTGGTGAACGAGGCGGCGACCCGCTACTTCCTCGCGGCGAGTCGGGCCGCACCCGCGGCTGTCGCCGACCACGCGGCCGTGTTCGAGACGATGCTGAGGACCGGGTTCTCGGCCGACGGGGCCGACCCACTCCCGCTCGCCGACTGGCGCGAGGTCCAGCGGGTTACCGCGGCCCTGTCCGTGCTCGTCGACGACCACCCGGACGCCGTCGCTCCGGCGGCGGGCGAACTGACTGCCTTCGTCGCCGGTCACCTGGGTCAGGCCAGTCTGCGCCTGCAGGTGTTCGAGACGCTCACCGACGCGATGGTCCCGGACTCGCCGTTCGGCGACGTCGCACTCGGCGAGTGTCCCGACTACAGCGCGGTCGAGCCGACGGGCCGCGCCCACTCCCTCGCGCCCCACGCCGGCGACCTCGCGCGGGTCACCGACCGGCGAAACGGGCAACGGGGCGAGTGGGCGCTGCTGTACGCGGTCGCGCTCGAACGGCCCAGCGCGGTCGCGCCACACCTCGACACCGTCGTCGACGGCTGGCGGCGCACTTCTCTCGGGTCCAGGCACTGGCTGTTCGTCTCGGGTATCCTCTCGCTCGTCGCCGACGCCCGCCCCCGGGCGCTCCGGACACACGCGGAGCAGGTGGTCGCTGTCGCCGCCCGGTCCCTCGCGGAGGCTGCCGAGGACCTCGCCGCCGCCGACCATCCCATCGAGTACCCCGGCGACCGGGACGTGTTCGGCACGCTCTGGTTCCTCCCGGTCGTGCTGTCGGTCGTCGCCGACATCGCTCGCGCATGTCCCCGCGCCACCGCCGCGGCGTTCGAGCAGTCGTCGCTCCGTCGTCGCGTTCGGGCGCTCGGCACGGAACTGTGGGCCACGGTCCCGGGACTCGTCGAGGCGGCCGCGGACGCCCCGCCGGCGGGCACGGCCGCGCTCCTGGGACTGCTCGCGGCTATCGCCGACGCCTCCGGTGCGTTCGTCGGGCACCACGTGGACGCGGTCCGTGAGATCCGGGCGGCCGCCAGCGACGAGCGGGTCCGGGCGGCCGCCGACCGGGTGCTCGCGGCCGCCGGTGTCGAGTGACAGTGTGGCCGCCGTACTACTCGCCGGCCGATACCCGACGTCAGGTTCATAGCGCGGGCCGGTATCCGTGGGTCCCGATAGTATTGAGTGTAACAGTATCGTCGAGACAGTTTTTATCCGTCCACAGGCCCTCAGAACCTGTAGGGATGCACGGCAAACGGGTACACATCGTGCCGGTCGGCGACGACGTCGACCGGATGGTGGGGCCGGCGATCGAGATGCGTGCGGACGTGGTCTACCTCCTCGCACACGCGCCCGGTGGGGTCGAGGGGACGGAGCGGGTGGCGGGGTTGCCCGACGTCGAGTGGGGCGAGGAGGATTCGGTCGAGCGCTACGTCGAGACCCTCGACCGCCAGGGGTTCGGCGTCGCAGCCGGGGCGGTCGAGCGCCTCGCGGCTCGCGGCGTCGCGGCGCCGGTCGAGTTCATCGACCAGGGTGACGTCTACGCGGTGCTCGGGCTCACGACGACGCTCGCTCACCGCCGCCCGGCCGACGACGACGTCGCGGTGAACGTCTCGACGGGCACCCGTCTGGCGACCATCGGGGCCGCGATGGCTCGCATGGACGAGGACACGGACGCACAGGCCTACCACGTCCCCGCCGGGGGTGACGACGCGGCGACGTGGACCGCCGGCGACGGGGTCGCGGACATCCCCGACTACCACCTGGCGTCCCCGAGCCGTGACGAACTGGCCGCGATGGCGGTCGTCGCCGCACGGGACACGGCGGTTTACACCGCGAAGAAGAGCGACCTGATCGACTGGGCGCTCCGATTACGGGCCGAAGCGGGTGTCTCGACCGACTACGCCGACCGTATCGTCCGGCGACGACTCGACCGCGACCCCGGCGCGGCCCAGCCCGCCCGGTTCGACGACCTCGATAGCTCCGGCAAGAAGGGGGCCTACCGCACGCTGCGGACACAGGTGCTCGATACCCTGGTCGACCGCGAGTACGTCGAGATAGACGACGGCCAGATCGGCCGGGCCGACCCGGTCACGCTGACGCCGACCGGTGAGGCGACGCTCCAGGCGTTCCGGCACAAGGTTCTGGACGTCGTCAGCGCCCTCGACGACCACCGGGACGTCGAGGAACTCCCCACGTGGCTCCGCAGGGGTCTCGACGACGGCGTCCGAAATCGGTCCTGACCGTCCGACGTAGCCTCACCTCTCACGGGAGCGTTCAACTGCAGCGAGCAGCCCCATCATCGGCCATTCGGTAGACACAGCGCCTTTGCTCGGATTATCGACCCCAACTCCTGTCGATGAACGCCAGATCTGTAGATATCCAAACTGCGAAGTCGGGTCACCGGCACACGTGATTTGATATAGCGACATGCAGTATACGGGCTGACGAGACGGCGCTCAGGTCCCGCTATCCTCCGACTCCTCGCGCAGACTCGGGTGTGTCTCCTGGGAGTCGGGATGGGGTTGGGCGAAGTAGTCGGGCATCGCGTCGAGTGACTCGCGCTCGCGCTGGCGACGCTCGGTTTCGTCGATCTCTTCACAGCCCGGCGGGAGGTCGCGACCGCGGTCGGTGAAATAGCCCTTGGGGGTGACCCAGTCGTGATAGAACGGCTCCTGGTCGTCTTCTAGCAGGGCGACGGCCACTTCGGCGCCGTGGCCGGCCGCGACCACCGCCTGGTGGGGTTTCTCGGCGAGTCGGCCGGCCGCGTAGAGCCCGTCGACGCCGGTGCGGCCCCCCTCGTCGGTGTCGACGAACGCTTTCCCACGGTCGATGATCCCCACACCGTCGACGTCGAGGTAGCCGACCTCGTTTTTCGTCGCGACGACGACGTGTTTTGACCCGTAGCGGTCCCCATCGGCTGTCTCGACGGTGAACCGGTGGTTCTCGTCCGTCTCGTCCGCCTGGCTGTCCCGGCCTTCGTCCGCTTCACCTGCTGGGTCGTCCGCTTCTCGCGCGCGGGCGACGCGAGTCACCTCGGTGGTCCGGCGCTCGGCGCCCGCGTTCTCGGCCTGGTCGCCCAGCGTGTCGAGCAAGAGCCGGGCGTTGACTCCCGCGGGGAAGCCGGGGAAGTTCTCCAGGTGGGCGTTCCGTCGAAGGATCGACGCGCCGGCGTCGAGCACGAGGGTCTCGAAGTTGTGGCGTGCAGTGAACGTCGCCGCCGACAGTCCCGCGACGCCGCCGCCGACGATACAGACGTCGTATCGGTCCTCAGTCTCGGTCGTCATTCTCTCTCACCCGTGGTCGCGTGGGCCCGAAGCAAACTTCCGTCGATCCGGTGCCTGGCCCGCCCTGACCCTTCTCGTCCGGTTCGCTCCCGTCTTCCCATCCCCGTTCGAACCCTCTCTGTTTCTCCTCGAAACCGCACCTTTCGACCGTTCTGTCGGTAGATCTTCCGTCAGCACTCCACGACGGCTACCGATTCGATGAACCGTCACACGCTATAGAGAACGGCCTGGCTGACTGTCGAGACGACAGTCTGGAGAAACTGTTGTCCGCAACGCAGCGGTACGCGAACCGCGAACTGACCGACTGTCGTTGTTCCGACGCGTAGGCCGCGTATTCTTTGCAAGTGTGGGGTTGTCTCGACAGGGCCACGATCCGTCGGGCAGTATCCGGAGAAATCTCGGAACGTTGTCCGGTCGACATCAAAAAGTAAAGTGCCGTTGTCGCGAACACGTGGTATGGCCGACGACGAGATCGACGACGTGGACAGGGCGATCCTGTACGCACTCCAGGAAGACGCTCGAAACACGTCCTCCGGTGACATCGCGGCGCGGACAAGTACTTCGGACAGTACCGTCCGCAAGCGGATCCAGCGTCTCGAATCCGACGGCGTGATCAAAGGTTACAGCGCCAGCGTCGACTATCAGAAATCGGGCTATCCGCTCAGAATGTTGCTCTACTGCACCGCTTCCATCCCCGAACGGAGTAGCCTCGTCCCCGATATCCTGGCGATCGACGGCGTCGTGTCGGTTCAGGAGCTGGTCACCGGTGAACAGAACCTCCTCGTCACTGCCGTCGGCGAGTCGGACAGCGACATCACGCCCGTCGCACAGGAACTCCTCGATATGGGACTCACCGTCGCCGACGAAGTCCTCGTCCGGAGCCACGTCTCGACGCCCTTCGGCAAGTTCGACCCCGAGACTCCCACGGACGACGGTTCCTGAGGGTCCGAGAACAGCGCCAGGTCCCAGGTCCACTACCGATCTGTTCTCTTTCGCCGGTGTGTCGAACGTTCCGGTAACATCGTCCCGGGATCACTCGTGGGGTTCGAGGTCCGCCGCCAGTTGCTCGCCAGGGACGACAGCTGTCGCCAGGTCGCGTCTCGCAGCCAGATACTCGCGCCGTCGGTCACGGACTCGTCTGTGCTGGTCTGCCGTGCTGGTACACACCCGTGTCGAGTGTTCTCGACCGGCCACCCCGAAAAACTATAATGTTCTTTGATGGCCTAATTTCGAACAGTTTGTGCATATAGTTAGATTTAATGGGCATTCTGTTCACCAGGCGAGTGAAGACGACCAGAAACGGACGCCGAACTCGGCACGGTCGCCAGGACGGGTCGTCCCGGACCGAACGATGTCAGGACACAGTTCGAAACCGACGGTCGGAGCGCTTCCGGACACGACGGCGGAGTCGCCGTTCGTGCCCGTTGTACTGACGTGGCTCACGTGGTCACTGTTCGCCGCGAGTGTCGGCGTCCTCGTCGCCCGAGTCCGAGTCGGTGCTACATGGGAGGTTCCCGGCCTGGTTGCCGTCGACGGCCTGACAGTTCTCCTGTGGGTAGTAGTCACCTTCTTCAGCGGGATCGTTCACAGCTACTCGCGCCGCTACATGGCCGGGAGCGCGCACAAAACGAGATTCTTCCTTGCCGTGTTCGGGTTTACGGCAACCGTGATGGCACTCGTCGCAGCCGACCACGTGGCACTGTTCGGGCTCCTGTGGCTGACGATGGGTCTCGTGATGGCACAACTCATCGGTGTCACCGGGGGCTGGAAACAGGCACAGGCGGCGAAGACGGTCGCCCGCAAGTACTTCCTCGCCAGTAGCGCCCTTCTCGGTGTTGCACTGGCAGCGCTGTGGTGGGCGACCGGCGCGACGACGATCTCCGGGATCGGCGCGGCGACCGACAGCCTGAGCGGGCCGGTGTGGCTGGTCGCCGCCGGTGCACTCGTGCTCGCGGCGATGATCCAGTCCGCCCTGATCCCGTTTCACAGGTGGCTGCTCTCCTCGATGACCGCGCCGACGCCGGCGTCTGCGCTGATGCACGCCGGATTCGTCAACGCGGGTGGTATCCTGCTGGTCCGTTTCGCCCCGGTCATTACCGTCGACACCACGTTCATGCTTGGGATCGTTGCCGTCGGCGCGGCGAGCGCTGGTGGCGGAAAACTCCTCAAGTCCGTGCAGACGGACATCAAAGGCAAACTCGGTTGCTCGACGGTCGGCCAGATGGGCTTTATGATCATGCAGGCAGGCCTCGGCTTCTTCGGGGCCGCGATCACCCATCTCGTTCTGCACGGGTTCTACAAGGCCTATCAGTTCCTCAGTTCGGGCGAACAGGTCGAACACACGAGCCCGAGCGAGAGCACCGAGCATACCGTCGGCCGTCTGACGAGTGCCGTCGGTTTCGTCGTGGCGTTGCTGACCGGTCTCGGGGGCGGTGTGGTTTTCACGGTGCTGACGGGGAAGGGTGGGCACGTCGACAGCGGACTCCTGTTGACCTTTTTTATCGTGTTCACGACGCTCCACGCGTCCCGCAGTGCGGTCCAGCACACCTCACTTCCGACGCTCGCCCGCTACGGGGCGGTCCCGCTGGTCTTTTTCCCGGCCATCGTCGTCTATGCTGTCGTCTACGAAGGCGTCTCGGACCTGCTGGCCTTCAGCACCGCGACGACCGAACTGACCCTGCTCCACGGCGTTATCGCCGTCACCTTCGTCGGGACCTACGTCGCTATCGAGACCGGGATCCACGAACACAGCCAGCGTCTCTACGTGGCACTGCTGAACGCCACACAGCCGCCGTCTGACACCCTGTCGACGTCCAGGGAGGAGTACAATGAGTACTGAATCCGCCATCCGCGACAGTATCGACGAAGCAGCGACCGCCGTCGGCTCCCTCTGGCCCATCCACTCGTTCGTGACGGCCAACCCCCTCTCGGGGTTCGAGGACCAGCCGTTCGGGGAGGCTGTCGAACAGGCCGCGACGCTGCTGGGTGGTCGTGGCTACCCCAGCGCCGAGACGTTCGAAGCGGCGCTGGAACGGGGCCAGATCGACCGGGAGACCCTCGGAGCGGAACTCGCCGAGGCCGGCTACACGGACGACCCCGAGACGCTACTCGACCGCATGGCCGACGCGGCCGACGCCGTGGACGGTGACGCGGACACCGCCACAGACCACGTCGACCGGGTGCTGGCGAAGTGGCTGTCGGCCTTCCTCGACGAGGGGGTCGCTCACTGGTCGATGCCCAAGCGCGAGGCAGGCTTTTACACCGCCTTCGGGAAGATGGCAGGGTTCGACAGCGACGTTCCCGACGAGGGGGTCGTCGCCGACCTTCCCGGAGCGCCAGTCGAGGCTATCGGGGCAGTCCTGGAGCCGTACCCGGAGAGCCAGTGGGTGTCTATCATCGAGGAACAGCTGACTGCACTCCCGGGCTGGACCGGGTTCATCAAACAGCGTGCCGGGGACGAGGGTGAGTGGCAGTCGACGTACCCCATCTCGCTGGAAGGGTACCTTGCGGCGCGTCTGGCACTGCTCGATGCCGTCGGCGCGCCCGTCGAACCGGACGACGACGTCCCCGACGTGAACCCGGTGGACGAACTCGCGCTGGCGTTCCTGCGTGCGTGGGAAGCGACCTACCGCGACGCCCTCGTCGGGACCGTCGCAGACGAGAGCCAGTCGATGGGCGACGAGGAGACGTCGGGACGCCCGGACGCTCAGCTGGTCTTCTGTATCGACACTCGCTCAGAGATCATCCGTCGTCACATCGAGGCGACGGGCGACTACGAGACCCACGGGTACGCTGGCTTCTTCGGCATCCCGATGGAGTACCAGGGGTACGACGCCGACGTCTCGGTCGACGCCTGTCCTCCGATCCTCGACCCACAGCATCACATCACGGACTTCCCGACCGACGACGACACGCAGGTTCGCCACGACCGCTGGTCCGGTATCCGTGGGGCCGCCGACGAAGTTATCGAGATACTCGAGGCCAACGCAGCCACTGCGTACGGCTACGTCGAGACTGCCGGGAGCGGCTACAGTCTCTCACTCGCTGCCCGGACGCTCGTCCCCGGGCACGTTCACGACCTGGTCGACGCCGCTGCCGAGCTGGTGCCCGACGAGCGCGAGTTCTGTGAGCCGCTCGTCCACCACCAGTACTCCTACGCCGGTGACCTGCCAGTGGGGTTGACCCACGAAGAGAAAGTCGACTACGCCGCGACTGCCTTCGAGTTGCTGGGCTGGGAGGAGTTCGCGCGTCTCGTCGTCTTCACCGGCCACGCCAGCGAGACGGCGAACAACCCCTACGACGCCAGTCTTGACTGTGGTGCCTGTGCCGGCAACCCAGGCGGCCCGAGTGCTCGTGTCCTCGCGAAGATCTGTAACGACGAATCAGTCCAGACCGAGCTTCGTGACCGTGGGTTCGAGGTTCCCGAGGATACGGTCTTCCTCGCCGCCCAGCACAACACGACGACCGACGAAGTGGAACTGTTCGCCGACGAGGTGCCCGAGAGCCACGCCGAGGACCTCGAACAGTTGCGCACGGATCTGGCGACCGCTCGCGAGAACGCGACTGCCGAGCGCGCCGAGGCGATGAGCGCCGACGGTTCGACCGGCGTCAGCGAGACGGAGCGGCGCGCTGCCGACTGGGCCGAGACCCGTCCCGAGTGGGGGCTGGCCGGCAACGCCGGGTTCGTTATCGGCCCCCGCGAGTTGACGAGCGGGTGTGACCTCGACGGCCGCACGTTCCTCCACTCCTACGACTGGTCGACCGACTCCGAGGGCGACGCACTCGAAGCGATCCTCACCGGCCCGATGGTCGTCACCCAGTGGATCAACACCCAGTACTACTTCTCGACGGTCGACAACGCCGTCTACGGCAGCGGGTCGAAGGTGACCCAGAACCCCGTCGGGAACGTCGGCGTCTACCAGGGCAACGGCGGCGACCTGATGACCGGGCTCCCGCTCCAGTCGCTGCTGGCCGCAGACGACGAACCGTACCACCAGCCGCTCCGCCTCTCGACGGTCGTCCACGCGCCGGTCGAGCGCGTCACCGACGTCCTGGCCGACAACGAGGCGGTGACCGAACTACTGGACAACGACTGGCTCTCGCTGACTGTCGTCGATCCGACCCAGGACCACCGTGCGCTCCACTACGCGGGCGATATGGAGTGGGCGCCACTGTCCGAACAGACCGAACCACACCCGCCGACGCAGACGGCTCCCGCTGTCGCAGACGACTAGCCGAAGTCGATCCGCGGTCGCACCTGTCAGCACTCGTGGGGCGGCTTGCTGTCTCGGGGCCACGGGTCCGAACGGTCCGATTCTCGTTCCGGTACAGTCGCTTCGAGATCGGCCGGCCACAGTCGGCCCGAGGTCCGGCCGGTCACAGTCGGCCCGGGATCCGACCCGGTCGGCCCTGTTCGCGACCCTCGTCGGTCGTCGTCGTCGCTGTCGGGGTGACGGCGCTTCTCACCTGCACCACCCCGTGGAATCGACGTACTGCGTTCCTGACAGCACGGTGTCCAGTACATTTAAATTTGAAACTCGAATATGTGTGCGGGAATGAAGGCGAGTGGGTCCCCGGAACCGAGGATCCGGGTTCTCGTGGTCGAACCCGCGGACGGTGGGGGGCCGGATCTGCAGACGCAACTGGACGGTCACGGGACGAACGTGGTCGTTTCGACAGCCACAGAACTCGAAGGCGCGCGCGCGAGACTGACTCGCGAGCGGGTCGACTGCGTACTCTGTCTCCACGACCCACCCGCGGTCGACGGCATCGCAGTACTCCAGGCACTGAGAGACGAGTCCCCGGACCTGCCGGTACTGGTCGCGACCGATCCGGAACACGCCGATGCCGTCCTCTCGGCGGGGGCGACAGACGTCGTCACGCTGTTGGATGGGGGGATACACCGCGACGTGGTGGCCAACCGGATCGAATCGATCGTCTCGGGGAATCGCGAACGCAGCACGTACGAACGGGTCTTCGAGACGACGACGGACGGTATCGCCGTCCACGACCCGGGGACGGGCGAGATCGTCGACGCCAACGGACAGTTCGCCAGTCTGTTCGGACTGGGCACGGACGGACCCACCGACCGGACCGACGCCGACGGGGCGGCCAGTGACCCGACAGTCTCGGACGTGGCCGGCGCCGTCGAAGGCCTCACCGACGAGGCGCTCCGCGAGTTCGTGGTGGGGGCCGGCGCAGACGGGGCTCGGACTGTGGAGTGGCGAGTGCCGACGGCAGGAGCGGACCGTAAACTCGAGGTCAGGTTCGAGTCCGCGACGGTCGGTGGCGGCGAGCGCGTCCTGGCGTTCGCGCGTGACGTCACCGACCGGCGCGAGCGAGAGCGAGCCCGGGACGTGCTGGACGCGCTCTCGGTCGCGTCACCCGACTACGCGTTCGTCTACGACGCCGACGGCCGGTATCTCGACGCCCTCACGGGGATCCGGAGCGACGAAGCGCTCTACAGCGAGGCCGAACTCCTAGACGCGACGGTCGAGGACCTTCTGGGCGAGTCGGCGGCGTCGACGATCCTCGACGGCATCGACGAGGTGCTGTCGACGGGCGAAACCGTCACCGTCGAGTATCCCATGCCGGAAGCGGCGAACGGTCGGTGGTTCGAGGGGACGATCGCGCCCCTGCCCGAACCGTACGACGGACGCGAGGCGGTCTTGCTCGTCGCACGCGACGTCACCGACCGCAAGGAACGCGAACAGGTCGTCGACGACCTCCTCGACGCCACTGCCACGTTTCACAGGGTCGGGACGGTCGAGGAGTTCGCGGAGGCGTTGATGGACGCGGCCGAGGAGGTCTTCGGGTACGAGTTCAGCGTCGTCCGACTCCACGACCCGGAGACGGGAACGCTCCCGCCGTCGTACGTCTCGCGGGCTGCGGCCGACATCCCGGGTGAGTTCCCCACCTACGCGGACGACACGGGTGTCGTGGGGGAGGCGTTCCAGTCCGGCGAATCGACGGTCATCGCGGACCTGTCGCGGGAGACGACCACCGACTACGGCCCCTTCGAGTCGGCAGTCGTCGTCCCGCTGGGCCGACACGGCACGCTCGCGGTCGGGGCACGAGAACCGGCGGCGTTCGCCGACGACGACGCCGCGCTGGTCGAACTGCTCGCGCTGGCGGCGACCGGCGCGCTGGACCGCCTCGACAGGGCACGCGAGATGCGCCGCCTGGAGCGTATCGTCGACCACGTCGACGAGATGGTGTTCCTGCTCGACGAGGCCGGTCGGTTCACGTTCGTCACCGACCAGTTCGCCAGCTATCTCGACCGGGACCCCGAGACGCTCGGCGACACCCCACTCTCCGAGGTCGTCCGACCGGGTGACGTCGCGGACTTCGAGGCGGCGTTCCACGAGGTCCGGGACGCCGACGGTGACGAGCGTCGCACCGTCGAAGTGGCTGTCGGGACCGACAGGGGGGCGCGACCGGTCGAACTCGAACTGTCGACGATGTCCGGCGCCGACGAGGGGACACAGATCGCAGGAGTCGCCCACGACATCAGCGAACTCACGGAGACTCGCGGTCGACTGGCGACCGAACGCGACCGCTTCCAGGAACTGTTCGAGAACGTGTCCGACCCGGTCGTCGAACTGGCGTTCGCGGACGGGCGCCCCGTCGTCGAGTACGCGAACCCGGCGTTCGCCGAGGTGTTCGGCTTCGACACCGAGTCGGTGGTCGGCGAGAACCTGAACACACTCGTCGTCCCCGACGGGGAGCGCTCCAGCGCTCGCGACCTCGACGACCAGGTTCGGGCCGGGACACAACTCAGTGTCGAAGTCCAGCGCGAGACGACCGACGGACCGCGGGATTTCCTGTTGCGGGCGATCCCGTACGAGCGCGACGGTGGGACCTACGCGTTCGCTATCTACACCGACATCACCGACCAGAAAGAGCGCGAGCGGTACCTGCAGGTGTTGAATCGGGTCCTCAGGCACAACATCCGCAACGACATGAACGTCGTGATGGGTATCGGCGAACAACTCGCCGACGACCTCGACGGCGAACTCGAAACCCGCACGCGGACGCTCCTGAAAAACGCCCGGGCAGTGGCCGCCCTCGGCGAGAAAGCCCGAGAGATAGAGCGGATCGTCAGCGCCCACGGTGGCACGGACGTGATCAACGTCGTCTGGCCGGTCCGCGATGTCGTCGACGAACAGCGCGCTCGCTTTCCCCAGGCATCGGTCACTGTCGACCTCCCACCGGAACTGTCTGTCCGGGGGCGGCCAGACCTCCGGCGGGCCGTCGAGGAACTCGTCGAGAACGCACTCCAGCACGGTGGTCGGGCCCCCACGCTCCATATCGACGGCACCGTCGTCGAGGAGCGCGGGACGGTCGAACTCCGTTTCAGTGACGACGGTCCGGGTATCCCGGACGAAGAGTGGCAGGTCGTCGCCGGCCAGACGGAGATCACACAGTTGAACCACGGCAGCGGGCTCGGCCTCTGGCTGGTCCGCTGGATCGTCACGTCCTGTGGCGGGACCGTCCGCCGGGAACCCGTCGAGGCGGGCACGACGATCGTCGTCGAACTGGTGCTGGCCGACGAGCACCACGCCGACGGGGATGGCGACGAGCACCGCGCCGGTCGGCAAGAGGACGGCGACCGTGGAGAGAACCCGACCACCGACGAGACGTCCTGACACCGTTCTGTCACCGTGGTCTTCCCTGGCTGCCAGTCCTGTCTGGTTTCGCCACCATCGCCCGACCGGGACTCTAGAACGGACTCCCAGAACAGCACTGTTCGGCAACGTCAGCCTCGTCGGGGACACACCACTCGGGAGAAGGCTGAAGTGATGGCTGGGTCTGAACCGGTCTATGGACGACCGCCACGTCGTGAAGGACGCTTACGACGAGATGGCGACAGTGTACGCCGAGCGGGTGGTCTCCGGGTCGTCCCCGGGACCGCCCGAACCAGTGAGACGGTTCCGGGACGAACTCGGACCCGAAGACGAACTGCTGGACGCCGGTTGTGGCCCCGGACGGCGGACGTTGGAACTGGTCGGCGAGCGCGGTGTCGGGCTCGATATCTCCCGTGAGCAGTTGTCACTGGCCCGGGAGACGGTCGCGGCCCCACTCGTGCAAGGGGACATGACGGCACTGCCGTTCACCAGCGACTCCTTCGATGCCGTGTGCGCGATGTACTCTCTGATCCACGTCCCGGTGGACGACCATCGAACGGTCCTCGAAGAGTTTGCACGCGTACTCAGGCCTGGTGGGTGGTTGCTGGTCACCGAGGGAGGCGTCGAGTGGACCGGGTCGAATCCCGACTGGCTCGATAGTGGCACCGAGATGCACTGGTCGATGGCAGGTCGCGAGGCCACACGGGCCGATATCGAGGCCTGTGGGTTCGAGATACGAGGGGTCTGGGATGTCCCGGACCCGACAACCGAGGAGGGAGAGAAACCGTTCTTCCTCGCTACTCTCTCGTAGTCCTGGAGCGAGTTCGAATCCTCGGGAAAACACTGCGACCGACGTCCTGGGCCGCGCTCACGACCGAGTGACAGTCCAGCCGAGTTTCACGTCCCGAAGTCAGCGGCTCGATGCACCGGGCCGGCACAGGCGGATCCGTCGAAACGCCGGGACGGTGTTTCCGACACCGGATCGACCTGTGGTCATCGTGATTGTTGTAGTGATTTACCGGTACACGACGCCACCGGGGACGTCGCGATCCGGACATAATCGACAACAATCACTATCGATCGTCGTCGTCCGTGTCGGTCGAGGAATCGGGATTCAGGTCCTCCCGGATGCGGGCGATCTTCTCGGCGAAGGAGTTCTTTCCCGACCGAGACCGACGCAGGCACGTCGCGATGGCCACGACCGGTACCACCGCGACCAGCAGGAACACGACGTCGTACACGATGGCGGCGTCGCCGAGGGACGGGGTCACGACCGGCCCGAGTCCGGAATAGACGACCAGCAGGACAGTCAGGACGGCGGACCACTGGACCAGCGACTCCGTCTCACTGGTTTCGTCTCGCAGTTGCCCGGCGTCGGTACGAGCGAGCGTCGCGACGCCCCAGCCGACGTAACCGAAGAGGCCGAGCGCTAGCACGCCCAGGAGTCCGAACAAAGTGGTATCGGTTCCGACCGCGGCCGGCAACAGCGAGACGAGTACCGCCAACAGTACGAGCGCGGCTACACCGAGGACGACTGTACTGGCGGCCCTGAGCCGTTCCTGTCCCAACACCCCTCCGAGTGGATCCGTGTCTGAACTCATCTACGATCCACTGTCACACCCCGACATCATGTATCGGGCCGACAATCACACCGGTTTCTGCCGAATTAAGCCGGATTAAATTTCGTTTTTGAGGGTCTGTACGTAGTGATATCGGTGGATTCGCTCGTTCGGTCGTTCACCGGGGACCGTGGTGGCGAGGTCCCAGGGACGAGCCGTCACCGGCGTCGGTCGTGTCGGTCGACGGGCTCGCCAGCCCTAGTTCGGGTCGGTCGAAATCACCCGACACGATTCAGGGACCCCTCACGGTTCCGGATGGGTAGTTGGGTCGGCAGCCGAGGGTTGGTTTGATATAGCGAACAGCGATTTACGAGTCGGCGATGAAACCGGCCGGTCGGGGGTGCGGGCGGCCAGGAAGAGCGAAAAGACGCGAAAATCAGGCGATCTGGTCGGCGTAGGCCTCGGCGTCGAGCAGGTCTTCGAGTTCGCTCTCGTCGGCGAGTTCGATCTCGAGCAGCCAGCCCTCGCCGTAGGGGTCCTGGTTGAGCAGTTCGGGCTCGGATTCGAGGGCGTCGTTGCGGTCGGTGACGGTGCCGGAAACCGGTGCGTACAGGTCCGAGACCGCCTTGATCGACTCGACGACGCCGAAGGAGTCGCCGGCCGATAGCTCCTCGCCCTCGGCGGGGACGTCGACGAAGACCACGTCGCCGAGTTCGTCCTGAGCGAAGTCAGAGATGCCGATACGTGCCGTGCCGTCGGTGACCCGCACCCACTCGTGGGTGTCGAGATAGCGCAGGTCGTCTGGGGTGTCGAAACTCATCTGTCGAGGAATGGTGTCGCGCAGGTCCGTGCCTCTTTCCCTTCGCCGCGGATCTCGACTGCGACTTCGGTACCCGATTCCAACTCCGCGGGGAGATACGCCAGGCCGATACCCTCGCCGAGGGTCGGGCTCATCGTCCCGCTCGTAATCGTCCCGAGTGGGTCGCCGTCGGGTGTCGTGACCGGGTAGCCCTCGCGGGGGACGCCCCGTTCCTGGAGTCGGAGGCCCTGGAGTCGCTCGTCGGGATCTGTCGCGCCCGCGAGCGCTTGACTACCGACGAATTCGCCGTCGAGGTCGACCGCGAAGCCGATGTCGGCCTCGAAGGGGGTTCGGGGGTTCTCTTCGGGGTCGAAGTCCTGACCTGAGAGGAGAAAGCCCATCTCCAGGCGGAGCGTGTCCCGGGCGCCGAGTCCGCAGGGCTGGCAGTCGAGTGCGTCCCACAGTTCGGTCGCCCGGTCCCACCGGGCGAGCAGTTCGAAGCCACGTTCGCCGGTGTAGCCGGTGTTTGCCACCAGACACTCGACGCCCGCCACGTCCGCGACGGTCGTCTCGAACCGGCCGAGTGTATCGAGGTCGGTATCGGTTTCGCTGGTGAGCAGCTCGGGGGCGTCGGGGCCCTGGAGGGCGACCATCGCCAGCGATTCGGTGACGTTGTCGACGGTCGCGTCCAGCCCCCACTCGTCGCGGTGGTCGCGCCAGCGTTCGGCCATCTCGGCGTCGTGGCCGGCGTTCGGGACGACGAGGTGCGAGCCCTCGAGCCAGTCGTCGGGCAGGTGGTAGACGACGGTATCGTCGAGTATCACGCCGTCGTCGTCACAGATCGCGGCGTAACACGCCTCACCGCGCGCGCGACGGCGGACGTCGTTCGTGACGAGGCGGTCGGTGAGCTCGGCGGCCTCGGGGCCGGCGACGAGCAACTCACCCATGTGCGAGACGTCGAACTTGCCGGCGGCCGTCCGGACGGCCTCGTGTTCGTCGCGGATCGAGTCGAACTCGACGGGCATCTCCCAGCCGCCGAAATCCGTGGTCTTCGCGCCGCGCTCGGCGTGTGCGTCGGCCAGTGGCGACTGCCTGAGCGCCATACCGGAGTCGCGCCCGCCAGCGACGTAACTGTTGTCGTCGCCGGTTCCCACCGGTCGAGTATGTACGATAAATCACGTATCGCGATATGAATCGGAGTGATCTGGAGACCCACAGGTTCGGAGGATGGCAGAATACAAAGCACTAGCGGAGCGATACGACGGATAATCGGTACTCTCAGTCGGGAG